>MOXH01000123.1_pt1 | contig 11640 bp, 16 predicted proteins | sample 1471181 | NCBI WGS metagenome assembly MOXH01 (sample SAMN05806436, study PRJNA327811) | mollusc metagenome | isolation source: Phylotype A (SB4) bacterial symbionts from gill | host: Thyasira cf. gouldii | place: Canada: Bonne Bay, Newfoundland | collected 2010-05-07
TATTACAGGTATGAAAAATAAAGTTAATTCTGGCATCATCAAAGAAAAGTATACTCCAACTTATAAATATGTTAAGTGAAAAAAGGCTGGAACATTAGATAAGCATGAATTTGGTAAGTACTAAACATAACGAGCAACTACAGCGGATCAAATTTCGCTGCGCTCAATTTGCCCGCTGAGTTGGGCGTTAGGTGATAACAAGTAATTTACTCCGGTAATAAAAAAAGAATATTATTATTAAAGAAAGATCATATGACAATTAACCCCGAAAATTTTTATTCTAATCAGGATGAAAAAACAAAATTTAATTGGTTTGCTTTTGAGTTGGCTTGTGAAATTGATCAGGCAGTTCCATATAAGCTTAAAAAAATATCTTTCTAAGCGAGGATATACAAAAGAAACATTTAATAAATCCTGTGTGAAACTTGCAAATCTATTACAGGGAATCGTGCTAAGGAAACTTAATAACGAAATACCTGATATGCAATTAAATTATACAGAAGTGGAGAAGGCGTTTCCTAAGTTAAATGATAAAACAATTAATGATCTATTAACTTGTACAGAAAATGCTTGGGAAAATCTATTAAAAATATGTGTTTCTTGTCCATCAGCATGTGTATCAAATAAAGATGACTATTGTTCAATGTTTGATGATGATTCGTACAAAAATAACTAAAAGTCACCTAACCAAAATATGTACGTGGACAGAGAAAGTTTGGCTGAAAAAAGCCTCAGCCAAACTTTCTCTGCCAGTAATATAGAGCCTGCGCATAAAACGAATTGGCATCAAGGCAGGCCACAAAAAGGTTACGGTGACAGTTTACTTTACCCCATATACACACCGCGTTACACCGCCACCACCAATTTCATGTGCCGCACCAGTGACTATCAATAGGGTCTGCTGGGCTGCCTTGTCTACACTTCCAATCACAAAACCAGATGAGTTATTACAATAACTATTATCTATGAATCCAGATCAGGCGGTAGTGTTTTTCCGGGATTGAGAATACCCTTGGGGTCGAACTGCTTGCGGATGCGTTTCATCAGGCCGAGGGTGATCGGGTCGATCTCGCGGTCGATATAGTCACGCTTTTCCAGGCCAACGCCGTGTTCACCGGAGAGGGTGCCGCCCAGCTTTAGTACCAGGTCAAACATGGCATCCAGGCAGCGGTGGGCTCGGTTCATCTTTTCTGGGTCGTCGGGATCGGTGAGTAGGTTTACGTGGATATTGCCGTTGCCTGCGTGGCCGAAGTTTACGATCTGAATGTCGTTCTCCTGGGAGAGTTTTTCCAAACCCGTGATGAGCTCAGGGATGCGGGAGACGGGAACGACGACATCTTCGTTGATCTTTTTGGTGCCACATTGCGTAGTGAGGGTGGGAGCGCTTTGCGGGTGCGCCAGAGCCTCTCCACCTCTTCGTCGCTATGTGCAATATCGACGCTCACGTATCGCCATCCACTTCGGCAGCACTCTTCACTGCTGCCGCCGCCTGCTCCAGGTTGTGCCTGGGGCCGTCTACCTCGATCATCAGCAGGGCACCGGCCTCTTTTGGAAGCGCCAGGTCGGAGTAGTTGCGCACCATGTCGATGGCGGTACCGTCCATAAACTCCAGTGCGCAGGGGGTTACCGGTTGTGCCATGATGGCGGAGACGGCATCAGCGGCAGCGTGCATATCGCGATAGAGCGCTTGCAGGGTCATCTTCGCCTCAGCCAGAGGGGTCAGTTTGAGGACCGCTTCGGTGATGATGGCGAGGGTGCCTTCGGAGCCGATCAGCAGGCGAGTCAGGTCGTAGCCGACTACGCCCTTGGTGGTGTTGACGCCGGTGCGTATCTCTTCTCCGGCACCGGTGACGGCGCGTAGACCTAAGGTGTTCTCTCTGGGAGTGCCATATTTCACAGCACGGGGACCAGCGGAGTTGTAGGCGAGGTTGCCGCCGATGGTGCAGATGGCCGCACTGGTAGGATCTGGCGGCCAGAAAAACCCTGCTCTGCCAGCGCGTTTTGCAGGGTACCGTTACAGACCCCAGGCTCTACTCTGGCGAGGCGGTTGGCAGGGTCGATCTCTATGATGCAGTTCATCCGCTCCAGGGAGAGGACGATGCCGCCGTGGTCGGGTACGGTGGCACCAGTGGTGCCGGTGCCGGTGCCGCGGGCTACCAGGGGGATCTGTTCGCGGTTACACAGCCGTACTATGTCGCGTATCTGTTCGTGGGTGATGGCAAAGAGTACCGCCTGGGGCAGGGCGTGACGTCGGCTGTTGTCATAGCCGTAAGACCAGCAGTCACCCGGATCGGTGAGTACCGCCTCCTGACCGACGATGGCGGAAAATGCCTCTATCACACTCGCCGAGAGAGGCGTCTGTTGATCAGATGTACTCAAAGATCTTAACCACCCGTTTTACACCACGGAGGAAGCGTATCTTCTCAACGGTGGCATCAGCCTCTTGCTGGGTGACTCTTCCCATCAGGTAGACCACGCCTCTCTGGGTGGTGATTTTTACCCGTGTGGGATCAAATCCTGGTAGTTTGATCTCAAATAGCTCAAGTTTTCCTTTGGAGGTGATCCACGAGTCGTTGGCATCTTCGCGGATACTGCTTTTAGGGCCGATCTCTATCTCATTGATCACCCGTTTTACCATGCGGGTTCCAGCTGCCACTGAGGCGGCATAGTTGCTGTACGCTGCTGTTTCTGCCTGACCTGATAGCAGTACCACATAGTTAAAGCTGTTGACGCTGAGACTGCTGTGCTCGCTGAGCGCTTTATCTTCGGCCAGCTTGCGAGAATTTTCAGCTCGATAGTGCGGTCATCCAGGGTGGTACCGGCCGAGCGGCGATCATGGATGACCGATACGCCTGCGGCGGCGCCACCGACCACGATCGGTGCGCAACCCTGCAGCAAAGTGGTGATCAGGAGGGTCAGTGACAAGGTTATCAAGGTGGCTCTCATTGAATATCTCCGTAACATTTTTAACTCTCTTAACGGCTCTGCACCATCAGCTTAGGTTTTGTCGGTTCGGCTGAAGTATGAAGCCCAATAATCGTCCGTTTTATCAGCTCAGCCCCCAAGCAACTGCTGATCTATCAGGTCGCACAGGCAGTGGATGACGAGTAGATGTGTCTCATGAATACGGGCACTATCTTCTGATGTTACCCGCAGTTCAATATCGTTGGGTTGCAGTATGCTCGCCAAGCGACCACCGTTTCGACCATTGAGGGCGATGACCAGCATATCACGCTCATGGGCAGCCTGAACGGCAGCGTTGATGTTCTCTGATTCACCGCTGGTGGTAATCGCCAGCAGAATATCCCCAGGGTGACCGAATGTCCTCACCTGCTTGGCATAGATCTCATCGTAGCCATAGTCGCTGGTGATGGAGGTGATGGCGCCCGTGTCGCTGCTTAATGATAGTGCAGGAAGCCCCGGACGCTCCCGTTGATAGCGGTTGATCATAAGCGAGCAGAAGTGTTGGGCGTTACCCGCCTCACTGCCGTTGCCGCAGCTGAGTATTTTACCCCCCTCCAACAGCCGCTGAACAATCAGCTCAGCAGCACGGGCGATGGGCTCGGCAAGCAGTGAGACTGACTCCATCTGCAGCTGTATGGCGGTACTGAAATTCTCTTTGACCCGTTCGCTCAGGTTCATATTCTAGTCCAATTGAAAAGCATCTCTTATCCACTCTAGCTGTTGCCGCTGCTCACCGGAGATGGCTACAACATCGAAACGGCAAGCGCTGTTGTTCTGTTTGTGGCAGGTCAGATAGTGACTTGCCGCAGTGATAACCCTCTGCCGTTTGGTCGCCGTAATACTCTCGACCGCGGAACCAAAGGCGTCACTTCTCCGGTATCTGACCTCGACAAACACCAGGGTGTTCCCCTGGCGCATAATAAGGTCGATCTCTCCCCGGCGGCAGCGGTAGTTTTTCTCCACCATCTGCAGCCCTGCACGCTCCAGGTGGGCTCTTGCCTGCGCCTCGGCTTCGTCGCCGCTCTCCTTTTTGGTTTTACGCCCCAGCATGGCTAGCTCCTGTTCATAGATGCCCTGTTGTTCAGCGTATTTTCATTCGTTGGCATGACTGGAATATCTTCTGTGGTGGGCGTGGGTACACTCTCCATTTTCAGCTGTGGCTGCTCGCCGATCTCCAGGTCGATTCTCTGAGCATAACCGGTCACCTTCGGTACACCATTGTACATTTCAGCCCATATCAGCTGTCGATGTACCCGGTTGAGCTCATCCAGGTAGAGGTTGCCGGTATTGGCATCAAAGGTCTCCTGGGGGCTGGTTTCCAGTCGCGCCAGGTGGGGCAGTAGGTTGAAGCTGTCGATGCCCATGGCATAGAGTCGCTGATACTTCTGTTGCTCTGGGGGCTGAGACGCCATCAGCCGCTCTCGTGACAGGGGCTCGTCACCACCGGCGACCAGTATCCAGGGGATATCGGGAAAGATCAGGCCATTAAGGTCGGGATCATTTTTTTTCGAGGCTATGCCGGTATAGATATGCGAGGTGGTGTAGACCGGAATACCCGAGGCGTGATGGAACTGCAGTTGTGGTCGGATCTGTCGCGCCTTGGGGTTCTTGGCCGCGAGAAATATAAAATCGATATCTTCCCGACGGCGGGGTTCGAACTCGACCTTCTTACCGAGCAACTGCTGTAGTCTCTTTCTTCGGGCATAGCTCTCATCGATGTTGAGCATGGCACGGATTGGTCGTGAGAAGTCATTATCCTTGGTATCGTAGGCTTGGTGTTCGATAAGCGTACCCCCCAGCCGCTCCCAGCGGTTGCGGAAAGCGTCGTAGATTCGCTCACCCCAGGATCCCATGGGGGTGAGGGCGATTGCCTGGGTGTAGCCATCAAGCCAAGCACGCTCTGCTACCTGGCGCGCCTCATCCTCGGGGGTGAGACCAAACTGGTAGAGATCGGCAGGCTGGGATACCTCTGGGGGGACTTGGTTGAGCGCCAGTACGGGAATCTCCAGCTCTCCGGCACGAGCCAACTGAGAGACGCTTTTTTTGTTGAGTGGGCCAATCACCATATCCGCGCCACTGTCCACCGCTTGGCGATAGAGTGGCCAGGTGTCGGCACTGTTGCTGCTATCGTAGAAGACGAGGCGAGGACGGGATGGGGCTGGCTGTTGGTAGTAAGCGGCCAAAAAGCCGTCACGCAGGGCGGTGGCGGCCTTGGCGTAAGGGCCACGACTGGGTAGCAGTATCGCCAGATGCTGGGACGCCGGTATTGGGCCTTGAGTTTGGTGAAGTGCCCTTTCAGCAACTCCGGCATCGCCGGGTGACTAGGGAACGATTCGTGCCAGCTGTCGATCAGTGGCTGTGACTGCGCTGATCCAACCGCATGGCCCTTGATAATGCGTGCCAGCTCCATCCAGCCACCACGGATGCCGGGAGGGGAGGGCTGTAGTAACTCCAGGGCGGTATCGGTCAGTGTCGCCAGGGTCTGCAGAATGTTGAGCTGATTCTCCAGCCTCGCCTCGGCATTCTCAATCAGCAGATCCAGCTCCGCCAGCTCATGCGCACTCTCCAGCAGATTGCCTGAGAGACGATAAGCTTCAGCGAGATTTCTGTGGTATCGCTGCCGTAGCGTCTTGCCAGCATCTGCTGCCGGTGCAAGCTGCAGCAGGCGTAGCGCCTCATTCGGCCGGTTGTGGCTGAGGGCCAGTTCTGCTGCCAGGAGTCGTTTACGAAAATCGATATTGGGTAACGCACGGCTCTCAATCTGAGACAATAGATTGAGTGCGGCATCACTCTCCCCCGCTTTATAGAGGTTCTCCGCCGCCCGCATCAATAGTGAGTAGCGCCCCGGCGGCTTCACTTTTGCCGCCAACTGCTGGAACATACCGGCGGCCGCGAGATGGTCGCCGGATGTCTCCAGTGAGAGCGCCTGCTCCATCAGTGGGTCGGGCTTTGCGGGTTCCGTTGGCCTCACCTCACCGAACTGAGAACCACAGCCGGAAATGAGCAATAGCAGGATAAAGAGGGTTAAAATATTTATAGTTGGTTGCATGGTGGCTTTCTGGCAGGCACGATTGAGCCTTCCAGTATCTTTTTGGGGTAAGCTGTGTCAATCGAAAAGGGCATTCTTTATGTGGTGGCGACGCCGATCGGCAATCGAGGTGATATGACCGTGCGTGCGGTGGAGGTACTTAAAGCGGTGACACTGATTGCCGCCGAAGATACCCGCCACAGTCGGCCGCTGCTCAATTACTACGCGATTACCACGCCGCTGATGGCGTTTCATGAGCACAATGAGCGGCAGGCGATGAATAAGGTGACCGCAATGCTCCAGGCGGGTGACAGTATCGCTCTGATCTCCGATGCAGGTACACCGCTAATCAGTGACCCCGGCTTTCCCCTAGTACGGGAGTGCCACCGCCTCGGTATTCCGGTCTCGCCTCTGCCTGGGGCAAGCGCGGCACTGGCCGCCCTCTCTGCGGGTGTCTGCCGACAGACCGCTTCTTCTTCGAGGCTTTCCGGCAAGAACCTCGCATGCCCGCCGGGAGCAGTTTACCCGGCTCAAAGATGAGCCTGCCACCCTGGTCTTCTACGAATCGAGCCACCGGGTAGCCGACACCCTGGTGGATATGGCCGAAGTGTTTGGCGAGTCACGCACTGCCGTCATGGCTCGGGAGCTGACCAAACTCCATGAGACCCTGCGCCAGGACAGCCTCGGGGCGTTGTGCGAATTTGTTGCCGCCGATAGCAACCAGCGTAAGGGGGAGTTCGTTATTCTGGTAGCGGGCAAGATAAGGGCCGAGGATGAGTTGGCTCCCGAGACTGCCCGAATTCTCCAGCTACTGCTGGAAGAGATGCCGACAAAAAAGCGGCGGCACTGGCTGCTCGTATCACAGGTGAGAAGAAGAACCGACTCTACCAGCAGGCGCTGGAGTGGCGAAATGATTAATAACTCAAGTTTAGGAGTTGGATCTATCGATAGCAGGGTCAGACCCGAATGGTGCATACTTAAGCGGTCTTTATACCGTAGGAGCGACTTTAGTCGCGATGAACGTCGCACCAAACTCTTACTTTGTGCCAGATTCCTTCGCGACTGAAGTCGCTCCTACAAGTAAGACGGGTGAAATTATTCCTAAGTCAGTGCCATTCGGGTCAGGCCCCTGTCGAAAAAATAGGAACTAGCTGCTGTTTTAACTCCAAAACTTGATTTAATAAAACAGTGGGCGGCACTCTCCGTCTTTCATAAACGCTTCAGGTAGTCCCTGAAGATAGATCTTGCAGGAAATCCAGATGGGAAAAGGCAAAAAATTTGATTATCGGGTAACACAAGAGGGTGACACCTGGAGTGCCGAGATTGTAAGGCGCGTGACTTCAAAGAAAACAGCAGTATCAAAGAGCCAGGGTGGTTTCGCCTCCGAGACCGAAGCGCAGGAGTGGGGGGGGAAAGAGCTGAAGTCTTTTCTAAAGAGTCTTAGCGAGCGAAACAGACGCTGCTCAAAAAATGTGAGTAAGTAAGGGCTTTTTTATCTGCATGCGAAGGAGTAATCAGTAGGTAACTATTCAGCTAGTGCTTGGGGTCGAGTCGATTACCCACATCCATGTGGGCAATCGACTCCGACCCCTGCCGTAGGTTATTCAAATAGATATAGCTGAATAGTTACATCAGTAGAAAACAGCTCAGACAGATACTACCTGTAAAATAGTGAATTACTCTGAAGTCTGCTGATGGATCCTGGCGCTATTTCTACAGAAAAAATAATCGGGCTGGATGAGTCGTTAGCATTTTTCCCCCGATTTTTGTCAAAACAACACTTGTAATATTCTTTCTAACATAGAAGAACAAGGTTTATAAGAAAATATGTCATGCCCAATATGTGCTGAAGAAAATAAAGTTGCTCTTGGAATAAAGGAAGGCTGGACTTGGGTGAGATGTACTGGTTGCGGTTTATCTTATATAGATCCATTGCCAACCAGCGAGGAACTTAATAATTATTACTCTCAATATGGAGTGAATAAGAAAAATATAAAGAATGCTGCGCGTAAGGTAAAGAGATTCAAGCGCAAATTTTGGCCATTACTCTTTCTGTCTAAAGGAAAATCTTTTTTAGATGTTGGGTGTAATACCGGGTTTGCAGTAGAGGCAGCCCGCTTATTAGGTTGTGAAGCAACAGGAATAGATCTTAGTGATGAAGCGATTGATATAGCCAAAAAGAGCTACAAAAATTGCCGATTTTTTAACCTTACCATAGAAGAGTTTGCAAAAAATGGTACGCAGCACGACATTATATCTTGTGCCGAGGTGATTGAGCATGTAACTGATGCACACTCCTTTATTGATGCGGTGTGGGGCCTGCTGAAAATAGATGGAATTCTCTATTTGACAACGCCAGACGCTGGACATTTTCGGGTACCAAAAAGTTTCTTAGAGTGGAATGATGTCTCGCCTCCACAGCACACTATGCTATTTACACGGAAGAGTATTAAAAGTTTCCTGGAAAGTCATGGCTTTGACGTTTTATATTTTCAACCTATGCTGAAACCGAATATTCGTTTAGTAGCAAAAAAATGTGAATTTTTATCTAAGGATTCCCTGAATAAGTCCGAATGAATTTAATGGCGCTTCATGAGTACAAGGTAGCTGTTTATAATTGGTTCACCGAGAACAGTGGGGCCATGTCACGCATAGTTACAGGTGCTCTTTATCTTTAGCTGAAAACCCTGCATTAAGTATCTAAAAGGAGATGCAGAACACTCATAGTAAACAAGGATACCAGACTAAACCAACTATCCAATCAACACCAATCAGCCAAGCTGAGTAAGCAGATTCAATTCGATACTCTTGGCTTAATGGCGTGGTACAGAAGTTAAAGTAAAGAGGGTTGGGTATGTCAATTGATGGGTGTCCTTGCTCCCGTTCTGCTGTCCCGTTAACTCCCTCTCCCTCATAGGGAGAGGGAATGTTCTATTGCAGTATGTCATGTTGCTGTTGATATATGCGCCCTAAAAAAAACACCTCCACACAAGGAGTTACTGCAACATACTACAAAGTTAACGGGACAGCAGCAGGGATGCTGCTGTGAGCGTACAGGGATCTGTTCACCGATGGTCTCCTGAAGAGGTGTTACTGCACCCACTATGGAACGGACTTTTTGAGCAGTTACCAAAAAAGTCAGTAACTCATTAATTTTATAGAATTAACCACTTTCTCGGACACTTGAACTGCAGGCGTGAAACGCTAGCTGATAGATTTTACGGTAAATTATTTTCAGCGCTGCACCAGAAGCACAACAGTCGGTCCAAAAAGTAGGTGGTTTTCAGGCAGTTTTGGAGGTCTGCTATTAAACTTTTTCAATGCCTTGCCGCTTAACCTGTTAGTACAGGGGAATAATCGGCGATGGAAGGACGATAGGGTCCTGGCCACGGATAACCCGTTTTTACTATTGTCACTAATGTAAGTGAGGCTTTTCAATGACCGTGCGGCTGTCTCCTTTTCCAATGAAAAGGGCTAGAATTGCTATTCGATCATTTCTTTTCTGCATACCGCTTTTGTTGGTCCTCCCCTGCAGCAACTCAGCCGAACCATCAGCAACAGCCCTGCCGTTAGGGGGCATTATCGTATCGGGAAGGGGAAATATCACCTCCAACGGCGCTGCGATGAACATCCGTCAGGAGACGGACAAACTCATCACCGAATGGAACGCCTTCGATATCGGTCAAGCGGCAACGGTTCGATTCCAACAGCCAAGCCACTCAAGCATCGCATTAAACCGCGTAAACTCCATGGAGCGTCGCAAATCTTTGGAACACTTTCTGCTAATGGGAAGGTTTTTCTTATCAACCCTGCGGGCGTAACTTTTGGTGCATCGGCCCGTTTCGGATGGGCGCGGGCCTGGTCGCCTCCACACTGGACATCCGTAATAACCATTTTCTTGGCAATGACTTCCAGTTTGAGAATGGTGGCAGGGCCGGTGCCATCAAAAATGCTGGGACATTGAGTGTCGATGGCGGCTATATCGCCTTTCTCGCACCCTACATCGAAAACAGCGGAGAGATCCGGGCGGATGGCGGCAGTATCTCTTTAGTGTCGGCGGACAAGGTCCGTCTCGATTTTACAGGCGATCGCCTTATACGGTTCACGATTGACCAGGGGGCGGTGGATGCCCAAATTGATAACGGCGGCCTGATTCAGGCAGACAATGGTGTCGTTGCGTTAAGCGCTAAAGCCAAAAAACAGTTAAAGCAATCGGTGGTTAACAACAGCGGCATTGTACGCGCCCAGGGGGTGAGCCGAGAGGGCGGACGTATTATATTGCTGGCCGAAGGCGGAAAGCTCACGGTCGACGGTGCCCTGGATGCCTCATCTTCCACGGCTCAAGGCGGACGCATCGTTGCTACTGGCAGCAACGTTGTAATCGAAAGCGGCGCCCACCTGACCGCCAGCGGCGCCACCGGTGGCGGTGAGGTGCTGGTGGGCGGGAGCTGGCAGAACATTGATCCAACGGTCTATCAGGCGACTACAACGGTTGTTGAAAAAGGCGCCACTCTGGAGTCCAGCGCCACAGAAAATGGTGGGTGGGCGGCACAGTGGTTGCATGGTCCGATCTCGGCAAGGAAGGCGGCTATACCTTCGTTCAGGGGACACTCAAGGCGGAAGGTGGTACAGAGGGCGGGGATGGTGGCCGTATTGAGACATCCGGCGCCTATCTGGATGTCACCGGCATCGACCTGTCGGCGGCCTCCCCCCAAGGAAAAGGCGGAGAGTGGCTTCTCGACCCCTATAACATCACCATCAATGATGGAGGAACGACAACCGGAGGGGCTACTCCGCTTCCAAACTATGAGTCCAATGCGACCAGCACCATTGATCGGGATGATATCGAAGCGCAGCTGGATGCCGGTACCAGTGTCACCGTCCAGACCGGCGCAGGGAGTGGCGGTGTCGGCGATATTACGGTTGCAGCGGATATTGCAAAAACAGCGGGAGGCGATGCCGCACTAATCTTAAAAGCACATCGGGATGTTATGGTTAATGCCAACGTTGACATCACCTCAACGACGGGGGCCCTTGACGTTACTTTAAACGCTCACTACACGAATGACTCGGCGGAAGGACGTATTTATTTTGCAGGGACCAATAGCATAAGCACCAATGGTGGTGATATCACCATGGGCGGTGGTTCAGATCCATCCGTCACACAAGCAGTAGGCCATGCTGCAGGGGGTGGAACTCAAAATAAAAAGGCATATTTGTAACCAGCAATACGACTTTCAACGCCGCAGGTGGGGACATCAGGATGTCAGGAGAGGGCAACACCGGCATCTGGCTGAAAGACAACACCACCATCACAACGAGTGATACAGGGTCCGTCTATCTGTATGGAAATACAACCGGCACAGATCCTGGAATAATAGTGCAGCAAAACTCAACCATTTCAGCTACCGGATCCGGCAATGTTGAAATCAACGCACTCGATAAACTTTGGACGAACGATGCTGGCGGACCGATTACCATTTCATCGGGAAGCGGCGATATCATCGTAACGGCGGACAACCTGTATTTATTGAATACGTTACCAACATTTTCAGCCCCGAATGGGACAGTGACATTCAAGCCCGCAACAACATCCAAAAACGGTGGATGTTGGTGGTACAGGCGGTAATCTGAATATACCCTTAGCG
>MOXH01000124.1_pt1 | contig 11550 bp, 13 predicted proteins | sample 1471181 | NCBI WGS metagenome assembly MOXH01 (sample SAMN05806436, study PRJNA327811) | mollusc metagenome | isolation source: Phylotype A (SB4) bacterial symbionts from gill | host: Thyasira cf. gouldii | place: Canada: Bonne Bay, Newfoundland | collected 2010-05-07
TGACGGCTTTGTTTCGTATGATGCCATTCACCTGACCCATGCTGACCTGTGCAGGCTGATAAGAAATCCAGCCGCCAACCAGACCTGGGTTACCGCCCCTCTCCCTCGGGTCAATGGGTATCTACTTGATCAGGGGATAGCTCCAGTGGGCAGGCTGTATGTGGGGATCTGCCTATGGCAATGAGGGTATCTTCGGGCGCTGGACTGAATATGCCGGCAGTGGTCACGGTGGTAATCTCGAGTTGAAGGCGTTGGATGCAGTGCATTTTGAGTTCTCAATTCTAGAGGTTGTTCCACCCACTGCATCTGACCAGGAAGTGATTCACCGTGAGAACCGATGGAAAGAGCGGCTGGGAACCAGAGGCTTTGGCCTCAACAGCAATTAGACCAAGAGTATTGCTACCTCGTGAAAGATTTTGGGATATCCCAGTCCCCAAAAAATCGACCCGCCTACGCGACAACCGTTATGCCCCGACCGTCCTGCGTCGGTCACAATTCCGGCCATACAGCCACGCCTACACCTATCGGGGACTAATCGCCCCGGCTTTCAGCCTTCCATGGCGATCAGCGATTGTTGGGTATGTGCAACGTTGATCGCGGAGAGGGTGCCACTCCTACAATCCCAACTCCTTCCAGCGCTTTTCGATCCGCTTCAGTGACACCGGATAGGCGGTACCCAGCTCCTGGGCAAAGAGTGATACTCGCAGCTCTTCAAAGGTCCAGCGGATCTCTTCAATACGTTCATCCAGCTTTCCACTGGTACGACAGCGCTCATCCCACTGCTGCCAGCGCTGATAGGGTTTGGTCATCTCACGTACCAGTTGCTGATCGCGCTGGGCGGCATTGCTCAGTTTCTCCAACCGTTTGGTCAACGCATTGAGATAGCGGGGAAGCTGTTTCAGCTGGGGGTATGGGGTCTGTTGCAGAAAGCCCTGAAAGAGCAGCCGGTCGAGTTGTGTCTTGATATCGTTGATCGAGAGTATCCAGTTGATCTGTGTAGTTTTGGCCAGCTGTTTTCGCAGCTGTTGATAGTGATTGAGTATATCTCCCACCAGGGCAACCGCTTCATTGGCCTGGATCATCAAGCCACTCTGTTTGCTCTTAATTCGTTCACGAAAAACTGCTTCATCCCGCACAGGGGGCAGACCTTCTATAAAGGTGAGGTCTACAATCAGTGCCACCAGTTCGCGTTCAAGATCGGGCTTTGCGCCTGCGCCCAGCCCCTCGGGGGGCTTTCGGGGCCTTGGCGTAGTGGAGGCGCATCCTCTCCAGGCCCCGGAGATTACGCCGCAGGTAGCGGATCTCTTTGGCCTGCTGCAACATCAGCAGTCTGCGCAGCCCCAGTCTGCCACTGTGCTCTGCATTGGCCTGGGAGTCGAGTACCCGCAGGCGACCGTATCCCCCTCATCCACCAGCGCCGGAAAGCCGAGGAGTTTGATACCGCCACGGTTGAGTTCGATGCTCTCTGGCAGCTCACCAAAGTTCCAGTCATTTAGCCCCTGCCGCTCCAGGGAGCTGTTCTCCATGCGGTGATAACTCACCTCGCCCTTGCCGCCACAACGTTTCTTCAGCGGTGTCAGCTCCCGGCCGGAGGCCAGCTCTCTCCCCTCCTCATTCACCACTTTGAAGCTCATCCGCAGATGGTCAGGCAGATTCTCTTCCGACCAGGCGTCTTCGGGTATGTGGACACCAGTCATCTGTTTTAGCTGCGCCGCAAGAATCCGTGTCAGGGGCAGGTCGCATGGTTCCATCACCTTCATGCAGGCATCGGCATAGTCGGGTACCGGCACAAACGACTTTCTCAGCGCCTTGGGCAGACCCCGCAGCAGGGCCAGCACCCGTTCCCGCAACAGCCCCGGTACCAGCCACTGGCTGCGCTCCTCCGATACCTGATTGATCACCGCTTGGGGCACCTTCAGCGTCACTCCATCCCGGTTATCGCCGGGGTCGAAGTGGTATTCGAGAGGAAGATGCATGCCGCCGATATTCAGCTCATCGGGGAACTGTTCATGAGAGACCGTTTCAGCCTCTTTGCGCAGCAGATCATCCATACGCATATGTAGCAGCTTGGGCTGTTCTCCACTGACTTGACGCAACCATTGATCAAACTGTGGGGTGCTGTAGATACCCTCGGGAACCCGTTTGGCGTAGTAGTCGTAGATCACCTGTTCATCGACCATAAGATCACGCCGTCGTGACTTATGCTCCAGCGCCTCAACATGCTCCAACAGCTCCCGGTTATGGCGCCAGAAGGGGGCACGGCTGTGGAAGTCACCCCCTATCAGGGCGAAACGGATAAAGATCTCCCGTGCCTCAACCGGCTCAAGGGGACCAAAGTTGATTTTTCGCTTTGGCACCAGCGGCAGACCAAAGAGGGTGACCTTCTCAAAGGCGGCCACCTGCCCCCGGCTTTTCTCCCAGTGAGGCTCGGAGTGACTGCGTTTTACCAGGTGTCCCGCCACCGACTCCACCCACTCGGGTTGGATCATCGCCACCGAGCGGGCGTAGAGCTTGGTGGTCTCTACCAGCTCCGCCGCCATCAGCCACTTCGGCTGTTTATCGAACAGCCCGGAACCAGGAAAGATATGGAAGTGGCTGTTGCGCGCCCCCAGGTACTCCCGCTTTTTGCCACTCCCCTTTATTCCAAGGTGACTGAGCAGACCAGTGAGCAGCGCTTTGTGAATCTCTTCGTAGCCCGCCTCGGCCTGGTTCTCCTTATAGCCCAGCTCGTGCATCTGTCCTCGTAGCTGGTGGTGGATGTCGTACCACTCCTGAACCCGTGTCCAGGAGAGAAAGTTCGCTTGGCAGTGGCGCTGGAACTTGCGCCGGGTCAGATGACGGCGCTGCTCTTCGATATGACGCCAGAGGTTGATAAAGCTGAGAAAATCGGACGCTTCGTTACGAAACTGCCGGTGGGCCTCATCGGCCAGCTGCTGCTTCTCCAGAGGGCGATCGCGGGGGTCCTGCACACTGAGGGCGGCAGCGATCACCAGCACCTCATTCAGGCAGTGGGTATGGGCAGAGGTCATCAACATCCGACCGATACGGGGGTCTACCGGCAGCTTGGCGATCTGCCTGCCGATGGAGGTAACCCTGCGCTCCCGATCCACTGCACCGACCTCCTCCAGTACCCGGTAGCCATCCTTGATCAGGCGACTGCCGGGGGGATCGACAAAGGGAAAATCCTCGATCTCGCCAAAGCCAAGGAGCTTCATCTGCAGGATCACCGAAGCAAGATTGGTACGCAGAATTTCCGGCTCGGTAAACTCAGTTCTGGAGCTGAAATTCTCCTCGTCGTAGAGGCGGATACAGATACCCTTGGCGACTCGACCGCAGCGCCCTTTGCGCTGATCGGCGCTGGCCTGGGAGATGCGCTCTACCGGCAGCCGCTGTACTTTACTGCGGTGACTGTAGCGACTGATACGGGCAAAGCCGGCGTCGATCACATAGCGGATGCCGGGTACGGTGAGGGAGGTCTCTGCCACATTGGTGGCCAGCACAATACGACGCGCGCCGCCGGTCTGAAGATACGCCCCTGCTCACTTGGCCCAAGGCGGGCGTAGAGGGGTAGCACCTCGGTCAGTTGCAGTTTGTGCTTGCGCAGAGTCTCAGCGGTCTCGCGGATCTCTCGTTCGCCGCTAAGAAAGACCAGGATATCCCCCCGATCTACCCGCGACAGCTCATCCACCGCATCGACGATCGCCTGCTGGATGGGTTCGTCTCGCTCACTCCCCCCTCCTCCCTGGCGGGCGATACCGCTGCTCTACCGGGTAGGTTCTGCCTGTCACATTGATAATCGGTGCATCCCAAAACTGTTTGGAGAAACGCTCGGGATCAATAGTGGCCGAGGTGATGATTAGCTTCAAATCAGGCCGCTTGGGCAGCAGCTCACGAAGGTAACCGAGGAGAAAATCGATATTGAGGCTGCGCTCATGGGCCTCGTCGATGATCAGGGTGTCGTACTCGTTGAGCCAGCGGTCACGCTGAACCTCTGCCAGCAGCATGCCGTCGGTCATCAACTTGATATGGCTCTGGGGGCCAACGCGGTCATGGAAACGTACCTTGTAGCCAACGCTGGTGCCCAGCTCACACCCCAGTTCACTGGAGATACGTCCGGCAAGGGCGCGGGCGGCGATACGCCGGGGCTGGGTGTGGCCGATACGGCCATAGACTCCCCGCCCCAGAGCGAGACAGATCTTCGGCAGCTGAGTCGACTTGCCGGAGCCGGTCTCACCACAGAGGATCACCACTTGGCTTTTCTCCACCAGTGCCGCAATCTCCTCCCACTTGTCACTGATCGGCAGCTCCGGGGGAAACTGGGGTGTCGGCAGCAATGCCCGACGCTGCTCCGACCGCTGCCGGGATCTATCCATCTGCTCCCTCAGGCGTTCGGCATCCTGGTGATAGGGCTTCCCCTGCTTTTTGCGTTGCTGAGCAGTACGCAAGCGCGAACGCAGCCCATGCCGGTCTCTCAGCATGCAGCTTTCAAAATCATCAACAGTAGGGAGTGTAGGGCTGGTCAAAAGAGTCACCGAAAAAATGGAGGGTCCATTTTACAGCTTTCTGGTTGATCAATGAAACAGCGGATGCCGAGTAGTCTAAACTATGGGTAACAAAAACTTATTTCACTTCAAATAAAAAAATATTTCGCGAGACTCTCATTGAAAATCAACCTCTCGGCAAAATTTTCAATCTACTCCAGCCTTGCACTGGTCATTCTGATCAGTCTGCTTATTGGATTGCAAGTAGAAGTGCGCCAGAGAGACATTGAACGCAACCTGCAAACCAAGGGCGAGGATCTCATCCGCATTATGACCAAGGCGTCTGTACAGCCCATTCTCAACTACGACATGATGAGTCTGGAGTCGATGTTCAGTGAGGTCATCAAGGATGCTGCCGTCAGCTATGTAGCCTGTTTTAACTCCGATGGAAACCTCTTGGCCAAAGCCGGAGAGATTCCTGAACAGCCTGATTCATTCCGTGAGTTCCGTCTACCCATTACCAGTACCCACAACAGTGAGATCAATATGGGAGAGGTGCGACTGGGGATAAATCGCACCCTGTTTAACCAGCAACTCTATGAGAGTATTCAGCTTATTGTCATCTCTATGATAACAATTGGCATCATGATCGTCTGCATCAACGTATTTATTGTAGTAAGAACGATCAACAGGCCTCTACAGCAAGCGGTAATTAAACTCAATGAGATCGCTGAGGGTGATTTAATGGTTGAGCTACCCAGCGGAGGTGATGATGAGATAAGTGAACTATTCAATGCCATGCAGGGCATGATCACCAATCTGCGGAGGTATATAGGAAAGGTCAGAGAGACCAGCGACAACCTATCAAAGGCCGCCCTTGAGATGGAGCAGATTGCAGAAGAGACCTTTGACGGTGCTGATAAGCAGCAGACAGAGACCCATCATGTGGTAGAAGCCATAGGTGAGATGACCGGCACTGTCCACCATGTCTCCGAAAATATTGCCGCCACCACTAAAGCGGCTGAAGATGCAGAGCTGGAGACCCAACAGGGACAAGCCATCGTCCTGGAAACTGTAAAGACGATCAACAGTATGGCTGACCAGGCCAACCAAGCCGCAGATGTCATCAGGCGTCTTGATGCCGACACTGTCGCAATTGGCAGCGTCTTGGATGTCATCCGCAACATAGCGGATCAGACCAATCTGCTCGCCCTCAACGCCGCGATAGAAGCCGCCCGTGCAGGAGAAAAAGGGCGCGGATTTGCTGTGGTGGCAGATGAGGTTAGGACCTTAGCCAGCCGTACCCAAGCATCTACCGAAGAGATACAGGAGACGATTACAGTATTGCAACAGGTGGCAAAAGAGGCAGTATCGGTAATGAGTATCGGCACCGAAAAAGCGCATCAAAGTGTCGAAAAAACCGGCCAGGCAGGCCAGGCACTGGAGAGGATCACCCGCAAAGTCTCCGATATTCACGCAATGAGTGAGCGTATAGCCCACTCCTCTTCAGAGCAGTACAGAGTCAGCGAAAAGGTCAACCAGAATATTATCAACATCAGCTTGGTTGCCGATCAGACCGCCGAGCGGGCACAGCGCACAGCCACAACCGGAAAGCTGATCAACAAGATCATCAAAGACCTCAAGCAAGTGGTGAAACATTTTAATGTCTAAAAGCTACAAGGAGATGACGATGAAACTGCTACAACTGTTTACGCTCATTTTTGCCGCACTACCTCTACAGCAATTAAGTGCTGCGCCAATACAGATGAGTGGAGAAAATGCCAATGAGGCGGCTAAACTGGTCGCCAAAATGGTCGTTGTCGGCCGCGGTGTTGTGGCTAAGCATCAGGATATCATCAACGATGCCAGCAAAGGAGATAAAGGGTTCACGCCAGACTATGTGACCGAAAAAATGAGGGTGCTTTTCGAAAAAAATATAGGGATGAGCATTGATCAAGTCACCCCGACTGAGGCTAAAGCCGCAGTACTTGCGGTATTGGATGCTTCAAAAATTGCCATTAAAAATAATCAAGGGCGTATTAATCGGCAGGGTGTAAAGTTTAAAGGTTTCATACCCGCCGTATATGGACGAATAACCGGCAACATCCTTAAGGGCAAGACCGGCATTGAGTTGAAGCAGACCACCTTCAAATATCGCAACGCCTACAACAAACCCGATGGATTTGAAGCCTCTATATTAAAGAAATTTGAGAGTGGCGAGTATGAAAAAGGTTATGGAGAGCAGGTCGGCAGTAGATACCGTTATATGGAACCCATCTATATCAAAAAGGCGTGTCTAAAATGCCACGGTGACCCCAAAGGGGAGTTGGACATTGCAGGCAAAGCAAAAGAGGGTTACAAAATAGGTGATCTGCGTGGTGCTATCAGCATTAGCATGCCGGTGAACTAACCCAGATGATGGTTATTCAATATCGGCTAGCCATGCTGTTGTAGGAACGGTCTCTCGGATCGCAGTCGAACGCCCATCACGCTTCAACAAAGCGTGCTAAAAATTGTTCAACCACTGGTTGAAGCGTGCAGCAGGGATCGGCTTGGAGTAGAGATAGCCCTGTACCACATCACAGCCTAGTGCTTTGATCGCATCGAGGGTCTCTTGATTCTCCACCCCCTCGGCCACCACAGTCAGGTCAAAACGGTGGGCCAGGTCGATAATCAGGCTGACAATATGGGCGTTGGCCTGATCATTGAGCAGTCCAAAGACGAACGACTGATCTATCTTCAACTCGTCCGCCGGGATATCCCTGAAATAGGAGAGGCTGGAGTAGCCGGTACCGAAATCGTCGATAGCGATCTTCACCCCCATCTCCCGTAGCCGCTTCAAAGCCTCAAAACAGCTCTCCACATCACTAATAAAGGACTTCTCCAACACCTCAAGGCAGAGGGTGATGTTGTGCGGCTGCCACAGCCCTTCGACACTCTTTACGATGTCGATAAAATCGGGTTGGATCAACAGCCCCGCCGGTATATTGATGGAGACTTCGAGTTGGCCCCATTTATCTGTCCAGTCACCACTCAGGCGCAGGGCACTGTTGAGCATCCATTGGGTAAGCGGTTTGAGAATACCCAATGATTCCGCCACGGGGATAAAAAGGTCGGGACCTACAAGACCTCGCGATGGGCTGTTCCAGCGGATTAATGCCTCGGCCCCCACCGGCTTACCACTCTGAAGTGAGACCTTCGGTTGAAAGAAGACCTCCATCTGGTGCGATTCAACAGCATCAGCCAACTCGATCTCAATATCCCAGGTCTCTGAGATGATATTGTGGGTCTCCTCCCGCGCCATGCCGATCGACTGTCCCGATAGTTTTGCCACTAACAACGCCTCTTCGGCCACTTTCAGCAGCCCCTCTGCATCCGAAGCGTTGAGCGGGCAGACAGCAACCCCTGTTCTTACACTACAGTGAATCTGGTCTGTTCCAATCTGCAACGGAAGCTCCAGCAAGCGCTCTACTTTAAAAGCGGCAAGCCTTGCATGTTCGGGATTTGAGATACCAGAAAGGAGTAGAGCAAACTGGTCATCACCAATTCTGCTAACACTATCCTGCTGACGCGCAACGTTGGCCAGAATATTGGCTACAGCCGTTAACACCTGGTCACCTGCGGCATAGCCATGGAGGCTGTTGATACGACTGAACCGCTGGATATTCACGACCAGCAAAGCGATGGGGCTACTGAACTCATTTGAGCGGCGCACCTCTCTATTCAGCTGCTCAAAGAAGCGCTGACGATCCACCTTGCTGGTTGAATATTCATTCACAATAGGGAACCTCTGAACAAGTCATGACCATTTGTTAGAGGAATAGCTCTTCCATATTGATACCGAAGGCTCCTGATGGCAGGCCATGTAGTACCGAAACCTCATCGCCCATCTTGGATAGATTCATATAGCGAAAAGGGGAGATAGGCTGCTTGTTTTCATCAAGCAGCAGCATGACCGACGGTCTCAGTCGCCTCAATCCATTAATTGCCACCACAGCACCCACTTCGCCGGTATTGAGTTCAACCAGTGACCCGGTGGGGTAGATGCCCACGGTCTGGATAAACTGCTCGACCAATTCAGCCTGAAATAGAGTACCCCTGATCTCGTAGAGTTCATTGACCGCCTCATGGGGTGACATGGGACCATCACTGATATAGGGTCGCCTGCTGGTCATTGCATCAAACTGTCGACAATGCCTGCGATACGTCCAAACAGGGGTATCTGATGATTATCCAATCCCTGGGGATAGCCGCTGCCATCGGCCCGCTCATGGTGTGTCGCTATCATCTGGAAGACATCCATTGGAAGCTTCTGCTTTACCGCTGGCCCCCGTGATGTCTTGGCCAGGACCCTGACACCAAGATCAACATGGGTATTCATCCTCTTTTTCTCTTCTGGGGTCAGCGCCCCCGCTTTCAACAGCAAATCGAGGGGAAGCATGCTCTTTCCAAGATCCAGTAGCAGGCCACCCAGGGCCAGTGACTCAATATCAGGCTCCTCCAACCCAAGATGACGACCAAAGGTGGCGCTCCACACCGAACTACCGAGAGAGCGGGTATAGGTGTAGTCATCGAGCCGCCTGATATGAACCACCCACATCATCGCCGAGGGATTACGAATGATGCTCTCCACCATATCGCTCACCCCCTCTTTGACCGCATCTAAATCCAATGCCTTACCACGCTTTAAATCAGCCAGAATCTGGTGAAATCGATCACCTATTTGTTCGTGAACCTGCTCTGCAACCCCCACCTCAGCTTTGAAGCGGGTACTATTTTCGTAGGTGATTTTGCGCAAAGCGGCATACTCCACCACCTCATTGTTTTTTTTTCTTCTCTGCAGCGTGAAAAGGGTCAGGATTCTGATCGAGGATAACACTGGGTGTTTCATCAAGAATCCAGAAGCGTGGCTCTGGAGAAATACCTTGCTCTACATCGACATAGACGTGGTTGCAGTACTTTCTCAGGCGTTCGATATCCGCAGAACTTCTAACCACAACACCCTGAAGATCAAATGGAGTCTTGACCCATGGTCGATCAAGGCGGGAAACAAACATCCCCACCTCAAGACCATCAATACTGGTTTTGACCTCTTTTCTCATAAAGCTTTATGCTCAATATCCTATCTACCCCTGGGTAAAGTGTAGTTTATATTCCACTTTTGGCAGAGGTGGCCCACTTCAGTTATTGTGTACCTACACACTAGCACCACTTTTTACTAGAATTTGATGGTAACTATTCAGCTGGGTTTGGGGTCGGGTGAAAATAGCCTCATAATAGGGTATAGCTAAATAGTTACATCTGATCAATCCTATTGAGGTTTACCATCTAGGACTGCCATTTATCCCTAGCCACCCGCTGGACAGAACTGTGAGAATGAACCATGAGTAATAGCACCCATCCGCCCCGTCTGGATCACGATCACGAGGGCCAGGATGTCACATCAATCAAGCACGGTCTGGCCAACAGAATGACCTATACGGTAGGCAAGGACGACTACACCGCCACCGACCGTGACTGGTATCTGGCGATCGCCTATGTCATCCGTGACCGGCTGATTGAGCGTTGGATGGAGACCATGCGCAGCTACTACAAACAGGATACCAAGCGGGTCTACTATTTCTCTCTTGAATTTCTCATAGGACGCACCCTGCGCAACAGCCTGCTCAACCTTGACTTTCTCGAAGAGGCGAAACAGGCACTGGACGAGATCGGCTGCAACCTGGAGATGTTAGAGGAACTTGAACTCGATGCCGCTCTGGGAAACGGTGGCCTGGGTCGGCTTGCCGCCTGTTTCCTCGACTCCATGGCGACACTGCAACTGCCGGGTTACGGCTACGGCATCCGTTATGAGTACGGCATGTTCCGCCAACAGATCGAAGATGGCTGTCAGGAGGAACGCCTGACAACTGGCTACGCTACGCCAACCCCTGGGAATTTCATCGCCCTGAGGTGCTCTACCCGGTTCAGTTCCACGGTCGCGTAGTCCAGTACCCCAGTGACGATGGCAGCATGCACCACCATTGGATAGATACCGACGACGTTATGGCGATGGCCTATGACACCCCGACACCCGGTTACAACAACGCCAGTGTTAACAACCTGCGCCTCTGGTCAGCCAAAGCGAGCCGCGACTTCAACCTGCAACTATTCAACCAGGGGGACTACATTAAAGCGGTGGAGGAGAAGAATGAGTCTGAGAACCTCTCCAAAGTGCTCTACCCCAACGACACCACAGTGATGGGACGGCAGTTACGTCTCAAGCAGCAGTACTTCTTTGTCAGTGCCTCGCTACAGGATATACTTTTTCGTTTTCTCAAACTCCATAATGACTTGACCAAGCTTCCTGACAAGGTAGCCATTCAGCTCAACGACACCCACCCGGCTATCGCCATCCCCGAGTTGATGCGCGTCCTCGTCGATATACACCACCTCGGTTGGCAGCAGGCATGGGAGATTACAACAGATACTTTTGCCTACACCAAATCACACCCTACTCCCCGAGGCACTTGAGAGCTGGTCAGTTAAAACTATTCGCTAAGATTCTGCCCCGTCACCTGCAGATCATTCTATGAGATCAACCAGCGTTTTCTCGATGAGGTGATGCACAAACACCCGGGTGATAGTGAACTGCTGCGGCGTATGTCAATCATCGATGAAAGAGGAGAGCGCACTATCCGTATGGCCCATCTCGCCATTGTCGGTAGCCATAAGGTCAACGGTGTGGCCGAGCTGCACACCAAACTGCTGCGTAGCATCTCTTTCCCGACTTCGATACCTTCTACCCAGAGAAGTTTATCAACATCACCAACGGCATCACGCCCCGGCTCTGGCTCAACCAGTCCAACCCGGCCCTGACCAAACTGATCTGCAAAACCCTTAAGCCCGGTGTACTGACAAATCTGACTAAGCTGAAGAAGCTAGAGAAATACGCCGATAACGAGCCATTTCTCACTGCATTTAGCCAGGTAAAGCGGGATAACAAACGACGGCTCACACAAATGATCAAGCGCCGCCTTGGTATCCAGATCAATGAAGAGTCGCTGTTCGATGTCCAGGTAAAGCGCAT
>MOXH01000125.1_pt1 | contig 11548 bp, 12 predicted proteins | sample 1471181 | NCBI WGS metagenome assembly MOXH01 (sample SAMN05806436, study PRJNA327811) | mollusc metagenome | isolation source: Phylotype A (SB4) bacterial symbionts from gill | host: Thyasira cf. gouldii | place: Canada: Bonne Bay, Newfoundland | collected 2010-05-07
AGCTTTCATCGTTTTGTAAGTCGAAAAGAGTATCCATTGGATTGGGCTGATGGAGAGGGTCTTGCCGGTGGCGGATTTGGTGAATAGTGATCCCGGGTTTCGCAAGCTCAACCCAGGCTACGTCCTGACCGTCATCCGAGCAGGTACGCTTAAGGGTAACTGCGGACATTAGCCAGTCAGCGCTTCAATTTCCGTTTTGGTCTGCATAGGAGACTCATTGAATAGAAAATCTTATCAATCCCTAGCTAAGGTTTTATCTATCAACAGTAATCAATAATTCCAGATGATCAGCCCATATCTGTAACCACTCTCGACACTCTATCTCATATCCATGTAAGTCATACGTCCCTTCAATTCCACTACGGGAATGGCCAAGTATCGCTTCTGCTATCTCATTTCTACACCTCAATCTTGAGAGCCCAGTTCTCACCGTCCGCCTGAGGTCATGAGCGTCCATGGCTCGATATCTAACATCGAACCAGCTTTCCGCATTCGCCAAGCTTGCTCCGTCAACTGCTTTTGCTGGAGAGGCAAGCCTGTTTTCTGTGAGGCAAATAAAGTGCGCCTTACTTCATCCTGTCCCTTTGGCTTCCTGGCCCCAGGGATTCTTCGCCCATCACTCTTTCTATCTTCTATGTATTGCTCTAGATAAAGGTCAATCAATGCTGAGACTGTAAATCCTGCCTTGCGCTGATTCTCACTCTTGATCCGTGCCTGCTCCTGCTTCTCCTGCTTCAACTCAGTTGCAGGACAGACACCAGACTTTCTCTGTGCTTTGAGCTTTTGAAGCTCTACTCTGGCTTTAGCAAGTGACGTCGTTGGAAAATTACCGATTTTTTTCTGCACCAACTTCTTAGACAGTGGACTTGTATAGCGATAAAAGAATGTTTTAGTATCTGCATTCCCGTAAATCACCCTCAAACCCCGATTCTCACCTGTATCAGCCTTCACTTTGTCTCCAGGCCGCATAACTTCAATTGCTCTGGCTGATAGTGGTTTGGTACTCTGTTCCATTGGCATGGGGTTGCTCCTTAAGATGATAGCCGATGCCTAAAAATTACGGTTTGCCTAACAGTAGGTTGCCTTGACCTGTTTTCTGTAGGTTTTGATATGGTACCTAATGAAACACCAGAACCATTTATATCCAACTGATATCTAAATATTTAATGACAAAAATAACAGAAAAAACAAATGCAAAAGATAGCCTGCACACTCCCATGATGCAGCAGTACTTACGGATCAAGTCGGAATATCCGGAGATGTTGATGTTCTATCGCATGGGGGATTTCTACGAACTTTTCCACGATGATGCGGTGCGAGCGGCGCGGCTGCTCGATATCACTTTGACAAAACGAGGGAAATCAGCAGGCAAACCGATTCCCATGGCGGGTATCCCCCACCATGCAGCAGAGGGCTATCTTGCCAAGCTGATCCGAAAGGGTGAGTCGGTGGCCATCTGTGAGCAGATTGGAGACCCCGCCCTCAGCAAGGGGCCGGTGGAGCGGAAGGTGGTCCGTATTGTCACCCCCGGCACGGTGACGGATGAGGCCTTGCTGGAGGAGCGCCGGGACAATCTCCTCGCCGCTGTGCATGAGGTAGAGGGGCACTTCGGTATTGCCGCCCTCGACCTTGGCAGTGGTCGCTTCTCCCTTTTACAACTGAGTGACAGCGAGGCACTGAGCGGTGAGCTGGAGCGGCTTCTCCCGGCGGAGTTGCTGGTGGAGGAGGATACCCCTCTGCCAAGCGAGGTACGGCGCGATGGGGGAGTAACACGGCGTCCCGCCTGGCATTTTGATTTGGAGACCGCCGAGCGGCTGCTCACCCAGCAGTTCGGCACTCGTGACTTGGGGGGCTTCGGCTGTAGTGATCTGCCGTTGGCCATCGCCGCCGCCGGTTGTCTGATGCAGTATGTAAAAGAGACCCAGCAGAGTGCCCTTCCCCATATCCGAGGACTCTCTGTGGAACGGCGGGAGGATGCGGTGATCATCGATGCCGCCACCCGCCGCAACCTCGAGATCGACAGCAACCTCAGCGGAGCCAGCAAGCATACCCTGGCGGGCATTCTGGATCGTACGGCCACCCCTATGGGCAGCCGTATGCTGCGCCGCTGGATCAGCCGCCCGTTACGGGATAGTGAACAGATCCGTAGCCGCCATAACGCTATCGCTCAACTGCTGGAGCAGCAGGCTTACCCTGAATTGCAGGAGCCTTTGGGAGGTATCGGCGATATTGAGCGCATCCTTGCCCGTATCGCATTGAGATCTGCACGCCCGAGAGACCTCGCCACCCTGCGCGACTCCCTTGCCCTGCTGCCACAACTTCAGCTGCTGCTGCAACCATTTGACGCCCCACTGCTGCAACAGCTTGCCGGAGAGTCAGACACTCACCCCCAAGAGGTGGAGCTGTTGCAACGGGCGATTATTGAGAACCCGCCGGTATTGATTCGTGATGGTGGCGTACTGGCCAGAGGCTATGATGACGAGCTGGATGGGCTGCGAGATCTGTCGCAAAACGCCGATCAGTTTCTCCTCGACCTGGAGGCCAGGGAGAAAGCACGTACCGGCATCACCACTCTGAAAGTGAGCTACAACCGGGTGCATGGCTACTATATTGAGGTTAGCCGAATCCACTCCGATTCAGTCCCGGATGAGTATGTGCGGCGCCAGACTTTGAAGGGGGCCGAACGCTTTATCACCCCTGAACTTAAAAAGTTTGAGGATCAGGTGCTATCGGCACGGGAACGTTCTCTGGCACGGGAGAAGTCGCTCTACGCCGAGCTATTGGAAACACTGCAACCCAGCATTGCTAAACTTCAGCTGTGCGCCGATGCCCTGGCCGCCCTTGATGTGCTGGCTAACTTTGCCGAGCGGGCCGAGCGACTGAACCTCAGCCAGCCTGAACTGGAGCAGCGACCTGGAATCCATATCGTCGATGGGCGACACCCGGTAGTCGAGCAGGTGAGCGATAAACCGTTTGTTGCCAATAGCGTCGAGTTTAATGACGAGCGCCGTATCCTCATCATCACCGGCCCAAATATGGGAGGTAAATCGACATTTATGCGGCAAACCGCGTTGATTGTCCTGCTCGCTTGTGCGGGTAGCTTTGTCCCTGCCGCATCAGCACGCATCGGCCCCGTTGACCGCATCTTCTCTCGAATAGGAGCCTCAGATGATTTAGCAGGAGGACGATCCACCTTTATGGTGGAGATGGAAGAGACCGCCAATATACTGCACAACGCCAGCGAGCAGAGTCTGGTGCTGATGGATGAGATTGGACGCGGCACCAGCACCTTTGACGGCCTCTCACTAGCCTGGTCCTGCGGTGTCGAGCTAGCTACCCGGATCCGGGCATTTACCCTGTTTGCCACCCACTACTTCGAACTGACCACTCTACCGGAGGAGTACACCGGTATTGCCAATGTCCATCTTGACGCCGTAGAGCACGGTGACTCCATCGTCTTTCTTCATGCCGTAAGGGAGGGGCCAGCTAACCAAAGTTATGGTTTGCAGGTAGCCGCCTTGGCGGGGGTTCCACGAGCGATTATCGAACGTGCGCGTCAGAGACTGAGTGAACTGGAGCAGTCAGCTCAGCAACACGCCGAGCAGCAGGTGAGCCAACTATCACTATTCGCCCCCGAACCTGTGATCCAAAAGCCGATACCGGCCCTGGAAACGCTCAAGGAGATCGAGCCCGACAACCTCTCACCGAGAGAGGCGTTGGATGCTCTCTATCATTTAAAGGGTCTGTTAAAAAAGTAGTCTAAAGAGCACTATGCCGAAGAGACCGATAAGAGCGCTTCGAAGGAGATCTCTAGCAGATGCTCACCCACTTCGATAACATCCCCCTGATGTAGCGGTACTCCGCCGCTGCCCTTAATCTCTTTATCATTGATCTTTGGCAGTGATGGGCCACCGATATGGAGTAGGTAAAATCCCTGTGGACGCCGGGCGATGACAGCCACCGCACTCCCCGGCTTACCGATGGTATAGAGTGAGCGTGTAATTTGATCCTGCTGCCCTTTCAGTGGTCCGCGAAAAAAGTGCAGAAGCGCAACCTTGGGCATCACCCCAGCCCGGGGGGGCTTAGGAGACGGTGCGACAGAGGGCTCTTTTCTCAACGCATCGGGCCTTATCAGCACTGTCTTGTCCAGATCATCCTCTTCGCTATCTGCTTCGTCGCTGTCATAGCGCAGCTTATAGCTACCGATAGAGAGACGATCTCCCTCACGTAGAATATGCTTCTTTACCGGCCGCCCATTATGCTGGGTGCCATTAGTGCTCTCCAGATCCTCGACATAGTAGTCGGTGTAGATACGGGTTATCTGTGCATGAAGACGACTCACTGAAGGGTCGTCAAGCGTGATAGATGCATCAGAGTCACGACCAATCGAAATCGATGATGCATCCATAGGCACCTCCCTGATCAACACGTCATCTTTCAATATCACTAATTTTTCCATTTTCACTCCTAAACCATGCTTTCCATAATTAGTTTTCAGGCCGTGCCAGTACGAGAGAGATATTATCCACCCCCCCATTTTCCAATGCCAAAGAGAGCAACGCATCCGCTGCCTCCTTGATCACTCCATTGGTCGCACTAATTGTTGTTTCTATCAGCGTATCCGGGACCATATTGCTCAATCCATCTGAGCAGAAGAGAAAAAGATCACCCTCCTCGACCGCCGCCTCCACCACATCAACTTTCAACTCATCTCCAATTCCGACACCCTGAAGAAGCGCACTGGTGTTAACACCCGCCGCCTTGCCCTCTTGATAAGAGTCGAAGATGCCGTCATCCAAGAGTCGCTGGATAAGCGTGTGATCCTGAGTCAGTCTCTCCAACCGTCCCGCTCTATAACGGTAGAGGCGCGAATCCCCTACATGAGCATAAGTGATGCGCCCTTTATGGAAGTAGCCCAACAGCAGCGTGGTGCCCATCCCCTGCCACTCTGGAATCTGCTCAGCGCTATCGACAAGCACTCTGTTTGCTGCCATCACCGACGCCTTCATGCGCTCCTTTGCAATGCCTAATCCAGTATGGCAATCGGCTAGCAGTTGAGCGGCCACTGTCTCCGTCGCCAATTGACTTGCCACTTCGCCAGCATTGTACCCGCCCATACCATCAGCCAGAATGACCAGACCAACCTCAGGAAACAGCGCCAGACAATCTTCATTCACTTCTCGGACCAAGCCTTTATCGGTACGGGACACCGCTTCAATAGACGTTAGATTCATATTGTGAATATTCAGCTCCCTTGAGACTGTTAAATTTATCGTATCGCGTCACAGGAGCTCCTCTAGGAGCCTGTCCGAGAATAGGACACCTACTGCAGAAAGCCCATTTAGGCCCTTTTTTCCGCTCATTTTCGTTGAATAAGAGTAACTATTCACCTCAAATGACCGGAAAAAAATGACTCAAAATCGACCTCCCTCGCTACGGTGCCTATTCTCGGGCAGGCTCCTAGTCATTGTGCTACACACCGGCGAACAGAAAATGCCAACCAGTTCACACTTTAGAGAGGATTATGTAGGCGACAAGTGATTAGTTATTTAGTATCTGGCCAAGTTCCTTGGCTGGTACATAGGCCGGAATCATCTCACCACTCTCCAATAGCAGTACCGGCACTCCGGTCACTCCCATCATCTCTCCCAGACGCAGATGATCAAGTACGGGGTTCTCACACCCTCTCTCCGGTATTTTCACACCCGCCGCAGCAGAAGCCATGGCTATCTTCTTATCATCAGCACACCAGATGGCGACGCTCTTTCGGTAGGAGGCACTGTTAACCCCAGATCGGGGAAAAAAGAGATAACGTAGTTCAATACCCTGCGCCACATAATCAGCGATCTCTCTATGCATTTTTCTACCATGACCGCTATCAATATCAGTAAAAACTGTCACCCGGTGTTTAACCTTTGGGGCTGAATAGACCAGCATATTGGATTCGCCAATCTTCTTGATAAGATTAAGTCTGGCTGTCCTGATTCGTGGCTCGGTGATACTCTGCCGACGCTCCAGATCAGTAATATTGCCTTCAATGAGGTAACGGCCATCCTCAGAGAGGTAGGCGATGCGTGTACCGATCACCACCTCGTAGATACCGGGGATGGGGGTTGCGCTAAGGCTCTCCAGCGGAACCCCCCGGTAACTGTAGTGCTATGCTCTGACGAACCCGCTCCATCTTCTCTTCCGGCAATTCATCTGCAGCCGTAGAGGTGGCAACAAGCAGTGACAAGAGAAAAAATGGCCAGAGGATCAAAGCCATCAATCCCTGAAATTATTAAACTGTAGAGGGAGACCAAATTCGCCATCTCTGAGCAGTGCCATCACTTGCTGAAGATCATCCCGTTTCTTGCCGGTAACCCGCACTTGATCCCCCTGAATCTGGGCCTGTACCTTAATTTTCCCACCCTTAATCGCCTTCACTATCTTGCGAGCGATATCGGTCTCTATACCCTGTTGGATCACCACCTGCTGACGTGCCGAATTAAGGCTGCAATCCGGTGTTTTCGACTCCATACAGCCGATATCCACACGCCGCTTCGCCAACTTCTGACGGAGGATATCCATCATCTGGCCGAGCTGAAACTCCTGCTCCGCCTTTAGCGTGAGCTCGGCACCATTCTGCTCAAAGCAGGCATCCACTCCCTTGAAATCGAAGCGGGTACCCACCTCACGGTTGGCCTGATCCACTGCATTGCGCACCTCTTGCAGGTCCACTTCGGATACGATGTCAAAAGACGGCATAGCGGGTTACTCCTATTTATCTCAATTGTTATCAGGAAGAGAGAAAAGCAAGATGCAGAGAGCATAGAGAGGCGCTGAGATCACAGAGAAAAAACAACATTCAGTCTATGACTCCCTGATAGTGTCGCTTCTCAATAATTCCACAAAAGCGCCAAACTACGAGTGGTTGTGACATCTCCTTTTCTCGGACAAGCTCCCAATCTTCACAGTGGATATCATACCACCATAAAACCCAGGCAACCGAGACCTATCCCCTTGGATGGTGTACCCCATGGAGCCCCTTCAGTCGCGCTTGTGCGACATGGGTATAGATTTGAGTGGTAGAGAGGTCACTGTGGCCGAGAAGCATCTGTACCACCCGCAGGTCCGCGCCGTGATTGAGTAGATGGGTGGCAAAAGCGTGTCTCAGGGTATGGGGCGAGAGGTGCTTGGTAATGCTGGCGGCAGCGGCGTGTTTTTTGATCCGATACCAAAATGCCTGCCGAGTCATCGCCGCACCACGGCGGGTGGGGAAGAAGTCGGCACATAGTCGCCCCTTCAGCAACTCCTGGCGGGCACTATTGAGAAAGTCAGTCATCCAGGAGACCGCTTCATCTCCCAGAGGGACAAGACGCTCCTTACCCCCTTTGCCAATCACCCGCACCACGCCCTGATTAAGGCTCACCTGCTCCAGCCTCAGCTCCACCAGCTCAGATACCCGCAAACCGGTGGCGTAGAGCACCTCCAACATGGCGCGATCTCTAAAACCTTCGGCATCACCCACATCCGGTGCCTCCAGCAGCGTCTCCACCTCCTCTTCAGTCAGTGATTTCGGCAGAGACCGTCCCAATTTGGGTGCCTCGATCAGTGCTGAAGGATCGGTTTTCAACCACCCCTCACGCACAGCATGCTGGTAGAACTGCCGCACACAGGAGAGCATACGAGCTGTTGAGCGGGGGCTCTTGCCCTCTATTGACCTTGCGGCAAGGTAATCGAGCAGGTCTTCACGCCGGCTCTTCAGTAACGTACGGCCCGGATTCTTTTCAAGCCAGATAGAGAGGTGGTTAAGATCAGATTGATAGGCGCTGAGCGTATTACGACTGAGGCCCCGCTCCATCCATAGCGCATCGGCAAACTGTTCGATGATGGGGTCACTGCTCACACAAAGCCCTCATCACTATCTGGCAGCCGCTGTTTGATGTTCAACCCGTAGTTGAAAGACGCGGGCTGTTGGCTGCGAATAACCGCAAATAAACCCATATATTTGAAAGACTCTATTTTCACGGAGTAGCTGAGCGAGCTTTTAGTTGTTGTTTTTCCCTGGAACCTTGACTCAACGTAGTCATCCAGGAGCCTATCGATTACAGCATCAACTATACAGTATCCGTCTCTATTTGCGTTTATTCGAAAATGTTTGATACGGGTACCGCTGAATAGCGACATAATATTTTTCATTGCCAGTTGGAGCATAAATAGGACAATATGAGATATCAACAGAAACATTAGAGAGCAACAGGCGCCCATGAACTACCGAGGAGCGGCACCCGACACTACGTCAGCCCCATCTACCGGCATACTGCTGACTAATTTGGGCACCCCGGATGCGGCCACCACCCGCGCTGTACGGCGCTATCTCAAGGAGTTTCTATGGGATCCTCGGGTAGTGGAGACCCCACGCTGGCTCTGGTGGCTGATTCTTAATGGTATTATTCTCAAGCGTCGGCCAAAACACTCCGCCGCCGCCTACCGCAAGGTCTGGACTGATGAGGGATCTCCTCTGCTGACGATCTCGAAAAAACAGTCTGTTGCCCTACAGTCAGCCTTGGAGCGGCGATTGGATGGGCCGGTTAAGGTGGTGCTGGCGATGCGCTACGGCTCACCCTCGATTGCCCAGGGACTCGAAGCGCTACGGGCAGCCAACGCCCGCCGGGTGCTGGTACTGCCCCTCTATCCACAATACTCGGCCACCACCAGCGCATCGACATTTGATGCCGTTAGCCAGACACTTCAAGGGTGGCGATGGATTCCAGAATTACGTTTTATCAATCACTATTACGATGATGAGCGATATATTGCCACCCTGGCAGAGAGCGTCCGAAATAACTGGCAGGCACAGGGGCGTGCAGAGCGGCTGCTGATCTCATTTCACGGCATTCCTCAGTCCTATGCTGATGGCGGTGACCCCTATCCACAAGAGTGCAGGATGACAGCTACAAGGTTGGCCCAACGACTGGGGCTTGATGATAAGGAGTGGGCTATCACCTTTCAGTCACGCTTGGGACGACAGGAGTGGATTAAACCCTATACTGATAAAACGCTGAAGCGGTGGGGAGAGGAAGGAGTGAAAAGCGTACAGGTGATCTGCCCCGGCTTTTCCGTAGACTGCCTTGAGACGCTGGAAGAGATCGCTGAAGAGAACCGCAACTATTTTCTCTCGGCAGGGGGAGAGCGTTACCACTATATTCCCGCCTTGAATGATGCCCCGGAGCATATCGAATTTCTGGCAAATCTGGTAACTGAAAACTGCTGGCAAACGGCGTAAGGACTACAGGAGGACTACTATGCAAAACCACATCTACACCGCCTGCACTAACGCACTACTACTGGCGACCCTGCTCACACCTATGCTCACCTACGGCTGGTCAGGAGATCTCAATGATGGCTCACAGATCACGGTGGACGCTACAACAGGTAAAGTCTTGCGACATAGCGGTGATGTATCGGGACAACTCTGGGATGGTATTCACCAGCTAAATGATGGGGCAGTGGTCATTGTCCGTGACGGTATCGCCATTAGTCGATCCGGTGGAACAGAAACACCGGCAGAACCACCCCGTGCGTTGAAAGAGAACGAGGAGAGCCTGGCACCCAGAGCCATATCTCCATGTATGGAGCTAATGATCAAGGTGTGCGGTTTTAATGGTGCCTGCAAACAGAGCTCCGCCTGCTCTCCCGCACGCCAGTTAGTGGAGCTTGAGAAGATAGAAACGTTGCGCGGCAACCGGGAAAATAGTGCCGAGCAGTGTACCGAGGCACTAGCCAATAAGGGGTTTTTTAGCCCCTGCAAACAGACTATTCATAGTGGTAAACAGACCCCATGCCAACGGCTTGTTAAGCGGGTCTGTGGTACTGAAAATGAGTGCAATGATGGAAAAGGTTGCGCTCCTGCGCAGCAACTACTGAAGATGGAGTTAGAGGAGCTGCGCTTCATCCAGGATATCAACCGGCTTACAGCGACATCAAAGCAGTGTGAGGAGGCGTACAGGCGCCGCAACATCTTTCCCAGCTGTAGGGAAGATGATGATGATGGTGATGATGAGGAGGAGTATTGTGACTAGGAGCCTGTCCGAGAATAGGCACCGTAGCGAGGGAAGTCCATTTTGAGTCATTTTTTTCGGTCATTTGAGGCGAATTGTTACTCTTATTCAACGAAAATGAGCATAAAAAAGGGCCACAATGGGCTTTCCGTAGTAGGTATCCTATTTTAGGACAGGCCCCTAGAACATTATGTGAAGATATCTGTCCTACCAATAACTAGGTCTTCTAGAGCACTTTCATTCGTAACTATTCAGCTATACCTATTTGGGAGCTATTTTCACCAGGGGTCGGAGTCGATTGCGTACAAGATTGGGTGAAAAATGCACTTTTTTACGGCGCAATGACTCGACCCCGAACCCAGCTGAATAGTTACTTTCATTCTATACATATAGCACTAAATTGCTCTGTCAATATGTCAGGCGATAGTAACGTTTTTTCTTACTGAGTAGTCGTCTGACTCAAGGTGATAAAAAATCCACTTACGCTCTCCTCATCGCACCACCCTGACACCCAATTCATATCATGCCCTAATGTCATGTTTTTTAAAACAGCTAATTAGTTCCATATAAATTGACTTTAAAAGTGCCTCTTTTTCACTCCTGACTCTGCCTGATATTCAGATTGTATTCATGTGGTTAGAAATTCACCTCCAAATCACCACCAGGCTAAGCAGCAGGTCAACATGCATCCATTCTAACGTCACCATAACCTCAACAAAGCGCCTTAAGCAGTCACAATAGGAAAATAGGCTATGACAAAATAGCACATGACCTCAATTTCCAATGCAACCATTTAACCCTACAAAATCAATATTTATCTCTTGATAATCATAAAGATATAAAAATTACGGCCAGACTGGCATCCCTATTGCTATCATTACACACATCATTCGTAATCAGACTGAGCAAGAGGTGCATATGAAAGTAGGTGTATTACCAAGGAATTTAATTTTATCTATGGTGATGGGCATGGGTGCAATAGCATCAAGTCTTGCACTCGCCGAATACCCAACAGCAGGTGTAACACCTGACCAGCGTCCACAAGGGGCTCCCGTCATCACCCAGGTGACTCATGACAGCCAGTGGATGAAAAAATGCCTTACGCGGCATAGACAAACCCTATCCAGAGAGCCTCTCTTTTCTGGAAGACCAAGGTAATTGGTACACTCCCTTTAACCACCCCGGCGCGACGGGTCCCTACGATATCCGTGGACTACATCGCTAACTTCTGTGGTGCTCACTCTATATTATTAACAACTCTTAGAATTGCGGTCCATTCAAATGGTTCCTCATGACAAGACCCAGGTCAATCAAGTGACCTAATCAACACTAAAAACAACTGGAGACTTCAAAAAATGGCTAACACTCGAATGCTTAAACTGAAAAGATCTATCGGCATCACCTTGGCGCTTACTGCTCTTGCAGCGGCACCTGTCATGGCTAGCATGAGCGGAATGTCCGGCATGTACGGCATGGGCGGAATGTCCGGCATGAACGGAATGTCC
>MOXH01000126.1_pt1 | contig 11503 bp, 15 predicted proteins | sample 1471181 | NCBI WGS metagenome assembly MOXH01 (sample SAMN05806436, study PRJNA327811) | mollusc metagenome | isolation source: Phylotype A (SB4) bacterial symbionts from gill | host: Thyasira cf. gouldii | place: Canada: Bonne Bay, Newfoundland | collected 2010-05-07
CCTAATGACTCAGAAGGAAAAGCCCCCCCCCCGGAGGCATACCGCCGGGCGGCATTCCACCCCCTGGCCCGATCTTACCCTTGAGACCGCGCATCATCTTCGCCATGCCCCCCCCTTTCATCTTCTTCATCATCTTCTGCATCTGGGTGAACTGCTTCAGCATCTTGTTCACCTCCTGCACCTGGGTACCGGAGCCGAGAGCAATGCGGCGTTTCCTTGCCCCTTTGATAACATTAGGAAAACTTCGCTCTTGAGGCGTCATCGAGTTGATAATGGCGATAGTGCGGGTAACCTCCTTATCATTGACCTGATTCTTCACATGATCGGGAATCTGACCCATTCCAGGCAGTTTGTCCATCATCGAACCCAGGCCGCCCATCTTCGCCATCTGCTCCATCTGCTCACGAAAATCCCCCAGATCGAACCCCTTACCCTTCTGCAGCTTCTTTGCCAGCTGCTGAGTCTTTGTGTGGTCGACCTTGCGCTGCACCTCCTCCACCAGAGAGAGCACATCGCCCATACCCAGTATACGGGAGGCCATCCGCTCTGGATGAAAAGGCTCCAGCGCATCTGTTTTCTCACCAACACCGAGGAATTTGATCGGCTTGCCCGTAATCTGGCGAATGGAGAGGGCGGCGCCTCCCCGTGCATCACCATCGGTCTTGGTGAGTATGACGCCGGTCAGGGGCAGCGCCTGGTCAAACGCCTTGGCCGTATTGGCAGCATCCTGCCCGGTCATGCTATCGACCACAAACAGAGTCTCGACCGGCGTGATGGCAGCATGCAGCTCTTTGATCTCCCCCATCATCTGTTCGTCGATATGGAGGCGGCCGGCGGTATCAACTATCAGGACATCCTTGAACTGCCGCCGCGCCTGCTCAAGAGCGGCGCTGGCGATAGCCAGCGGTTTCTGCATGACATTACTGGGGAAGAATTCGGCATCCACCTCCCCTGCAAGGGTTTTCAGCTGCTCAATAGCGGCCGGGCGGTAGATATCACAACTCACCACCATCACCGATTTCTTGCCGTTCTCTTTCAACCAACGCGCCAACTTGGCCACGCTGGTGGTTTTACCCGACCCCTGAAGACCCGCCATGAGAATGACTGCGGGAGCTGTGCCGCCAGATTGAGGGATTCATTGGCCTCCCCCATCACTTTGATCAGTTCGTCATTGACGATTTTAATCAGCACTTGCCCTGGGCTGAGGCTATTCATCACCTCTTCACCCAGCGCCTGCTCACGTACTTGGTCAACGAAGGTACGCACCACAGGCAAGGCGACATCCGCCTCCAGCAGTGCCATGCGCACCTCGCGCAGGGTCTCCTTGACGTTATCCTCAGTCAGTCGGCCCTGGCCACGTAGTTTATTAAGTACGCCGCCTAGCCGGTCGGTCAAATTATCGAACATGTTTACTCTATGCCTCTGGCACCTGATAATCAGACCATTATAATGGAAAATGCGGATGGAGGGGCTCTTCCGTCTAAATCACCGGCAAGCCGGGGCCAGCAGATAGAAAGTGGCTGGCCGCTGAACAACAGATATGCGATTATCTTAATTAATATGAGCAATAATCTTACCGCTTTTTTTGCTATCGCCTGCTATTTCTGTAGCACGCTTATCATCTCTATCCGCCTATTCAGTGGAGAGGCAGGCAGCCGTATCCCCCGTTTTGCAGGGATAGCCGCCGGTTTAGCTGGCATTGTCATCCACGCCCTGCTGCTGTATCAAAGCATCCATAGCGAAGGCGGCATTAACCTAAGCTTCTTTGTCGCCAGTTCCCTTATCTCCTGGAGCATACTGGTGCTGCTGATGATCTCATCTATCTCCAAGCCGGTAGAAAACCTGGGTATGCTCCTGCTACCGCTGGCTATTCTCACTATTGTGCTGGAGATGCACTTCCCCTCATCCCGAATTTTACCCATCGATGCACCAAGAGGACTGCTTGCGCACATTATTATCTCCCTCCTCGCCTACAGTATTCTGGCTCTAGCCAGCGTACAGGCTGTACTGTTGGCAATTCAGGATCACCACCTGCACCACCGTCACCCAGGTGGTTTTATCCGCGCCCTGCCCCCGTTACAGACGATGGAGACACTGCTATTTGAAATGATGGCTCTCGGCTTTGTACTGCTGACACTGGCACTGCCCACCGGCTTTCTCTTTCTTGAAGATATGTTTGCCCAGCACCTGGTACACAAAACTATACTTTCAGTGATCTCCTGGCTCGTATTTGGCACACTGCTATGGGGGCGCTTCCGCTTTGGCTGGCGCGGCCAGAAAGCACTCATCTGGACACTGGTAGGATTTGTGGTGCTGATGCTCGCCTACTTTGGCAGCAAGGCGGTTGTTGAGTTGGTGTTATCCTGATTTCTCTTATCAACTCAAATGCGGACCTACTTGAGTATGAGATAGTCCCTCGAATCACAATCAATCAAGGCAATACCAGTTAGAACAAGCAAACCGGGGAAATACATATTAACAACCTGCTAGAACTGCCTGTATAGCCTGGGTTCGCGCTTTTCGAATTTATCGTCAAGGTAGTGATCAACAATACGGTCACCATACACTTCGTAGATAAGCCGCAGATGTTCAGGACGCCAGTCGCGGCCGGGCCACAGTTTGCCGGATGTTTTATGGTACTTTTTGATGATCGCTTCGTCTGCGGCCAGCTTGGCGATGAGCTGCGGCAGTTCCTCTGCCAGTTTGGTTACGGCGCGGCAGGCCAGGTCATGCAGGCCGTCTCCGCGAACCAGTTCTGCTACGCATTGGTGTACCACCGGGCCGGCATCCAGTTCATTGGTCAAATCATGTACCGTCATCCCCGTCATCTGAGGCTCAAGCATGTAGCTAGGCCAAAAATGGGTAATGGCGCCCTTGTACCAGGGTGAGAGGCCACCGTGAATATTCCAGCATTCCCCATTTGCATAGGTAAGTGTTTCGTCACTTAGCTTGTGGCAGCCGTAAGTCAGCAGCAGGTCGGGTGGCTCATTCCGCAATAGCGCTTGTACTTCCGCGCTGTTCAATGTGTCTGTGGTGATGGGGAGGTGAGTGCAATCAGGCCAGTCGCATTGCCGAAGAATTGGTGTTCTCTCTGTTCACGGAGAGAGAAATGGTACCGAAAAAGATCAGCTAGGTTTTCCTCCAGCTGTTCGCCAGGTTCGGGAACATGGGGACCACGCCCTTCACTGATAATTGCAGAGAGATAGCCTGTGTGATGAATCACTTGGGCAATGAATCTATGACGTGGATGGTCGCCGGCAATAAAAATGATCTTCATGGTGCTATCGGTTCCGCATTAAATATGAGCAGCCCGCTATCTTCGAGCTTATGGATGGTTGGATTCAGTTCAGTCAGGCTGCAATCGCAGGTATCTGCCATCTCAGTGGTATGGGTGTGGCCGTCGGCCATGTTCAATACCTTGAGTATGCGGTTCAGTTGAATACGGTCATCGACATGAGCATCGGCCGAGTGACTGCATGTGCTGTTGGCATTAAGATTGGGGTAGGAGTCCCCGCTTGCCGAGTTGTGGTTCGCCATAGGCACCTGATTCACCGGTTTTCCGCAGATATCCATCAGGCTCAGCAGGTGTTCAAGCGCATTGGCACTCTCCACCAGTCGTTCGATGCCCATGAATGCTTTATCATCAAGTGAGTTGTGATACCCGTCGAATTCACCATATACCGTGCGGGCTATCTGCCCCATGGGCAGATTGAAACCAGGAGAACAGTATTGACGCTCATCGCTGCCACCCAATGGGCAAAATCCGGTGTAACGAAAGGGTAGCTGGGGATTGGGCTCTTTTCCTTCGGCGAAACGTTGAATTAACTGATCGGCAGAGGTGTTGCCTCTACGGCTCGCCTTGTAGCGTAAAGTTTCAGCGGGACCTCCCATACAGGTGAGAATGAATCCCGCCTCCAGGTTGTTGCGCAGATGGTCGTGATAACGACTCAGAAAACAGAGAGAGCCTATAGTCTCGGGATTAATCAAGAAGCGATAGCTGTACCGCCGTTTAGGCAGGCTTTAAGGCGCCGGTAGAGTGCCAGCAGTGTTAAAGGCCCGCTCAATTCGTTATTGGCCAGTGATGGGTGGCAGAGGTAACTGGTCAGCAAAATTTCCCGCTCACTATCTCCCGGCAGCACGCACGTAGCGAAGGGCACCCCGCCATCCTTGAATTCAGACTCGATCTGCACTCGGTAGTTGCCGGGTTGAAGCAGAACCCGCTCATTGTGTTTCAGACAAAATCCCCAGGTACGCGAGTAGTAGCTGGTCACATAGGGTATGGCGTCAGGAAGGTTCGGTAGACTGTGCAGGTGAGATTCCAACTCATCAAGTGACAGTGTGGCGTCGATAGGTTCTGAATAGCTGACCACATGCAGGGTGTGTGCGTCGGTGTCGCAGATCAACGTGCCGTCCGGCCCCCAAAGCCGTGCGTGTTTCAGATGCCATTCGGGTGGCACCGTCCAGTCAAAAACCTTTTCACCTGTCGAAACCTTTTCCATTTCCAATGGCATGAAGTTTTGCATGAGTCTAATGGACTCTTCTATCCCTGGTCCGGTAATAGAACGCATGATGGGAAAAAGCATATCGAAACAATGGTCTAATAATTCATGATCAGTTTGATACTTCTCGAACACCTTATCTCTTCCTGAAAATGGTGAGTAAACCCCAGGATTCTTCTGTGCCATTTATATGAAACCTGTCATTATCAATTAATCATACAATGCTTGGTTCATTGCTGTCCTGTTAAGCAGTGCGGAACGCATACTGGCTTTGTCCTGATGACTCTCAATCTGTGATCTGTTCACGTCAATAATGAGGCGGGCATCATTGGTGATGATTGTGGCCTACAGGAAAACACTATCGACGGTTAGCCGGGATCATCAGCATTTAACTCGATAACGGCACCCCAGATCGAACAGCGCCCGTCATGTCCACTATAGTAAACCACCCGCAACCGGTCACCATCGTCCACAACCGCTGTATCGGTACCAACTGCTCTAACCAGAGCCAGCTTGCCTCATCTACGTCTAGCGTTTCTCTTTCGTTTGATTCCTATCATTTTCCAAGGGTCTGAGAAACTCACTCGCTACACCTCACCCCGCAGGCGACACTGCATTAGCGGCAAGATAGCGAAGTTTGTTTAAGTAACCTCTGGCCTCCGGAGCATCTGCTGCAGGCGCCCAGAGAGCGAATTCCCCCTCGCCTGGCCTATGGGGACCGTTTGTAACCTCCTGAATGATTGCGAATTCGGAGTGAATTATAATGGCATGCCACATCTGTGCATTTAATCGGAAAAACGTTTTACCACCTTCCGATAGGTGAATCCAGTGCAAAGCCATTCCGTCATCATCAAAGATACCTATGGACAGGCTGCCTTCAAACAAGTGATAAGACTCCTGCTTGCTATTGTGCCTGTGTGGACGGATATAAGAGTCACGTTGGAATGCAATAATCATCTCCTGCACTGCACTCTCAGGTGAAGCATGCAGGCAGATTCGAGAGCGGCGCATGGGCTCCTTGGCAGCCGCACGCTTGAGGGCGACAAGCTCAGTAGCTCCAATGTCCACCATTGAAGCTGTACCAATAAAGGTAACAGGCCCTAAGATTCTCATGGGTAAAACTCACAGACCCTGGCTGCAACATACTTGATTTCATCAACTGCCAAATTTTCATGTATCGGTAGGCACAGGATTCGTTTCTGCAGACAGCACGCATTCACTGATTCGTTCACGGCCCTATTGCTATAGGCGGGCTGTTCGGGCATAAGAATAGGATGTTGGATCTTGGTCTCCACTCCATGCTTCTCCAGAAAATCCTGAAGCTCATCTCTACGATCAGCTTGAATCGTATAGGTATAATAGGCATGCTCCCCAGGTGCGATAGGGGGTGTATCGACCACACCCTGAAGGAGCTTATCATAGCGTGCCGCATTACTACGCCTCCGTTTAAGTAATGCGGCTAAGTGCCGGTGGCGGGTCAGCAAAATAGCTGCCTGCAACGTATCGATACGTCCATTGGTACTGGGTTCGATACAGACCTCTCTGTTGACGCATCCATTGTAACGCAGCGCCAGAAGCCGCTCATACTGTTCGGTATCGTCTGTCACGATCATGCCAGCTTCACCGCATGCGGCAAATACCTTCATGGGGTTCATGCTAAAACATGCCAAGTTGCCAAAACTGCCTGCGGGACGGCCATTCAGGCTAGCGCCATAGGCTTGGGCAGCATCCTCAACAAGAGCAAGGTTGTGCTCTTCAGCAATCTCCGACAGTGCTTGCATATCGCACATACGTCCCGTGTAGTGAACCACCAGGATAGCTCTCGTTCGGTCAGTTATGAGGCGCCTCACACTCTCAGGATCGATATTCAGATCGCAGCGAATATCCGCAAACACCGGGATGGCACCGGCCATAGCGATGGCGTTCGCTGTGGCTATCCAAGAAAGTGACGTTGTAACCACCTCATCACCCGGCCTCAGACCAAGGACTCTCATAGCCATCCATAGCGCATCTGTGCCAGAGCCAACCCCCACGGCATAACGACGCCTACAATCCCTGGCAACGATACGCTCAATCTCATCAACTTCAGGCCCCATCACCAAACGCCCATGCATAAATACACGATCAACCGCTGCTATGAGTTCACTCCTTTGCTCCTCGTTATGGATACTGAGGTCAAGGAACGGGACCATGTAAGTTGACATCGTCATTTAACACAGGTCCCAAGGACAAAGTAATACCATGCCATCTTGTGGTGACCGCTATGCACCACTTCGTCGTTCATTGAAAAGGCAAAGGTTCGCCCGAAGTGCTCGGTGATGACCTCGACGAGCTCAGGAAGGTCATAGCACTTCACGTGGGATGCCTGACTCAGGGCTCCCTGATGCGGGTAGGAGTGGATGCTGGGGGTGCCGATAACAAGAAAGCCGTCTGGCTTCAGTTGTCGCGCCATCGCGGCAATCAGTTTGCGGCCCATATCGGTATCCATATGCTCGATCACATCAAGCGCGACAACGCAGTCAAAGTCGTGACTTGCCGATTGTCCAAAAATATCACCTACCTGAAATTTTACATTGTCACGTTTGCAAAGCGAGCGCGCCTCGTCGACTTCTGTTGTCTTGATGTCGAGCCCGATGACCGCCTCACAGTGCTGACCAAGAAACGTACAGCCCAGCCCGGAACCCGAACCTACCTCAAGCACACGATCGCTGGCTTTAAGCTGCCGGGCGACAAACTTATAACGCGCCAGCCTGACGAGAAGGCTCATCGTGTTTTCCTGAACGAACTCGGCGTATTCCGGAGTTAACGTAATGCCATCAGGATAGCGTGCATATATTTGCTCCACTAAGCTTTTGTAAAGCTCTTGATCCTTGTTATATGTTCCAGCATCTACCATTGAGCACCTCAGCGGTTTCGGGGGATTTTCGCCTCAAGTTGCAGCAAGTCTTTCGCACGCTGAGCTATACGGCGTACTGGTGTGCCGAAATAGACCCCCCACGGCGCCAAATCAGCCTTCACGAGGCTACAGGCACCAACCGAGCACCCCTCACCTATGTTTACCCCAGGGAGTACAACTGAGTTGGCACCGATTATGACATGTTTATCAAGAAGAACCGGTGCACTGACTCCACCAGTCATTTCACCAGGCACCGTCGGGTTGGTTAAATGTGCGCCAGAATAGTCGTCGCTTGAAGAGAAAATCCTCACTCCATGGGCCAGCCCTACGAAGTCATTGAACGTAATACCAGCCCGGGAACCAACATAGCAAAAATTCGCAATATGGACATATGAGCCAATTTTTAGTGGTCCTCCTGCGACAATCACAACATAATCGTCGATTCTTACATTGTCTCCCAACTCAATATTTTCTGGGCAGTAAACGCTCGCCCGGGAGTGTATTTTTACGTTCTTCCCAACGCGTTTGAAGCCGAAAGAGCAAAGCTCCTCCGACTCGTAGTAACGCCCTCCAAATGGATATTCGGTGGAGTGATCTTGTGATGATAAGCTGGACATTGGCCGCCTGTTACTCAAAATAGATATAGGAATAATCGCCAGCATAACCGGCCTTTCGGAATAACCACTCCCACTCGGCGGGCGTGTGAAATGCACGACAGGTGAGCTGCCAGTACATCAGGTTCACCTTTTCGCGCTCGTTGCGATAGGCCTCGACGGTGAGGTAGCTGTGGCCGCGACACACCCGCTCCACCTCCTCCAGGGCTTGCCAGAGTTGTGGCAGGTAAAGATTGTGCAGGGTATTGATGCTGATCACCAGATCGAAGCTGTTATCTGCACAGGGGAGTGAGGCAGCACTGGCATGTCGGAGGTAGGGATTGACCTCCTCCTTAGCGTGCTCCAGTGCGTAGCGCGAGATGTCGATACCGGCAAGTACTGGCCTGGGGTAGCAATTGGCTGAAACTCATAGAGCAAAAAGCCCTTCCCGCAGCCGACATCGAGAATAGCTGCGTCCTCGGCCAGCTGGTAGTGTCGATCATCGCCTCGGCCACTGGACGCCAGCGGCCATCATAGTGGTAGCCACCATAACCGATATCGCGATCACCATCCCAGTACTCCTCACCGAAGCGGCTGGCGAGCTCGGCGTCCGCCGCCTTGTTTCGGCGGGTCACCCGTCCTGATAGTCGCGTTGTGTGGCGCGGTGCAGTGAGCTGATGAAGTCAACCTGTGCCATAGCGCTACTTCATCAAGGCCTGGACGTGCTTGGCCAGGGAGACCCGGCCAACACTATTGCGGTTGCCGATCTCCCCCACCATCTCAGCGCCAGCCAGGTTACCGAGAAAGCCGACCAGATCCCACGGTGCGCCCAGTTTGACCAGCAGGCTAGTAACGGCAAACACTGCATCCCCAGCCCCCACCCGATCGGAGACCTGAGTGGCCAGTGAAGGGACGCTGACCAACTCACTGCCTGGATGAAAATGGGTACTGCCTTCTTTACCCCGGGTAACGGTAAAGTTGGGGCAGTCGATACGTCGGCTCACCTCTTCCAGCAACTCCTCCCAGGCGGCATGGCGCAGCCGTGTCTCCAGTGCCACCTCGTGGGTGGCGAGGGAAACGTAGTCAGCACGCGGGTATTTGGAGATGGTGTTGAAACCCCGGTTGCCAGCGTTGGCCTGGGTGTTGATGGCCAGAAACGGAGCGAACTCTACAATCGCCGCCACAGCCCGTGGAGTCATCATGCCATGGCCGTAGTCGGTTACCAGCACTAGATCATATTCGAGTGCCCTGGCGGCAATCGCCTTGATCAGCGCCTGCTCCTGACTACCTGCCAACGGGGCATCATCCATCTCATAGATCTCGAACAGCCGGGTGCCGGTGTAGGCGTCGACAAACCGGCGCTTGTGCAGTGTGGGAGCGGCGGGCTGGGTGATGAAGTGAGGCGTCACGTTGAAAGCCAGTGTTTCGCGGATGAAATCTTCACGGCGATGCTCCTCACCGAGCATACTGATCAGCCCCACCTCGCTGCAGATACCGGCCAGGTGGTTGGCCACCGCCAGGGAGCCTCCAGCGTAGGTCTCTTGGGAGCGGCGCAGAAAGGCGAGCATGGGGTCCTTGTTCGACTTGCCAAGGCCGTCACAGAAGACGTACTCATCAATGATCGCTTCACCCACCACCAAAACCTTAAGGTCGGCGGCGCGGTCGAGAAAACCGAGCACCTTGTCTATAGGGTGACAGCCACGGAAGTTAGCGAGCCACGCCTCGGTCTCTGGCGGGTAGATATTGAGGTTTGCATTGATCAGGTGAGAGGAGCTGAAGATGATGTCATCGGTAAAGAGCAGCCGCCCACCCACCGACTGCACTGCCAGCTCCTCGTCACGAATCTTGCCGGTCACATCACTCTCTGCATCGGCATACTCGCTGCCCTTGACGTAGAGGTCTGGCCGAAGGGCGTGAATCACCTCCACTGCAGAGGGGTAGTGACTGATCGCCACATAATCGACGCATCCCAGTGCGGCCAGCACCTCTGCACGCAGTGCCTCGGTAAAGGCTGGGCGCCCCGGCCCCTTGTTGACATGGCAGTCGGTAGTAATGGTGACCACCAGCACATCGCAGTCGCGCTTGGCAACCTCCAGGTGGCGGATGTGACCCGGGTGGAGCAGGTCGAAGACACCGTGACACTGCGCTACCACCTTTCCTTGCTCCCTAAGCTGGGCGATGTTGTCAGCCAGCGTCTCGATAGATTGAATCTTCGCTTTCATGCTGCTCCTAAACAAAGGGGGTGTGGTCGGGGTCCAGAGCCAGGTATTCAAGAATCGCCAGGTTTTTACCGTGCACCGTACAGTGGTGATGACAGGAGTGGGAAGGATCAAAGCTGTAGATCCGCTCGCGGTTCTCTTCGGAGAACCAGAAGTCACGGAAGCTGCGCTCCTCTATAGCACCGAGCAGCCCCTCCTGATTGTAGGCCTTATCGTGGCAAGTGTAGACCCTGCGGTCGGCTGCGATCACCGGCTGAAACTGGAGGAAGGGGCAGAAGCTGTATAACTTATCGAATACCCGCCCCTCCAGCTCGTGGTAGTGGTCGACTACACTGAAATCGTCGTCTTCCAGCTTACGGGCCTGTTCGACCTGACGTGTCACCTCGTCGCGGATCGCTGCATGGTACTGGCTGTTCTCCTCCACGCTATTGCCCACTACTACACCGGAGAGCTTGACGTGGTTGACGCCCACATCGCGCAGGGTGCGGCAGATAGCGGCCACATGCCCATAATTGTGCTTATCAATGATGAAGCTGGCACCGAGCACGCAGCGAGTATCGCGGCGGGTGAAGGCGCGCATTTTCTCCAGCAGCTTGCCGAAGGTCCCCTCAGGCACGCCACGCGCGTGGCTATAGCTCGCCTCATCCCAGCCATCGAGGGAGACCCGCAACCAGGTGCCGTGCTCGGCCAACACATCAGCCATCTCACCCTTGAGGTTAGAGCCATTGGTTAGCGCCGCCACCTTCACCCCACCCGCAGCAAGGCGCCTGACGCACTCGATAAGAGGCTTGTAGATAAGCGGCTCACCGCCGCCTGAGAAGGTAACCGCACGCACACCTATCTCGACGATGTCGTCGATGATCTCCAGCATCTTCGTCTCGGGGATGGCATCGCGCTGATCCATCTCCTCGCCCAACTGCAGATTATCCACGTGGTACGCGCAGTACCAGCAGTCGTGGTTACAGTGGTTGGTGGCTTGATGCGAATATGCACCGGCGCCAATACGCGGCATTCGCGGATCGCCTCCAGGTGGTTCTGGAAGCTAAGAAACTTAAGATTGCTGTAGAGGGTGCCCATTAGAGTGCCCCCTGTGTGGATGCCAGTGCCGTACGTATTGAGGTGGCGATGGGCTCAGGCTGAAGCCCGAAGCCCTCCAGCAGACTATCCTGAGAGCCGTACTCGACAGTGAAGCGGTCGGGTATCCCCAAGCGCTTCACTGCCGGCAGCGAGGCACCCACATCGATCAACTCCTCTAACACCGCACTGCCAAAACCACCGGCCAAGACGTGTTCTTCG
>MOXH01000127.1_pt1 | contig 11498 bp, 13 predicted proteins | sample 1471181 | NCBI WGS metagenome assembly MOXH01 (sample SAMN05806436, study PRJNA327811) | mollusc metagenome | isolation source: Phylotype A (SB4) bacterial symbionts from gill | host: Thyasira cf. gouldii | place: Canada: Bonne Bay, Newfoundland | collected 2010-05-07
TACAACAATCGAAATAGGTTAAATGAATATAATGAAACTATCAGCGTTGTTGATGCATTTCATGATCATTTATATGCTAATGAAGACAACATTGAACTTAACCGGAAAAGAATTAATTTCAATCAGTCCAGTATTAATAAAAAATGCAGCATCAATAGCGAGTAACAGAAAAGAAGCCATTCACGGAATAGCCATTGCTATGGCATCAACTATAAACATGCCAAAAAAAGGAAAAAAACTCAACCTAACAATATCGGTAGGAAAGTACCAGGAGGCAAAGGCAATCTCAATTTCTGGATCCGCAAAAATAAATAAACACACTGATGTTTTTTTTGGTATAGGAAGAACAAATGACAGGAAATACACAGCATCGAAAGTTGGTGCGTCATTTGATTGGTAAATACTACAATGAAGAGATGAATCACTATCAGTAATAGTGTTTCAGATAAGGAAATTAAAGTGAAAGATTAGATGTTCAAAAGAAAACATGATACATTACACCGTGTATCACGAATAGTGTTTTAAGATATCAATAATGAATTTATCGATAAATAGACAGGTAAATTATCATGAAATATAACAATTTAGATGAAGCAGTCAAAGATGTTACATTTACCCATTATGTAGCTCATCATATTTTGAAGACTTCTTCGCATGAAAAAATATTATTATTGCATCATACCTTCAGCAGATATTTCTTTCATAGAAGTATCTGTACTAGCTGGTGATTGGATAGTGATGGGAGTAATAGATTTACCTGATTCAAAAATGATATCTACAGGAGATAAGTTAAATATTAATCCAATAAATCAAAATAACAAACAGCGTGCGCGTGCATATATGTTTAAAAATTCACAAATAAAAGGAGATATAAAGTACGAGGATTTTATCAATCAAGTATATATTAACGCTTATCAGAAAAATAAATTATTATTAGGAATGGTAAAAGACCATAGATATTATATTGAAATTAAAAATACTCATGATCGTGATGTTTATTATAATATAAACATAAGATTTGCTGATGGATATTAAATAGATCACGAAAATGCTTGCGATACGAGGCGATGATCTGAATCACTATAGGTAATAATAACGCTCAATAGTAAACTAGGTAATTATTATGATTTCTAATATTGAGGTTATCTATGATAATCGAACAAAATAAAGCAGATACGTTTGCTATTTGTGTTTCGTTATTATGTACAGTTCATTGCTTGACCATGCCAATTTTGCTAGTGTCTTTGCCTTTTTTATCCGGTTTGTTTTTTACCGAAGAGACTTTTCATATTTGGATGGTGTTTGCTGTATTGCCCATTAGTCTTTATGCACTTTATATTGGTAAAAAAACGCACGGTAAAAATATGCCGTTTATTATTGGTGGATTAGGGCTATTAGTGCTGATTTCTGCCGTCTTGATTGGCCATAATTTGTTGGGTGAGACGGGAGAAAAGTCTTTGACTGTATTAGGGAGTATTGCTGTTGCTTCAGCTCACATATGGAATTACAGAATTCAACAAAACTTATCAATTTAGCTCTGTTTTGACATAAAAAAACCCAGAGCATTGCCTGGGTTTTTTGTTATCATCATTTATGCTTGGTGCAAATCGTGTTAATTAATCACAGCAATCTGAATCAGAACAACATTTACCACAAGCACACAAGCCATTCTTGCATTTACAAGCATCGGTGTTGCAACAACACTTTTCGTTGTTGCTTTCTTCACAGCACTTACATGATTCACTCATTGATATTCTCCCTTACATTTCAACAGGTTACCTATTGATTCATCACATTTGAAAATGTTTCAAATGCAGTAAGATCAACTATAGATCAATTCTTGCGTTTTTCATAGTAGAAAAGAACCATTATATTTAATGAATATATGATATATTTATAAAACTGGACGGATTATACATATTCAAGAAGGTGAATACCTGAATCACTATAGGTAATTCTGTTTCAAAAGACGATAAGTGAAATACAAATATGATTAAACCATATTCATCGAATACAATACAGGTAGAATTTTCAGATACTACGGTAGCATGGATACTGGTAGATACAACAACAGAGCTATCTGTTACCACTCCACATGAAAAGTACCCTGGGAAATCCATTATCCATATTTTCATGAGTGAAAACGATGCTAAAGAATTTCTAATAGAAGTAATTGATCAAAGTAAAATGTTAAGTGATAGAGAAATATACCCTTATGAAGTTCAATTACTTAAATTTATTTCTGGAATTGAAGGGAATAAAGATAATAAGTGGTATGCAGATGGATATGCTGTTCATTCTCCGAATGAAGTATATGAATGGATTAATCAATAATTAGCTGAAACAAAATCAGCAATAGTGTTTCAGAACATCAATAATAGATAGCATAATTCAAAAAAGGTAATGCATATGTATTTAGAAATGATTATTGTTTTATTAATATCAGTTATTGCTGGTATTATTGTATTAGGTATTATTTCCCGCAAATCAATGGAATACTATAAAAGACAAAAAAAAAATAAAATATTAAATTGAATGCTTATTCTGATTTCATTAGCCAAGTGGTTGAAAGTGTACGTGAGGACGAAGATAACGGCATAGAATTAAAGAAATCAATTGGAAATCTTATATTATTCGGCAATGATTCTGTAGTTAATGAAATGATCAATTTTTATAAATATTATGGAGTGCTTGACAGTACACAAGCTAATGAATCTTTTGCTAAAATAATTAGTAAAATGAGAAAAGATATTGTAGTTAATGACAAAAAACAGTCCGAGATATCTCTTGAGGACATTATTCTATTATATATTGGGGTAAAACGATGAATCACTATATGTTATAGTGTTTCGCATTATAGATAGACTAAGTATGTAGGTATAAAAAATGAGTAAAAAAGTAAACGTAGTTGTTTGTGGATCAAATGATCACTTTGAAGAATACAAAAAAGATATCATATCTGCATTTCCAATAGATATTGAAGTAAATGTAACTAATGGATTATATGAAAATAGTCCACTAAATATAGAAGTTGAAGATATATCGTATTTACATTTGGACAGAGAATATTTCTTTATAATAATAGAATCACTATACCGTATAATAATAGAATCACTATATCGTGGTAAGGAATATAAACTTGTTATAAGTTATAATGCAAATATAATGAAAGTAACAAGAGACAGTATATCTGTTATAAAAAAATCTAGAAGAGATTAAGTGTGATAGCATCGAACGTGCAATAAATGAATTTTTGAACATTTAGTAATCAAAGAATGTATGAATTATGAATATTTCAGTGAATCACTATGTGGTATAAGTTTTCAGATTAAGTAAAAAAGATTTGTTTAACTAACGAAATGTGATATAATTTAGTTACACTAACATAAGGAGTAGATAATAATGGGAGTAGATAAAACCAAATCAATTAAAATTCCTGTATCACTAATACCAGCTGTGAAGGCGTTGATTAATCTGCATGAAGAGAGCCGGTCGTCAATAGATATAGCTGAGGTTATCTACTCCATGCATCAAGCAGGAATCTATGGATTTAATTCTATAAAAGAACTGAATAAAGGGAGTAAAGATTTACATAAAAAGATAGATGAAATGGAACGACATCTTGAAATAGACGCTCCTGAATGGGATAAGATAGAAAATCTACGTGAGAAGGCAAAAGCATGGAGTTCCTAAATTGGTGAAAAAATAACTGAATCACTATATGTTATTGTGTTTTTTTGATAACAGTTGGGGTAAATAATGTTCAAACATTTTACTGAAATAAAAGAGATTGCTAAAGAAGGAAGGAAGGCAGTCTGTGCAATGGTATCGATTGGTGGAGTGCAGATTGAAGCATGGCGCAACGATGAAAAAGCTTTTGTGGAAATGATGGATAAAGGAGTTACGATACAGTCTGAGATAACTATCGATCAGTTCATCAATCTATCAAAAGAGTGTGATTGGGATATGTGCGGAGCACAAAGCGCAAATGACGCGGTGATTCTGGAAGCGGCAATGAGCTGGATGGATGGGGAGAATCTTAACTGGCAGAGAAAAACATCTAATGGACACATGGTCTCTTCGGAGCCTAATGAATAATGAAAATCATGAATCACTATATGGTATAGTGTTTCAAATGCCCTCCCCTCTTGGGCAATTTCCTCGGTTTGTTCAGTCAACCGAGGTTTTTTTATGTCCCATATGAAACAAAATATATATAATACGTTCATGTGATTTCTATTCATGATGGGGGTAAATATGGTCATTTCAACTGATGAACTCAAAAAACTGGATGCCGAAACCGAAGAGGGGAAAAGACTATCCCTTGCATTTGGTCCCACTACTATTGCTCTCCAATACATAGAGAGCAATAAATGGGCGATTGATCGAGTCATTGAATGGCGCGAGAGTGGAACCGATGCTTAGCGCTCACTCTAAACACCAGGTACAGGCTGCCAGGCATATCGAGTAACACCAGGTGATCAAGAAATACCTGGTGATCAATAAACACCTGGTCCAGGTCCAGATGTATCGAGTAACACCGGTGTTACTGCCGGGGATCCAGTCGATGTACAAAACCGAGGTGTGGCCACACCTGTCCACCATAGTGAGATCAATCTATGTCAGCTGCTGTGATGTGATAATGAATAAATCAACTAACGAAATGAGACTCTTTAACGATGCTGGCAACCGGTTGTATTTGACGGCTGATGAGCGAGAGCGGTTTCTGGCGGCCGCATTGTTTGAGCCGAGAGAAGATAGGCTCTTTTGCCATCTACTGCACTATACCGGCTGTAGACCCTCTGAAGCGCTGGAGATCTCCCCGATTCATATCCATCTGTCAGACAGCGAAGTGGTCTTCAGGACACTGAAAAAACGGAAACATGATGGTTTCGGGCGAGAAAAGCGCCCACAGTATCGTGCTGTGCCGATTCCAGCGAAGTTAGCAGACCAGCTGGACTTGGTTTTCAATCTCAGGCACAGACAGCGCGACAATAAAATGAAAAAAATCCCGCTATGGCACATGAGCCGCACCACTGCCTGGCGGATGATCAAGGGCGTTATGCAGCGCTCAGATATCGACGGACCGCAGGCCACAGGAAAGGGTTTGAGGCATGGATTCGGTATCGCCATGCTATCAGGTGATCGACCGCTTCCCTTGAATGTGCTACGTGACCTGATGGGGCATAGTGTAACGGAGACAACGGAAATCTACCTTCAGGCGATTGGTAAGGAGAAAAGGAAACTGGTATTGCAAGCCTGGGGAGGCAAAGGCGATTAATAAGAATAGATGAGTGACTTTCATTAGCCGAATTTGTCACGGTATCTTTTCCAATGAAGTATTATATTTCGGTTTAGAATGCGATATTAAATTTAACTCCCATTTCTTTATCGTCATCTAATAATAGATTGCTTTCCATGTAGGATCCTTTTTCGAATCCATACTTATAGATGTCATTTCTCAATGATAATTTTAATTCATCATTTTCAAACCTTGATCCCATTATTCCATCTTTTGTGTAATCAACGTATAGACTATTGTTCCTTCCGTTATTTATAGCCACACCAAGAGTAAATTGATTTCTAAGCGCTTTCATATATAAGGTTTCATTATATGAATAATTTTCAAATGCACCGATACTATTTAAACCCAATGATAATCTGATTATACCCTCGTCACTTGTGGGCAATAAATCATAGGTAGTTTTGATTCCTATATCTATATCTCCAAACACAATATTATTACTCTCTATTACTGTTTCATCGTGAAGACGAAAATCATATTGATTCTCTTTATAATATTCAAAATCTACATAAGGTAATAATTTTATTTTACCATCGTAATATTTTATTGTTTCAGTTAATGACGATAGGATTATTAATTGGTTTGCTTTATATGTATCTACTTCTGAATCTGAATAAATCAATGTATTTTGTGATTTTCCCACACCTACGAATAGATTATATGAACTACCCTGTTTTAACTTATTAACAACGTATGACCCTATCATCCATCCAGTAGATTCCATCTCTAGATTACCGGCGCTCCCTTTGTATGTCAGTTCAGCATACGAATCAAATTGACCAATAACACCAAGCATTAAATTATCGGTTAGATCATAATCAACGCCAAGCGTGTTTATGACTTGATCAGTATTTGCATTATCTGCATCGTAATGTTTCCATTTTGTCATATTCCATAAATTATAGCCGTTATTCTGACCATATAAATTATTAGTGTCAGTATAAAACAACCCATTATTATTGCTTCCAACTCCACTAATATTAAAGGAATACTTATCTCTTAATGTATGCTTATCCAGACTAGCAATATGATTTAAATAATGATCAATGTTTGATTGTACGTTTTTAGATTGCGCAAGCTGTCTGGCTGAATCTATGACAAACTCTCTATGATCTTCAAAACTAGCGCTTCCCGCCTCATCGACAAGAATAGTAATTATAATGGGCCTTAGTTTAATCCCTAGTTTTTTGGCTGCTGTAAAATGAGAATAATCATAGAATAAATTTTGGTGGATAGCATAGTGTATGCTTCCGTTATTACTTGGGACTATATCAAAAGTAAAACAATGATCAGTAATATTATATATACTACCTAGAGATGCATTTTGTATATTATAGAAATGTCTTCTTATCTCGGGCGCTGAAGGTAATGTAGTATTCATGCTTGACTTACATATCGTGCTGGTAATTACTCTACCTTTAATATAATACTCTGGAATATCATGTAATGTGGGTGATGGTATTCCATAGTTATCATATTGATCTCTTAAAGTAATTTTTAACATAGAAAGAGAGGACTCATCGTCACGCGGTTCTCCGTTCCCTACTATATTAATAACAAAAGTTTGAAAACTCCTATCGTCATTAACTGACCCCATTGTTATGTAAGCAGTTTTTCTACCTGTACTTGTGGGCTTAAATATGATTTCAAATGGATAAACATTAACTTGCCTCAGATTGGGGAGACCTCCTGGAAGTTGATGCCAAAGGACAATCTCGAATTGATCTCTGTCACGTCCTTTGATAAGGGGTCCTCCAGCTCCAGGTTTGAAACCAGGATGTAAATGATCGTAGGGTGGTTCTATGTCTGGTTTTTCTTTGCAACAAATAACCATTGGGCCGTTTGGAAGTTCTCCTTCAGCTAAACCTTGATATTCTCCAATAACTATAGGGCGTTTATGAGGATTATAGACATAAATCATTCTCCCCTCTTTATTGCCGATTCTTACGGTTCCAAAATCAGTGCCATTTCTTACTGAGGGTTCATCTTCTGATATTATTTTAGTGCTTCCAACATAAACCGATAGGTTTTGGTCAATATCCATGTCTGCATTGGGGACCTCTTCTACAGGCACTAAATTTACATTAGGTCTATACGGGATACTAAAATCTATTCCACCAAATATCAGATCTGTTACCAGTTGAGATGCACCCAAAAGAGCTGATTCTTTTATTCTCATTACACCACTGGGCAGAATAAATCTCATTGTTCCTAATGGTTCGTGTCCATCAGGTTTAAAACGTAAAATCATTTCTTTATTAGATAATTGACCGGATAAGCAGGTCATGTTTTGAGTAGTTGCAAAATTACAAATATTATCAATTGGATTCATAGCAAAATTGAATGAAAAATCCATTACAAATATTTCATCTGCATTGGTGTATTCTTTAGGCTTATTGTAGTAAGAGTAGCCTACATGTGTTGTATCTCCCTCGTTCCCATAAATGTGGTATACCTGTGCGCTATCAGTAAGCACATCAATTAGTTTTATTGTTGTTTCTTTATATGGATGAACAACTAATTGATCTAGCCAAACAAAAGCTTTAGATTTGACTGCAACTGTTACATCGCCATTATTATTTGCTACAATCATTAATTGATATTTGTTATGTTCTAATAATGTGAGCGCGCTAATAGATGCATTCTCAACTATTAAATCTCTTTCAGTCAGTGCTCCTTCCGGCCAATGCAATATTATTTCAACGGGCATTATTTCATTATGTGTTATAACAGACCGGGATGGAATTATTTCAGGAGGGTCGGGATATTCAATGGCATATTTAGTGGTAACTAACCAATTTTTCTTAGCTGACTCATCAGCCATCATTGATTCATTAATGTAAGATCCACCTATTTTTTCGTGAGAGCCTCCCTGTCCAGAAAAACCAGCAGAAGGACTATTGGATATAAAGAATAATAAACAAATAAATATCTTGATAACATCTAGTCTATTCATAATTAACGCCCTATATAATAGTAATTAATTAGTAAAGATATGGTATGTTTATTTTTCATTCATTTAACTTTCATATACCCAACTTACCTGTTTTCTATTATAGACTTACCGGTGTTTAGCTTTTTTATTATTCAGTCATTTCGGTTTATTTAGCCTGATATGTATCAAGCGGAAGATCTATGTTTAGCACCGAATAGTATACCTAATGCATCTAATCAACCACACAATTACCATGATAATAATGTGGTGTCAAGTTAAATTTATATGGAAAAGACATATAGAATAGACGATTATTAGTGAAAGACATTCAATCATTAATCCAATCCCGTTAGTCTTCTGTCCTATTCTCGGCAGGGTCAAATGTAGTCATCTCTAATAATCGCTATATACATCATTGCTATAGTTCTCAAATTTGGTGAACTCTCCAAGGAAGGTAAGGTGGACCTTACCAATCGGACCGTTACGCTGTTTGGATATAATGATCTCAGCACGTCCTTTGTCCTGGCTATCCTCATTGTATACCTCATCACGATAGATAAAGATAACGATATCCGCATCCTGTTCAATGGCCCCTGACTCACGCAGATCCGACATAATTGGCCGCTTGTTTGGACGATTCTCCAGACCACGGTTGAGCTGTGAGAGTGCAATTACCGGCACATTAAGTTCCTTGGCTAGTGCTTTCAGTGAGCGGGAGATCATAGAGATCTCATTGGTTCGGTTCTCTTTTGTACCGGGCACCTGCATCAGCTGCAGATAGTCGATCACAATCAGTCCCAGCTCACCCTGATCACGCATGATCCGCCTGGCCCGAGTCCGCACTTCCAGGGGACTCATCGCCGGGGTGGAATCAATAAATATCTTGGCCTTAGACAACATGCTGATAGCGGAGGTTATCCTAGGCCACTCTTCAGCTTCAACTTTGCCGTTTCTTAGCCGTGTTTGGTCAACGCGCCCCAGGGATGACAACATGCGCATTATCAATGATTCACCCGGCATTTCCAGGCTGAAGACTAGCACCGGCATTCCGCTGTTGATAGCGACATTCTCGACGATATTCATGGCAAAAGCAGTCTTACCCATGGAGGGCCGACCGGCAACGATAACCAGGTCCGCTGGGTGCAGGCCAGCGGTTTTATCATCAAGATCAGTAAAACCGGTACTTAATCCGGTGATCGGCTCATTCTGTTCAAACAGCCTTTCAATCTTATCCACTGCCTTGGTCAACAGCGACTTGATCGACTCAAACCCACCACGGTTTTTTGCTCCCCTCTCAGCAATCTCAAATACTTTGCGCTCGGCCTCATCCAGCAGTTCTGCACTCTCCCTACCCTCAGGCAAAAAGCCGCTATCGGCCACCTCGGTTCCCACTCGGATCAACTGGCGCTTCACTGAGTGTTCACGAACGATATCGGCATAGGCGCAAATGTTGGCTGCACTGGGGGTGTCTTCTGCCAGCGTTCCCAGGTAAACCATGCCACCGGCCTCATCCAGCTTCCCATGGCGTTCCAACTCCTCCGATAGAGTCACCACATCAAACGGCTTAGTACGGTCAGCCAGAAGCTCAATAGTGCGGAAAATCAGCTGATGTTCTCGTCGATAGAAATCGATTTCCACCACACGGTCGGCAATCTGATCCCAGGCGCTATTATCCAGCATCAACCCACCTATCACCGACTGTTCAGCCTGGATACTGTGGGGCGGTATCCGTAACGATTCGGTAGGGGAATCTTTCATTGGATTCTGTTCATCTGCTTATGGTCTGACAGGATAAGGTATGGCTACTCTGCGGGCAATGCGCAGCCAATAATTTGAGATAGATTAAGGATGGTGTGAGGTGGCTATGAGGTGACCCTGAGGTAGCCCTGAGGTAGCCCTGAGGTGACCCTGAGGTGACCATGAGGTGACCATGAGGTATTTTGTGTGGTGGATTTGAGGTGGACCGCCCTGTTAATGCTGGGTTTATTAGGTGTGACGTTGGGACTATCTCTGTGAGGAAGACGATTTGAACTGATTCATCAAGTAATCCATCAACTGGAGGAAGCTGGAGGCAACTGGAGGCAACGGGGAACACTAGATTCAACTTAAGATCACGGTAAAAAGTGCATATTATTATGAATTAACGGCCTAAATCGAAGAAAAACCTTCGAAAGCTTCAGAGACTACTTCAATATCACTTGAAACCACCTTGGAGGTAGCTTGAATGTAGCTTGGAGGTAGCTTGAATGTAGCTTGAAGGTAGCTTCGAATTTCATAGGAGTTCATTTCTACAGACAGACTCAATATATTCCCAATAACAAAAATCAGAGCGCCATAGAGGATTGCGTGCTGTTTCATTCCAGATTCTGTTAGTAAGCTTGTTAGTTGTGATAGTTATTCACGCATAGTTACTCACCTAGTCTACGCATAGTTACTCACCTATCTACGCATAGTTACTCACCTAATCTACGCATAGTTACTCACAAAATTTCTCTCTAGGCCGTACCCAGCCTGGGTTTCAAGCAACCCCCTCTATTGATCCTATATATCCTGTATTAAAAACCTGTAGTTGTTTCGTACATTTTGTGAATAAAAATACCTAATGAGTCGCTTCGCGACAGCTGTTTGACCTCGAATGAGTCGCTTCGCGACAGCTGTTTGACCTCGAATGAGTCGCTTCGCGACAGCTGTTTGATATCGCGTAAAATTCAGCGGCGTTTTGAACTTTGTGAGTTCGATACATTTAAGCGTAAAAAAAGGTTGGACACGGATGAGTTCGTGCATTCTCAACACCATGTTTGTGATTACTACCATACGTGCCATCTACAGGCCACCAAAAGACGCTCTGGTAGACTTCTAATAATATCCGTATATACCCTACAGGGTAGGCTATCGGTAGTCTTTTGGGGGAAAAATAGAGCGTTCTATAATTATCATGTATTTACTCTATAAATCTTGCCAATGTAAATCTCAGCTTACTCAATAAAAACCCAATTAATCACTTTCCTTCTGAACATTTAGTTCATATCGGGTAATCCTCAGGGGTTGGTATAACGATAATGTTATGTTGAGGTATTATTTGTCTAGTAACTTGCCGTTTTCTGTGGTTTGGTAACTAATTATTATGATTAATTGTTATTGTGAGTTGTTTTTTTCTCTAATTGACACTATGATAATTAACTTAAATAGTTTTTAAATATGATAAACATTCATTTTGAGAGCATATCTGTTCAGTAACTTAGTGGTTTCTGTGGTTTG
>MOXH01000128.1_pt1 | contig 11338 bp, 15 predicted proteins | sample 1471181 | NCBI WGS metagenome assembly MOXH01 (sample SAMN05806436, study PRJNA327811) | mollusc metagenome | isolation source: Phylotype A (SB4) bacterial symbionts from gill | host: Thyasira cf. gouldii | place: Canada: Bonne Bay, Newfoundland | collected 2010-05-07
GCGGTGGTTATATACTGCTAATTACAGCAGAATTATCGCTTTTGAGGGTTCCCTTCTCTTTATCTATAGCTGACTACGTCCATGTAGACAATCGACGCCGATCCCAAACCCAGCTGAATAGCTACAGGGGATTCAAGTTTCTTCAAACGATACCGCTAAAGGGGTTGAACAGGGGATATCAAAGATCCCTCAGCCACTAGAGAGTGGGGTCGCCAGCTATGCCCAAAGAGAGAAACAGTCCAATAACGATAAGTGAACGCGCCTTGGAGATGGTAATGCGTGACGTTATTGATAGTCTGCTGGAGGTCTCACTGGAATCGGCATATCGAGAGAGCTGCGCCGACTTCACGATTATAGAGATCTCACCAGAAACGATTGATCGCCAGCAACAGCTAACGGCAACAGATCAACAGGAAGAGACCGAGGTTATCCCTTTTCCTCAGCGACACCGGGCCATAGGTTAGTCAGCCCTTCGCCACTTAATCACTTACGGCACCGCGCCAGCGCCCTCACCCTCTTTTTTGATCGGCATCAGGTCTGCCTTGCTGATACCCAGCATCAAAACCGCTGTGCTGGCAACATAAATCGAGGAGTAGGTACCCACCACCACACCAACAATCAACGCTAAGGCAAAGCCATGGATGATCTCTCCGCCGAGAAGAAACAGCGCGCTCAACACCAGCAGGGTGGTCAGAGAGGTGACCAGAGTACGTGAGAGGGTCTGATTCAGTGAACCGTTGATAACCTCTGGAGGGGTACCTTTACGCATCTTACGAAAGTTCTCGCGTATACGGTCGTAGACCACGATAGTATCGTTGAGGGAGTAGCCAATTACCGCCAATAACGCCGCCAACACGGTTAGATCGAATTCGATCTGAAACAGCGAAAAGATGCCGAGAGTGATCATAACATCGTGTACCAGGGCAATAACTGAGCCCAGGGCAAAACGGTACTCAAAACGCAAAGCGACATAGATAAGGATACCGACCAGTGCATAGAGCATTGCCAGACCGCCATCCTCGGTCAGCTCTTCGCCCACCTGGGGGCCGACAAACTCAACCCGACGCAGATCAGCGGTGCCCGACGCCAAATTATTCATAGCGGCAAAAGCGCGGTCACTCAGTACCGCATTCTCGAAATTTTCCTGGGGCGCCAGCCTCACCATGACATCTTTCGAGGTACCAAAGTGCTGCACTGTGGCATCAGGAAAACCGGCCTCCGAGAGTGCGCTACGCACTGAGTTCAACTCAACAGACTGCTGATAACCGACCTCTACGATGGTACCGCCGGTAAAGTCGATACCCAGCGACAACCCCCGAGCAATCAATGAAATGATAGCGATCAGGATAAATGAGGTCGACAGGATCATGGCAAGCTTGCGCTTACCCATAAAGTCGATTTTTGTATTGGTTTTGAAAAGCTGCATTACACTCTCTATTCCCTAAATTTCGAACCACCGGCTCCAGCCTGAAACAGCTTCAGGCTGGTCACTGATTTATATAGCCAATTTGGAGAGGCGTTTACCGCCGTAGACCAGATTGATCACCGCCCTTGTACCGATGATAGAGGTAAACATCGATGTCAGAATACCTATACCCAGGGTCACCGCGAAGCCTTTGATCGGGCCGGTACCAAAGCTGAACAGCACCACGGCGGCAATCAGGGTGGTGATATTGGCATCGACAATTGTCCACAGCGCCTTCTCATAACCGGAGTAGATACTCGCCTGGGGGGTGTTACCCACCCGGATCTCTTCACGGATACGCTCAAAGATAAGTACGTTGGCATCTACCGCCATACCGACCGTCAAGACGATTCCGGCGATACCCGGCAGGGTCAGCGTCGCCTGGAACATCGACAACACCGCCACAATCAGTACCAGATTCATTCCCAGCGCCAGATTGGCCACCAAGCCGAACATCCGGTAATAGACCACCATAAAGACCATCACCAACAGTAGGCCTATCATCACCGACTGGAATCCCTGGTCAATATTATCCTGACCGAGGCTGGGGCCGATGGTGCGCTCTTCAACAATGTCGATGGGGGCGGCTAGCGCACCAGCACGCAGCAGCAGAGCCAAATCATGGGCCTCTTCTGAGCTATCCAGACCGGTAGTCTGGAAACGTGCACCGAAGGGCTCAATAATATTGGCAACACTAATGACCTCTTCCACCCTCACCTTTCTCATCACCGGTTTACCATCGACTATCACCGGTTTGCCATCGGTCATCTGCGCCTCACTGCGGGTCTCGATAAAGACCACCGCCATCGGCTTGTTGACATTTCTCGTTGTCACCTTGCGCATACGCCCGGCACCCGGCCCATCAAGACTGACCGACACCATCGGCTGCCCGGAGCGTGTATCGATACCGGAGCGTGCGTTGGTAATCTGGTTACCGGTAACAATCAGGCGTTTTTTCAGCAGAATGGGGCGCCCTTCCCGGGTATGGTAGAGCCTGGAGCCCACCGGCACCTTACCGGCAAGAGCAGCCTCAACACTGTGTTCGGTATCTTCGAGACGGTACTCCAGAGTCGCCTGAGCGCCAATGAGATCTTTCACCTTTGCCGGATCCTGAACTCCCGGTAGCTGTACCACGATACGGCGTTCACCCTGCTGCTGGATCACCGGCTCGGAGACACCCAGGCATCAACACGATTACGCAGTGTGGTGATATTCTGGTCAAGAGCAAACTTCTTCACCGACTGCTGTTCGCGCTTACCCATACGGGTAATAACGCTGTAGATGCCCGCCTCATCCTTGATTTCGATCAGCAGATCGCGGAACTCATTACCGATAACCTCATTCGCCTTATCCCTGTCTCCCATCTTCTTGAAGCTGACAGTGACGGCATCAACGCTCTGGGAGACCTTGCTGTAGCGCAGTTTGTTTTTACGCATCAGTGTACGGATATCACTGGAGTAGCGCTCCATCGCCTGCTTTACTGCAGCATCCATATCGACATCAATCAATACATGGATACCACCACGCAGATCGAGCCCGAGGTACATCGGCAAAGCGCCCATGGTCCTCAGCCAACCCGGTACATCCGTATTCAATGTCAACGCCAGGTTATAGTCACCTGCGAGGGCCACCTCCAGAGTCTCCTTGGCACGCAGTTGCGTCTCTGAGTCGTTAAAGCGGACCAGCAGCTTGCCAGCACCAGCCTCCATCGACTTGATCTCAAGCCCTGCGCCCTTCAGCGCATCGCGAACTCGCGCCTCGGTGGTGACATCCACCTCAGCTCTGCGGGTGCCGGAGATATCCATGGCGGGGTCCTGGGAATAGATATTAGGCAGGGCGTAGACCAGGCCGATCATCACCACGACCACCACCAGGAGGTTCTTCCAGAAAGGGTATCGGTTCATCTTATTGCTTATTTTTTATGGAGCTCAATATGAAAAACGGTCAGCATAAGCCAGCCGTTCAGTAGGTAGCGGCTTACAGCTCTTTCAGGGTGCCTTTCGGCATCACCGACGAGACGGCCTGACGGCGGATTTTAACTTCCACCCCTTCGGCAATCTCAACTTGAGCAAAATTATCACCCAAGTCGGTAACCTTACCCATCAAACCGCCATCAGTCTGCACTTCATCACCCTTAGCTAGGGCTTCGACCAGTTTTTTTATGCGCTTTCTGGCGCTTCATCTGGGGCCGGATCATAAGGAAGTAGAGGATAATGATCAGGCAACCGGCAGAACCAGTTGCTCCAGGCCGCTTGCACCTGTAACGCCTGCAGTCTGCGCCATGGCATCGGAAATAAAGAAATTCATGCTGTTTACCTGTTGCGAACTTAATTTTTATCGGTTTTCCCCGGTAGGCAAAGCCTCACCAGGGGTTATAAGCCGGAGATTATGACACAACCTTGGGGATATAAGGAGCCTCACATTATTGATCTTCGTCGCTTTAATTGGGGGCAAAGTAGAATTTTTCCACCCAGCGGCCAATAATTTCTTCACGAGCTTACACGAGAGCCCGATTCCAGGGTAATGAAACAGGGTGCTGCTGGCGTCATATTCACCACCGTAAAAGTTTTGCCTCTACCCTCGGGAGCCACCCCTCATAGCGTAAAAATCACTCACAAAACTGTCAAAGCGCCCCTCCTCTATCGATTGCCTGATGTTGCGCATCAGTGATTGATAGTAGTGGAGGTTGTGAATGGTGTTAAGCCGGGCTCCAAGAATCTCGTTACAGCGCTGGAGGTGACGCAGGTAGGAGCGGCTGTAGTTCTGACAGGTGTAGCAATCACAGTGTGGATCAAGAGGCCCGGTATCCTCCGCATGAACGGCATTGCGGATACGCACCACCCCTTGGTGGGTAAATAGGTGACCATTGCGGGCATTGCGGGTAGGCATTACACAGTCAAACATATCTATACCCCGGGACACCGCCTCGACAATATCTTCAGGCTTACCCACCCCCATCAGATAGTGAGGCTTATCATCAGGCAGACGTGTGGAGAGGAACTCAAGCACCCGCCAACGATCCTCCGGGGGCTCTCCCACCGAGAGTCCACCCACGGCATAGCCATCAAAGCCGATCTCCTTAAGCCCCTCCAGTGAGCGCCCACGCAATGAGTCAAAGACACCGCCCTGAATAATGCCGAAAAGCGCAGAAGGGTTCTCACCATGGGCCTCTTTACTACGGGCGGCCCAGCGCAGGGAGAGCTCCATAGAGCTTTCAGTCTCCCGCTCGGTGGCCGGATAGGGGGTGCACTCATCAAATATCATCACGATATCGGAGCCTAGATCGCGCTGCACCGCCATCGACTCCTCCGGCCCCATAAAAATACGACTGCCGCTTCACCGGGGAGCGAAAGTGAACCCCCTCCTCGGTAATCTTGCGCATCTTACCCAGGCTAAAGACCTGAAAACCGCCAGAATCGGTAAGGATTGGTCGCTGCCAGTGGGTAAAATCGTGCAGATCCCCATGCCGCTTGATCACCTCAGTTCCTGGACGCAGCATCAGGTGGAAAGTATTACCGAGAATAACCTGGGCGCCCATCCCTTCAAGCTCTTCCGGCGTCATCGCTTTAACTGTGCCGTAGGTGCCTACTGGCATAAATGCTGGTGTGTCGATATCACCCCTGGAAAAAGAGAGGCGCCCTCTTCTGGCTCTCCCACATTGACTCAATAATTCAAATTTCATGACATATATCGGTATAAAAAGTAGGTTTATCTATTGACACAGCCGGCCTGAATATTAGAAAATGCCCATGTACTGAAGCACTTCAGTACACACTCCTCCATCCTCCTTTGGTGGAACCCTTAACGCGCGACCTCACTGTCGCGCGATTTTTTTATCCCAGAAACATCGCATCACCATAGCTAAAAAAGCGATAGCGCTGCTCTACTGCATGACAGTAAGCCGCCATAATCTGCTCATAGCCGGAAAATGCCGACACCAACATCAGCAACGTTGACTCCGGTAAATGAAAGTTAGTAATCATGGCATCTACACTTTTGAACCGATAGCCCGGCGTAATAAATAGTCGCGTATCCCCAGCGAAAGGCTTCAGTGCGCCATCTGCCGAGGCCGCTTCCAGGCTGCGCACACTGGTGTACCTACGGCAACAACCCTCCCCCCACCGCGACCGGGTCGCATCTACCTGCTCACAGGTCTCCCGGCTCACCTCCAGATACTCACTGTGCATCACATGATCTTCAAGGCGATCTACCCGCACAGGCCGAAAAGTACCCGCCCCTACATGGAGAGTGACCCGCGCCTGCTCAATACCCATAGTAGAGAGCCGATCAAGCATCGGCTGATCAAAATGAAGGCCCGCCGTCGGTGCCGCCACCGCCCCCGGACGATCAGCATAAACCGTCTGATAACGCGCCTCATCCACCTCATCATCGTCTCGACTAATATACGGGGGCAAGGGCATATGGCCCACCTCCGCCATCAGCTCCATAAACCCGATATCTGGTGAGGTCAGCTCAAACAGATCATCCAAGCGCCCCACCACCATCAACTCGGCGGTATCACCGACCAGAATCCGACTCCCCGGCTTGGGTGATTTACTGGCACGAATATGGGCAAGGGCACGGTTAGCCCCCTGCACCCGCTCAATCAGTATCTCAACCCGCCCCCCGTCGTCTTGCGCCCATACATCCGCGCCTGCAACACCTTTGTGTCGTTGAAAACCAACAGATCTTCCGGTCCCAGCAGATCCGGCAGATCGATAAATTTTCGATCCACCATCGCCCCGGTGATACCGTTGAGATGAAGCAGACGGCTCCCCCCCCGAGTCTCGGCAGGGTGCTGAGCGATCAGCTCATCAGGAAGATGATAGTGGAAGTCACTAAGTTTCATGGCGGCGGGATATTACCACAGAGCAAGCTAGCTGTTTTGCATTTGCGCTGAACAGGGAAATGATTATACTAGCCAACACCAATTGCCGGGGTGGTGAAATTGGTAGACACAGGGGATTCAAAATCCCCCGGGGGCAACCCCTTGCCGGTTCGAGTCCGGCCCTCGGTACCATATATAAATCAATATGTTACATGAACACACATAAAGCATATTGATACAAACAAGGCTTGGCGAGGCCCCATCAGGGCCCCGCTTAATTACCAAATCTGGATACCGAAGCATTATACTACTGATTGCTCTTCTAACAGAATTATGCCAGAGTCGCACACTATATTAACAAATCCTAACTTTAAAGAGTAACTTTAAAGGGCATTGGCCACATATTTGACAAACAGCACATTGCAATAATCAAAAACAGTGCTATATGATTCATTATGGTTCATTTAACATCTTTTGTTTTTGGCCATTTTTCAACGTGGGCTAATACACGAAGTTCGGTAAGTCACGGCGTCCTTTATGAGGCTGGTACTTTGGTTTCTTAGGTCAGGTTACAGATACACATAACGTACCGCCATTCGAATGCTAGTAGAGTGGTATTGCATATTGCTACTTAGGCACCTCGATAGACGACAGGCTGCAGCGTGTAACACACTATAACTTACCGATTAGTTGAGACAGATGAAAAGCCCTATCTTCAATGAGCGTATAGAACGGATAGCAAAGCCAGAGAGGCAACAAAATAATGGATAACTACAGGAAGATGGTGAAGCGTTACGCTGACGAAAAGAATACGGAGTTAATCCCTAACGGCGGCACCGATCACGCCGAAATTTTGATTGAAAACATCTTTTCCCACGCACATGATACAGTTCGAGTTTTTACCGGAACCCTTAATGCCCGAGTTTATGGCTCTGACGGTGTAGTCGAAAAAGCCGCAGAGTTTCTTCTAAGTAATAAAAATTCAAAACTTGAAATCCTACTGCAGGATATTGATGACATTGAATCTCTGCGTGGTCACCCGCTTATAAATGCGTGCGGAAAGATTGACGAAGACCGTTGCGTTTTTAAAAGCGCCAATGAAAAAGAGAAAAGTGCATCTAGTCATTTTGTAACCATGGATAACTTGGGATATAGAGTAGAGCCAGACAAATCAAAGCCAGCAGGGATTGGCTGCTTCAATGACCCTAAATTGGCCGTCGTACTCAATGACTACTTTGACACAATGTTTGATAGAGGAACGACTCTTAAACCACCTGCACGTCAAACCACAACCACAACCACAACCACAACCACAGAATAAATATAACAGCATTACCAAACAGAAAGCTCTTTCCAGCTTTCTGTTTTTTTTATGTGAAAAAAAGGGACGTAACGGCATGGCAACAGGATCACTACTAAACCTTTCCTACCTAATCGAAATTTCGTTAGTTATTAATCTTGCCTATCACGAGCTCAAAACATTTCGCTTACGAGACAATGTACGAATGCTTGGCTCGACAATGAAAGATCGGTACAAAGACATGATGACTGCTGGCACAGAAGAATTTGTGATTGAATATAGCCAGCTTATTAGTTTTCATACAGGTGAAGATCGGGATGCATGGCGCGGAAATCGTTGCCGCCCCTTTTATCATCATCTTATTTTTAAAGGCGGTGACCGGCTTATAATACGGGGCGTGTTATGCCTCATTGTCGCCATGCTGCTATTCAATACTGCCTTTGCAACAGCACCCATTGACTCCCCATTTTCACTAACTCATGATCCATTCAGTACCATATGGAGCATTCAGTTCTTTCTTCTGGCGACCAGCATATTTATCCCTAGCTTCTTCATGATAATGGTTAGATCATGTTATCGGTACATATTTGGCGGTGTCCCAGAAACACCAGCAGAACTCATCGGTAGTAAAGGCAGGATGCGCGACCTAGAACAGGCGATTCTCAAAAAGCACCTTGCCTTAGCGAAAATAACTGCAACTAACAGCCATGAAGTGGTCTAATTGTTTTGCACAACCCAGTTAAGCATAATCTGGCTCAACTGAGGTGAAAGAAATGACCAAGACGAGAAAACAATATTCGAAGGAATTCAAACTGGATGCAATCAGCCTGGTTCTGGAGCAGGGCTTTACTCGAAAAGAAGCGGCAGCAAGCCTGGAAATCAATGCTCAGATGCTGGGGCGGTGGATCAAGGAATCCAAAGATGAAGATGGGCAGGCTTTTCGGGGCAATGGGAAATTGACTCCGGATCAGGAGGAAATCAAAAGACTCAAGGAGGAAAATAGACGGCTTCAAATGGAGCGCGACATCTTAAAAAAAGCGACGGCATTCTTTGCAGCAGAAACGAAGTGAAATATTCGTTCATCACCCAGCATAAGAATGCCTGGCCGATTGCTCTGCAATGCAGGGTCTTGGGTGTCAGTCGAAATGGCTATTATCAATATCGCAAGACATTGGGGAAACCCACAGACCCAGAGCATCAGGAAATCCTGGAGTGGATCAAGGACATTGGGGAAAGCTCAAAATATTCCTACGGCAGCCGTCGGATGAAAAAAGCACTGAATGCGCTGGGTTATCCGGTCAGCAGAAACAAGGCCAGGAAGTTGATGAAAGAAGCACAACCACCGCTGACCGCCATGGAAGGCTGAAAGCCGAGGCGGATAGTCCCTGGTAGGCGTGCGCCGCTCGCAGCATACCCGTCGTGCGTTAGCGCCAGAGGGGATGCAGCGTAGGCATCAAACACGCCGTCTAGCCATTTGTGGGAGTGCTGCGAAGCCAGCGCCGAGCTTGCGATGGTGTGGCGAAGTGGCACGGACGCAGGGCGGCCAGGGCATTAATAGGTTGTCGCGTTGGCGAGTTGATTTTGGGGACTTGGATGTCCCAAAATCTTTCACGAGGTAGCGACACGCTTGTTTTATAATGTAAAAGACGTTTTTGCATTTACCCTATTTAGCTATACATAGCTAACTTGATACATAATAATGCTAATCTCTTGCATCAACTAACCCCGCCAAAAAATCAGTAAAAGGAATAATATTCTGATTTACGCTGGCTTCTTCCAGTGCGGCCATATACTTGGCACGTTGTTCCACCGGAACAACCATCCATGAATAGCCGCCACTAGCCAGCATGACATTCATTAGAACCGACCCGTACGACCATTACCATCCATGTATGGATGAATATAAACAAAAAAATAATGTCCTAGAACAACTCTAACAGCGGGTTCTTCTTCGTTTTGTAGAAGATCAAAGAAAGTAGGGATTAGCTCCCGCACGGCTTGATAATTTGGTGGTACATGCATTGATCTGCGAATATAAACTGGATGATTACGATAACCCGCTAAATCCGTTGCTTCGAGAATGCCTGCTGCGACACTTGGTGCAAATAACTCTCTGTACCATTTTTCATGGTCAGCTTCTGCTACTGTGCCAGCGATAGCCCCATCCGGTTTTTTACCGAGGACTTTTTCAACACTTTCTTTTACCGCTTGAAATGCTTGCCAGTACCCGCGTGCTGCTAATGCATTTCTTTGATTGCGATCATTTTCATCGGAATCAGGATTCCAATCGCCACTACGCACACGTTCAATTAATTCTGTCGTTACCTGATAGCCCTCAATCGATAATGAGTGGTATGCATCGGTAACATAAATATCATCAACCTGCTTGAGATAAGTTTGCGTATCAATTGTTGTGCTAGGAGCAGGTGGAAAATGTTTCAGAACAGGTTCGCGCATGGCTGCCCAGCTCATGCGTAGACGATTAACGTAAGGAGATACTTCACGCGCCGAAAATATTATTGATGGCTTGTCTTCAAAGGGGTCATTTTCATTTACTGTATATCCGGCAGATTTCATCGTAGCAATAATATTTTCGGCAATATTGTCACGGCCAATATTACGAAAAGCACCCGCTAGTCGGCCAGCAACTTTGCTATGACCTCCACTTAGTAATCTATGTAATATGTCAGAAGCACTGGATACCATTGCTAATGCCGCGCGCATTTCAATAGGGTGCGCAGAAAAATGCCCCGGTGCGCAGCTAACGAGAGCAGCGGGCAGGCTCATGACTTGTATGTCATTTATTGTTTCAAGATCTTGTTGCTCAGGTAGCTCCAAACGAACATCAAAAATTGATGTTTCGTGGAGTAAGCATATTGGCTTGTTTCCGCCTTTAGGTGAGCGTACAAGCAGTTGCTTTGGTACGCTCCAATTACCGCTATGGATACTGAGAGATTGTTCAGGACTAAGACACCATTTATCTTCAAATCGGGAATTTAAGTAATTAGAACAAAATCCCCAGAATGAAGCGTACCATGCGGTACTTTCACCTGCTGGTTCGTCAGGTCGAGATGAGATATACCACCCTTTCATAACCTCCTTGATGAACCCGTTTTTAAGCAAGCGTTCGCGGTGAGTACGAGTCATGTTTTTTGTACGAATAGCAACGATGCCTTGATCTTGAAGTGACTTCAAGGCCTCTAAAGATTGTGCTAGCTTGTCTGATGGCGTGGCCATGGCTTCACTCGTTTTTAGGTTGAACGGTTATCCTATATCTAGGTTATTAAGTTGTACAATATTTAGGTTATTGTGACAATCGCATTTTAGGTTATTGTGCTGTCTGTTTGGTTTGGGTGTCGGCAGTAGAAAGCAGAAAACTATTGCGATGAGTGCGGTGAGGATTTTCTGATCGCCTACTCCTGCAAGGGACGGGGCGTCTGCCCCTCCTGTAATACCAAGCGTATGGTGGAAACAGCAGCCCACCTGGTAGATCACATCATCCCGCAAGTACCGGTACGGCAGTGGGTGATCAGTCTGCCCAAGCGGCTGCGCTACTTATGTACAGGATGTACGGTATGCCACGGGTGCATGGATGCACAGGAGTGGCGATGATGCAGGATGCCGATCTGGCCGGGCATCTGCTGCGGATCGCCTTGCGGGTCATAGAGCGCACCCTGCGGGAGCATTGCCCCGATGCGCCGGCGTCAGCCAGGTACGGTGGAGTCACCTACATTCACCGCTTTGG
>MOXH01000129.1_pt1 | contig 11289 bp, 20 predicted proteins | sample 1471181 | NCBI WGS metagenome assembly MOXH01 (sample SAMN05806436, study PRJNA327811) | mollusc metagenome | isolation source: Phylotype A (SB4) bacterial symbionts from gill | host: Thyasira cf. gouldii | place: Canada: Bonne Bay, Newfoundland | collected 2010-05-07
GTAGGGCAAGTATTGACACGAAAGTCGATGGACCGATTGCGGGAGAGTACCATCTTGATGCGTCCATCCTGGGGTACCCGCCGCTCTGCAATGTTGAGCCTGGCCATCACTTTTACACGGGCCGTCAATCGTGCGGCTATGTTGACAGGAGGAGACGCAACTTCAGAAAGCAGACCATCCTGACGGTAACGTACTCTAAATGTTTTTTCATAGGGCTCGAAATGAACATCCGATGCCCCTAGGTTGATTGCATCCAGGAGCATTTTGTTGACAAACCGCACGACAGGGGCATCGTCAACATCAAGATCACCCTCTGCACCCTGAGGCCGCTCCTCTTCGTGAGTGATATCCAGGTTATCCAGATCTGCATCCAGTAGATCAGACATACTGGTGTTGACATTATCGAGAGCTTTCTCAATGGAGCGGGTAAGCTTATCCTCCTCAACGAGAATGCCTTCCGTGCTCAGGCCTGTGTGGAACTTTATTTCATCCAGACCTTGGAGATTGGGGTTCATCCGACTAAAGCGTACTTGCTCTCATGTAGACCCTTGATTTTTAGCTTGAGAAATTCTTTATCTCTGAAGCCGTAGGCCATTTTCTGAAGCGTTTTGATTTTGTTGTTTGTCCCCTCCAGTGGTCCGGTGGAGAGTCCATCAAAATCGTAGTATGCAAGAATGCCGGAACGATATGATGCCAAGGTCTTTGCAAACTTCTTGAGCATATTGATACCAGAGGCTGCCGCACGCCTGATCCAATCATCCAATACGAATGCAGCTAATTCCTTGTCTTCCTGTAGCCAAACTCGTCATAGGTCATCCTTCATGTAGTAGGCGGTGGCCAAAGGCTGATTCAGCTTCAGCGCTTCTTGCAGACGAATGTGCTCGTCTTTCTCAATATTCAGATTGCAGGGCGTTTTCATCAAGAGCCAGCGCGTTCCTTTGAGAGTCTTCTTCCCCAGCGCATCAGCTTCATTCGCCATCGCCCGGCGTAGCTTTGTGAGCTTTTCATTGTAAAGTTTGATGACGTGAAAATGGTCGAACACCAGGGTAGCTTCGGCAAGTTTTCACGCACTGCCTTGATGTAGGCAGGCCCTATGTCAGTCGCCACGGCCTCTACCTCTGCCCGACTCCGTTTCAGTCGTTTCCAGAAAGCATCAAGGGCTGCTGCATTCTTTCCTTCTGCTACCTCAATGACAGCCCCGCTGTTGAGGTCCATTGCCACAGTCAGATATCCACTGCGCTTACCAAGGTAGATCTCATCAATGGCAATCCGCTTGAGTTTGCTCAACTTTGGTTTGTTGAATCGTCGGTACAAATAACGCTTTTGGATATCCTTGATCACATCCCAGCCTACATTGAGGTGTTGAGCTACAGCTTGGATCGTCATATGGCGAGATAGGTCCAGGGCCAAACGCTCAAAACACTTGGTATAGCTACGTCGTTGCTTGGCAAATTGAATATTGACCTGACGTACAATACTGCATTTCAGGCATTCCACTCGCTGTACAGCCAACTCGATGAAAATGGGCCTATTTCCTACCGGCAGGGTCCTGAAGGTGCGCTCAATAACACCGCGCTTCTTCACATCTCGACTGCCACAGCAGGAGCACCGGAGAGTTGAGTCTTTTTGCTCCACTCTAAAAATAGTGCCGCCCTTTTCGTAGCGGGCATGGATGTACTCATACCCTCGGATTCCCCAGGTGTGATAAAGCAGGCTTGTGGACATAAACGATACCCAAGGTGATTGATATTTGATAAACAATCACTATGCCAGCCTTTCTAAGCTGGCGATATCGCCAGGTACGCTTCCACCGGAAGAACCACTCCTCCCCTTTTGCTCCTTTTGGATGTGAAGCGAAAATGGGCAACTTGACCCTGTTCTTTTACGGGCAATCGCCCGCGCCGGACTTAAAGCCGCGTGTTGGTTCACAGCTTGTCCCAGTATTTGTCCAAGTAATATTGGCAGCACCAGCGGCCAGCGTTGGCACATCGATAATTGTGTATGCAACGCCAGCAGAGGAGGTCGCGCCTGTGATCACTGAAATAATGCCGTCTGTAACCGACGTTACAGCCGTAATGTTCTTGGTTAGGGGTATAGTTGGTATGCCATAAGAGCCGGCATTGCAGCCCAAGTACGTTCCAAGCTCATGTCTACACATTGAAATGGCAAACTTTGTGGTAGATATTTCTGCTGCCGCGCCGGCAGCTCTTGTGCTTGAGGTGTAATTACGGTAGGCCGGAATTGCTATCGCCGCCAAAATACCGATAATCGCTACAACTATCATCAATTCGAGAAGTGTAAAGCCCTGTTGTATCTTGCTCATGGTACTTTCCCTACTTAACTTAGTGTCGGCAGAAGAAGCTGTTGTTTTTTCACGAGGCAGAAAATTAACGTCGCTACACAACCTAAACTAAAGGCTAAACCCTCGACATATTTTTAGGGTGACTCTGAAAAGTAAAAAATAACCTAAATAAAAGCGATATGGGGCGAATGTCTATACAACCGGAATTCCGATAAAAACCCCCGCCGAAGCGGGGTGGTCAGAGGGTCAGGTTATCCAGGGGATATTACGGGCAATCGCCTGCGCCAGACTTGAAGCCGCGTGTTGCTTCACAACTGGTTCCAGAATTCGTCCAAACCATATTGGCGGCACCAGCGGCCAGCGTCGGCGTATCGATAAGTGTGTATGCAGTGCCAGCAGCGCTGGACGCGCCTGTGGTCACGGTAATGATGCCGTTTGTAACCGAAGTTACAGCTGTAATGTTCCTGGTTACAGCCAAAGTTGGTACGCCATTAGAGCCGGCATTACAGCCCGTAAACGTCCCAAGGTCTTGATTACACATGGCAATGGCGGACTTCGTGGAGGCGATTTCTGCTGCCGCGCCAGCGGCTCTTGCACGTGAGGTGTAGTCACTGTATGCGGGGATCGCTATGGCAGCCAAAATACCGATAATCGCAACAACGATCATTAGTTCGATAAGGGTAAACCCAGCAGCTTGTTTTTTCATGATGAATCTCCAGAAATTAATTCAAGTTAGTTAACCGAAGCCCGTTTACGGGTTGCTTACATCCTTGCAAACCATATGCCAATGATGGTTGTTTTGAAGTAAGTGATTGTTTATCAACAGGATAACTAGTGGATGTGCAGATGGGGTTGACGTCACACATTGATTGGTCGTTGTCGTGATTTGTCGCAAGTTGACATTTTGTGTCATCTTCCTGCTTTCAGTTTTCTTTCTAGTTTGTACTGCAAATCTGATTGGCGCGATCGCACAAGACCAGAAGAGATATGTACCCTTACGTTATTCGCAGCTTTTGGCAAGTACCTGAAGTACCTGATTCATGGGGTACATTTTGGCGCCGGTACTGGCTACTGCGCACTTTGCCTCCACTTGCTGTAGAAATGTATGGGCATTAAGCAGGTCTTCAAACATCTTCAATTGTGGTGTTACTGCAATATGGCTTTCCGCCCAAAGGGTGAAACGGCGTACCTCATCGGGGTCTTTTGCCTGAATGCCGGCGTACAGGCGCGAGCGCATTGCCAGTTCTTCCGCATAGGGTTTGGAATAAAGATTGTTGAGAGCGATCTGTAGAAATGGACCCTTGCTGCCTGCCTTGGCGGTCGCGAAGCTGTATATATCCGCTTGGGCGCGGGCGGAATGGATCATGAAATAGCTGATACCCACGCACAGCAGGATGGCTGTGGTCTTCATCAGTCGCATTGCCGATAGACTCAGTGGAATACTGTTGCCGATTGTGCGATGACGCAATACCAGAAACAGCAGAAACAACCAGAGAAACCAATGCACGGCGGAGATATAGAAGGGTAGTTCCACCAGGGTATGCAGGCTGATGGGCAGCAGCAGCGCGGTATAGGCCCCTCCTCGTTGTACGCCGCACCGGTACAGGGCAAGAAGTATTGCGCCCAGGGCCGCGATGATCCCCGCGAATGAGATAATGCCGCCCTCAATTAACCAGTAAACCAACTCATTATGGGGGTGGGTTACGTAGGGGTGTAGGGCAGCATCAGGGTTGCGTTGATAGTAGTCACCACTTTGCATGCCCCACACACGTAGAAAATTGCCGATACCGTGGCCGTGAATCGGCTCCTTTGCCACCAGCTCCAGGGCGATGGTGTACATATTGATGCGTTGCGACCCCGCCGCCCCTTGGGTAACTTCATGGGTTTTGTTGACCACGCGCTCAAATCCTTTACCTCCCTGTATGGACCCACCGATGATGACCACCATTGCCATCAATGTCAGGGCAATCTGTTGTTGGAACTGTCGGCGACGGCTGAAGGCAATAATCAGGATGCTGCAAACGGCGGTTAACAGGCCGATCCTTGAGCCGGTATAGACAATAATGAAAGAGCTGATTCCCAAATTGGCAATCAGTAGTACCTTGAATATAGAAGGGACCGAGCGGATAGAGGGCCGGGTGATGAGGTAGAGAGCGATGATCAGGCCGGTGGAGAGGAAGCTGGCTAGTACGTTTACCTGCTGGAATATGCCGATAGGCGTATGGCCGCGGGACCGGCAACAGGCCTTGGAGTGAGATCGGGGGACAAAATCTGGGTGAGGGCGATCAGTGCATTGAGCAGGGCGGAGGCGGCTATGATGTAAAGTACCTGCTCAATTTGGCGTTGCTTGACGTTAAATTGAAACAGGCTGAATAGAAACAGTAGGCCGCCGATGACGTAGAGCTGCCGAAAAAGCCATGGAATGGGTTGAGAGGAGCCGGCGAGTACGCCGCTGAGGATCATCACGACGGGAAAGGTCAGCAATGCCCAGCTGTTGACTGGTCGAACAAACCGCTGTTTTCTGGCTATCAGGAAGAGTCCGGCGCCGATTAGAAATGAGGCGATGGCCCAAACGGGGATGTTGTAGGTGAGTTCCAGCCCCCTGCCGCCAAGATTGGGTTGAAAATAGAGTGGCGCGATCAGAAACAGTGCCGTTAGGAGTACGTTAAAGTAGAGAGGCTTAATACTCATGCTGTTGTTTCCTTGATGTGTGCAGTTGGGATCATTCTCAATGGGATCAGTAGGCTGCTATTGATCCAACCCCAGCTTCTCCAGCCGATAGCGCAAGGCGCGGAAACTGATGCCAAGTTTTTTAGCTGCTGCGGTGCGGTTCCATCGGGTGGCGTCCAGGGCGTTGGTGATCAGGCGACGCTCTACCTGTTCCAGATAGGCCTCAAGTCCAATCTCTTCTTTGGGTTCCGGTAGTTGGTTATCCTGCTCCTGTTCGTTTGCTTGCGGCGGCAGGCGTAGATCCTCTGTCTGGATGATTCCCGTTTCACACAGCGCCGTGGCGCGTTCCAGGGTGTTTTCCAGTTCGCGGATGTTGCCGGGGAAGGGGTGTCGTTGCAGCGCCTTTAGCGCCTGTTTGTCCAGTTTTGGAATTGATATTCCATTGTTGGCCGAAACGCGTACCAGCAGGAAATCGATTAGACTGGGAATGTCTTCCGTTCGTTGCCGCAGCGGTGGGATCTCCAGGTCGATGACGTTGATGCGGTAGTAAAGGTCCTGCCGAAACACCCCCTCCCGCACCGGTTGCGCAAGATCCTTGTGGGTGGCGCTGATGATGCGCACGTTGGTGGGTATCTCCTGTTGCCCCCCTACCATGCGCGCCGATTTCTTCTGGATGACGCGCAACAGCTTGACCTGCATATGCAGGGGTAAGTCGGCGACCTCATCCAGAAACAGGGCGAAGGATAAAGGATAGGAATTTCAACCCACAAAGTCAATCAATTTCCTCGTTGCAAGAAGGGACATTTAGTCCTGACAAACCGAATACCGCAACCGGATCTACCCCATCATCAGCCCACGCCTGACTCTGATCCAGCTCCAGACAGAAATCGGGTGGTCCACGGGCGGGCGTGATCACTGGAGCACAGTCCGGCTCACCGATATGCCGCAAGATGCGCCCAATCGGTTCCCGTTCAGTAACAAAGGCGATGATCCTCATTTCGCCACCGCACCTTGGGCAGACCAGCGGATTGATCTCATAAATTCTCGCCAGCAGCATCGCCCAGATCGATCCGAAGAGGCAACCGCCCACCTCTTCACCGCTCTCCCCGGCGGGTGCTTTTGGCATCTCCTCACTCACCACCACCTCACCGGCCATCGATAGCCCGGCCCTCTCCGTGACCTGTTTTCGCAGTGGCGAGTTGGGTGCCAACACCCCGTGGTAGCGGTGCCGGTGTCTCCGGGGTGGTGGTATCAGGATGGCGATCCTGTCAAGAGGTAAGAAGCAGCCATCCATGCAGGGATGTTATAAGTCAACTCCAACCCCCTTCCCCCCAAGTTGGTCTGAAAATAGAGGGGGGCGAGTAGAAAGAGTGCCGTCAGCAGAAAGCTGAAAGAATGAAGAACAATACTCATATATGGATCTCTCTTATAATTGGGTGCTGACGTACCTGATTAAGGTTCAATCTCTCGTGACATTGATAGTCAGTGCCTTATTCAATCCCAAGTTTGCTAAACCGATAACGTAAAGCACGAAAGCTGATTCCGAGCTTCTTTGCCGCTGCCGTCCGATTCCAATGGGTCTCCTCCAACGCCTTTGTGATGACTTGACGCTCGATTTGATCCAGATGTTGTTCCAGTGGCAGATCGCTCTGGATCTCCTGTTGAGTGGTCTCCTTCTTCGGAATCAGTAAATCCTCTGTGGCGATGCAATCTCCCTCACATAGTGTTATGGCCCGCTCCAGGGTGTTCTCCAGTTCCCGCACGTTTCCGGGAAAAGGATGCCTGCAAAGCTGCTTCAGTGCATCCTGTATGATGCTGGGTGGGGATGCCGTTCTGTTTTGCGATGCGGGTGCTAATTTTATCTGCCAGCAGTGCTATGTCTTCCCCTCCGCTCCCGCAAAGGGGGGGTTTTAAGCTCAATAACATTGATGCGGTAGAAGAGATCTTGGCAAAACTCCCCTACAGCTACCAGTTTGCTCAACTCCCTATGGGTCGCACTGATCAGGCGTACATCCACCGGGATCTCTCTCTGAACACCCACCGGGCGGATCAATTTCTCCTGGATGGCGCGCAGCAGCTTTACCTGCATGTGCAGGGGGAAGTCGGTCACCTCATCAAGGAATAGAGTGTCACCTTCGGCTGCCTGGAACAGTCCCTCTTTGTCTGTGATCGCACCGGTGAAACTCCCTTTTTTATGCCCAAAGAACTCGCTCTCCATCAGCTCTTGGGGGTTGGCGCCACAGTTAACGGCGATAAATCCGTGCTCAGCTCTGGGGCCTTGACTGTGAATAAGACGGGCTGCCAGCTCTTTACCGCTACCCGATTCGCCACTGACATAGACCTGTGCCTGACCGCGTGCGAGCTTTTGGATCATTACCCGAACCTGCTCAATAGCGGGGGATTTACCCTGCAGTTCACGCTCTTTCCCTGTACAGCTCTCCTCTGCTAATGGGCTAGTCGATTTGTCCAGCTTGTGCGCACTCTCCACCAGTCGGCGCAACATCTGTAGATCCATCGGTTTGGAAATAAAGTCGAAAGCTCCCGTTTTCAGCGCCTGAACGGCAGACTCCATGTTGTCGTGGGCGGTGATCATGGCAACGGGTAGTTGAGGGTATTGGCGGCTAATCAGTTCAATCGGGTCAATGCCGTTGCCGTCAGGTAGGCGCATATCGGTGAGGCAGAGGCCGAAAGACTCTTTTTGTAACAGCTCTCTTGCTGAACTCAGATCTCCTGCTGAGCGGGTATCGATATTCATCCGCCTGAGGGTGATCTCCAGCTGTTCACGAATGTCTGGTTCGTCATCGACGATAAGCGCAAGGGGATGGGCCATTAACTAATGTCCTGGATGTTTTGTTGCAGGTTACCCAAAGCTATTTCGGATTTCAGAAACTGTGATGAATAACTTGTTTGGTCTATCGTGAAAAGGCGTAAATCCAAATTGTTCATAAAATGGCGCCGCCACCTCTTTGGCATCAACGATAACTATTGGAAAGCCGACAGTATCGCCAGCTGACAGTAACTTTTTCAAAGCGTCAATAAGCAGCCATTCGCCATAACCTTTTCCTGTGTGGCGTTTATCGACAGCTAAACGTGCAATGAGTCCTCCTGTGCAGGCATTTTGATGTTTTTTCTGAAGTTTTAGGGGTAATGAGTCTAACCTTATAGGTATCATGGTGAGTGTGTAGTAGCCGATGATTCGCTCGGGATGTTCATCATCCTCCAGTACATAAGTCCGTGTATTGTCCTTTGCCGATTGCTGATTGGCCATCAGGCGCAAATAGTTGTTGAGTGCGTCAATACCGCAATCAAACCGATGGCGGTCATGCTTGCTTTTATCGAGCGGTGTCGAGTTCACGACTGTTCTTTGTTTTTGTAACGGTCAGCGGCTTGCTGTAACCGGCTGTTCACCTCGCCAGATTTGTCCAAAGCGCTTATCAGCAGCATCGCATCGCTTTTGCTGAGCTTTAGTGAACGCTCTCGGTCCATGATGCTTTTCGCCTTTTCTATCGCCGCACTGAGGACAAAGGAGTTAATGCTGGAAACGCCGGAAACAGCGGCTGCCTGAGATAGCAGTTCTTGGGTCTCCTTATCAACTCTAGCGGTTATTCGGGGTAGTGCTATAGTCATGCCGGCCTCCTGAGAAGTGCCATATTGGCACATATTTGGAGTATGGCAGAGTGTTTGTAATGTGTCAAAATGGTACGTTATTGGCAGTTGGTGTTGATGGCGCTCGTTTTTTTAGAAAAGGCAATGCCTCCTACTGGCTGCGGCTATGAGTCCCCCCGCCGATCATTCGATATCCAGCTTGCTAAGACGATAGCGTAGGGCACGAAAACTGATGCCCAATTTTTTCGCCGCCGCCGTCTTGTTCCAGCGGGTCTCCTCCAGAGCCTGGGTGATGATGGTCCGCTCTATCTTCTCCAGATGCTTTTCCAGGGGGAGTCCGGGTTCCGGCTGGGGGGGGTTCCCGTCTATTGTCTGGCAGAGCCAGATCATCTAGGCCGATCATCTCCCCGTCACAAAGGGCGCTGGCGCGTTCCAGAATATTCTCCAGCTCGCGGACGTGCCGGGGAAGGGGTAGTGGTAGAGTCGCTTTAGCGCCTCTCGTTCAATACGGGGTTTGTTGCTGCCGTTATGCTCTGCGATGCGGCTTAGGATGCGATCAGCCAGCCAGGAATATTGTAGGTCAGCTCCAGCCCCCTACCGCCAAAATTGGGTTGGTAGTAAAAGGGTGTCAAAAGAAAGAGTGCCCCTATTAGGGATAGCGGGAGCCATTGATTAGGCTGGGTTAGGGTGTTCGGCATGGTTTATGCTCACTGTTATCGATGCCCGGCATTGTTTGGGTTTAATACCAAATAATACACTGATCAAACTGCTAACGGAAGGTGCTCTAATGTATTGTTATTAAGCATATACCTAACTATCCACAGCCCGATTTTGCCAGCCCTGCCGTAGATAATTCAAATAGGTATAGCTGAATAGTTACAAGCAATCTGTCGTTCCATTTGCTCCAGGTGGCCTTCCAAGGGGCTCCTCGCTACTTCAGGTGGGTAATCGGGTAATAATGGCGTCATATTCTAGGTAAACAACGTTGAAATATCGTGCAGGATGAGAAGGTATTATCATGGGTGTCCCGTACTATTTTCTTTTCCCTTATTTGATTTTCTTCATATCTCGATAGAAGTTTTCGTGAGTGCCCAAGGCAAACAAGGTTAGCACTAAAGAGTCATCATCTATCCTATAACCAAGCAAATATTGCTCAGTATTCAGCTTGAATTTATAAATCCTTGCACCAGCCAAATCCCCTACTTTCATATCTCCAATTTTAGGATTTTTAAGAATATCCTTCACAGCAACATCAAGAGTGTCTTTTTGGTTTTGGTGTAGTTTCTTTGCAACTTTAGTAAAAGTTCCGGTCTGAACTACTTTCATCCGAATTTGTACTCTGTTACGTCACCCGCATTGGCTTCTCCGATACCAACCAGCATATCAATAACAAAGCCTAACGGAAGGTCTGGATTTTCCTCAGCTAACTTACCGATCCGAGCCCAATGTTCGATCTGTTTTGGTGGTGTACGGTGCATAGATTTTGCGTGAACTTTTGCGTCATTAATCAGTTCATCAGATAGCTTGATTGGATGTGGCATGGGTAGCTCCAGGTAAATATTTCACAGGTAGTAAGCGTATGTCTTTCGGTTGCTATTTGCAACCTTTCGAGCCTATTGATCACCTACCGTTCAATGCAGCCAGCTCTTCTATGGTAGAGAATCCAACGGGGCCTTGTACCTTTCCCTCGTTATCACTCTTGAATTTGCATCACTTATAACTGTGCTATTTAAATACTGTCGGCACACGCCACAAACCCTTACAGCATTCCCCCGTCATCTAAATTACAAGTTGCCTCTAACTTCGCTTCATCTTTGAGTTGCTTCTGGGTTGTATCATCAATGCGATCTCAGTTGGTCAGTATTTGCCTTACGACCTGCAAAGCAGCGCCGGTGTTACGGCTATCGGTATCTATCCTGTAAATGGCTGCAAAAACCCGTGTATATTTTACGAAGGGTTCATTGCTGCACAAACTATAGTCTGGGGGGCTATGCACAAAAAGGTTGCAATAGGCACACAATGTGCTAATTTTTCAGTTTATGAAGCGTTTTTGCTTGGAACATGAAAAAGAATGCTCAATTAATATTGGAGCGTGGTATATCTTTTGAACGTGTAGTTCATCATATTGAAAAAAATGAAATTTTGGGTGTCATAAAGCACCCAAACCCTTTGCGATATCCAAAACAAAAGGTGTTCATCGTGAATGTTGAGAATTATGCCTATTTGGTACCGTTAGTTGAAGGTGATACGGGAATTTTCCTGAAAACCATCATTCCGAGCCGTAAAGCCACGAGGAAGTATCTTGAGGTGAATGATGAATAACAAGCTAAATAAAGAAGAGAAAGAGATCCTGGAATCATATGAAAATGATGAATGGGTTTCAGTCTTAAATCCGTCTGATATCGAGAAGTACAAAGCAGTTGCGAAAAATATGTTTAAAAAAGACAAGCGTGTGAATATCAGTTGGTAGCCTGGGTTGAGCTTGCGAAACCCGGGAGAAAGAGCAAGTTCACCATCTGGAGTGAGTGAAATGATTGAAGGCCTGCCATACCAAACATTGATGCCCAGTGTGCTGCACAAATAGGTAACCGGTCGCCTGGTTGATAAAAGTACATAACGAATTACGAGCTCAAGTTTCGGAGTTCATTAGCCTCTTCTCCCTCAGGAGGGTGTCGCAAAAGTCCCCTCTCCCCACCGGGGAGAGGGTTAGG
>MOXH01000130.1_pt1 | contig 11144 bp, 15 predicted proteins | sample 1471181 | NCBI WGS metagenome assembly MOXH01 (sample SAMN05806436, study PRJNA327811) | mollusc metagenome | isolation source: Phylotype A (SB4) bacterial symbionts from gill | host: Thyasira cf. gouldii | place: Canada: Bonne Bay, Newfoundland | collected 2010-05-07
AGAGGGGACTTCTGCGGCACCCTCCAGTGGGGAGAGGGGACTTTTGTGACACCCTCCTCAAGGGAGAGGGGATTGAGGAGTTTTGAAAAACCTCATTACGCGGTTTGATTCCGACCCCCGGTGGTAGTGCAACTCTGATCACTTACGATAGTAATCCTTAAACCAATCAACAAAACACTGCATCCCCTCTTCCAGACTTGTATCCGGTTTATAGTCAAAATCCCTGACAAGGTCATCTACGTCTGCATAAGTACCCTGTACATCTCCTGGCTGTAGGGGGAGCAGCTCTTTTTCTGCCTCCTGACCCAATGCCTTTTCTAATGCAGCAATGTAGGTTTTCAGCTCTATAGGACTGTTTGACCCTATATTATAAATTCGCCAAGGAGCGTCGCTGGTGCCTGAATCCGGGGCATCTCCCATCCAGTCGGGATTGGCTGGGCTGGTTTGTCCAGTATACGGATCACCCCTTCCACAATATCGTCAATATAGGTGAAGTCACGCTGGTGATTACCGTAGTTGAACAGCTGAATTGGTTTTCCGGCAATGATGGCCTTGGTAAATTTCTGCAACGCCATATCGGGGCGATCCCAGGGGCCGTAGACGGTGAAAAAGCGCAAGCCGGTAGTTGGTAATTGATACAGATGGCTGTATGTGTGCGCCATCAACTCGTTGGATTTTTTCGTTGCTGCGTAAAGACTGACAGGGTGGTTGACATTATCATGCACGGAGAAAGGCATCTTGGTATTGCTACCATATACCGAGCTGGAGGAGGCATATACCAAGTGCTCAACACTGTTGTGACGACAACCCTCCAGGATGTGTCCAAACCCGACTACATTGGTAGTGAGGTAGGCCAGGGGATTTTCTAATGAGTAACGAACACCTGCCTGCGCTGCCAGATTGACCACTCTTTGTGGTTTGTGCGTTTTAAAAAGGTCGGCAATACCCTCTCTCTCCTCTAGATCAATTCTGATATGGGTGTAATTTGGGTGATCGTAATGCCGTGCAAGCCGGGCTTCCTTTAATGCCGGGTCATAATAATCATTGTGGTTATCAATGCCAATGACGCTATCGCCCCTATCAAGTAATCGTATTGCGAGGGCCGAACCGATAAATCCGGCTGCACCGGTAACTAAAACTTTCATCTGTTAACACCTGCCAATGGAGTAGTAGGTAAAGCCTTTTTTGGCTAGACGAGCTGGGCTATAAAGATTGCGTCCATCAAAGATGACCGGGCTGGCCAGTTCTGCTTTGATCTGCTGAAAATCTGGCGCTCTGAACTGCTGCCATTCTGTCACAACAATCAGTGCATCGGCATTTTTTAATGCCGCTTCTTTAGTACCCATTAGGGTCAGTTCATCACGTGAACCATAGATACGCTGACATTCATCCATGGCTTCAGGGTCATAAGCCTGGACTTTCGCGCCAGCCTTCCATAGTGCCTCCATCACCACTCTGGATGGTGCTTCACGCATGTCGTCGGTCTGCGGCTTGAAACTTAGCCCCCACAGCGCAAATGTCTTGCCTGCAAGATCTCCGTTAAAATGGTTGGAAATCTTATCAAAAACCAGCTGTTTCTGTCGATAATTGACAGCCTCTACCGCTTTCAGAAGTTCACTGTCATACCCAATGCTGTCTGAGGTGCGTATAAGTGCCTGTACATCTTTTGGAAAACAGGAGCCGCCGTATCCACAGCCGGGGTAGATAAACTGGTAGCCGATACGGCTATCAGATCCAATGCCGTGCCTGACCGCTTCGATATCGGCACCCAGCCTCTCAGCAAGTTGGGAAATCTCATTCATGAAACTGATTTTGGTGGCCAGCATGCAGTTGGCGGCATACTTGGTGAGTTCAGCCGAGCGAATATCCATAACGATAACGCGATCATGGTTCCGGTTGAACGGGGCATACAACTCCCTCATGGTGTCAGCGACACTGTCACTGTCTGTGCCTATAACAATACGGTCAGGCTTGGTGCAGTCTGCTACTGCGGCACCTTCCTTGAGAAATTCCGGGTTGGATACTACGTCAAACTCAATGGTTTTGCCGCGACTGGCTAATACTTCAGTTACCTTCGCCTTGACCTTGTCTGCCGTACCGACAGGACCGTGCTTTTATCCACAATGACCTTCCTGTCGGTCATGTGTCTGGCTATGGTTTCTGCTACGGTCAGCACATACTTAAGGTCCGCCGAGCCATCTTCATCCGGTGGTGTGCCAACCGCGATAAACTGCAACTCACCATGGGCGATACCTTCTTCAGCATCTGTTGAAAAGTGTAAGCGACCCTCCTTGTAGTTGTGCTCAACCAAAGGGGTTAGGCCGGGTTCGTAGATGGGTACGATACCTTTTTTAGGTTTCTCAATTTTTCATTATCAATATCAATGCAGCAAACATCATGACCCGCATCAGCCAGTACCGCTGCTTGTACCAGGCCTACATAGCCAACACCAAATACAGTTTACTTTCTATTTCTTTTTGACCCGTTTTAATTGAGGGGTAAGGAGAAGGGGGATTAGTTACACTCTCTATTTATAGTAAAATCTTCACAGGGTCTTGTCTAATATGAAATTAGGCTTGGATAAGTTACTCAGGTTCTTATCTGAACAATCCATCAAATAGAGTTTCTGAAAAGCCCACGCAAATCTCACCATTCACATCAACCACCGGCCGCTTAATGATGGTGGGTGTCTCTAGCATAATCTCAATAGCACTCGCCTCATCAATATTGGCCTTTGCCTGATCCGATAACTTCCGCCACATCATCCCTCGGCGATTGAGTAGAGCTCCCAGCCAACCAGTTTGACCCACCCAAGCAACCTATCTTTATCCAGTCCCTGCTTTTTGAAGTCATGAAAGCTGTACTCCACACCCTGAGCATCCAGCCATTTCCTTGCCTTTTTCATGGTGTCGCAGTTGGGTATGCCGTAGACCGTGACCATCAGATATCGCGCAGCAACTCGTTGATGCTCACCTTGCCGCGGGTCTGTTCATCCACCTGCTTGACGATGACGGCGCAGTAGACACTATGACTGCCGTCTTTGGCGGGTAGGCTGCCGGAGACCACTACTGAGCCCGGAGGGATATGGCCGTAGAGAATCTCACCGCTGTCACGGTTGTATATTTTGGTCGATTGCCCAATATGAACACCGGTGCCGATGACAGAGCCTTCTCCAATCACAACACCCTCAACTACAGAACAGCCAGCACCGAGAAAACAGTTGTCTTCGATGATGGTGGGACTTGCCTGCACCGGTTCAAGTACGCCGCCAATGCTTACGTTGCTGGAGAGATGCACATTTTTCCCCAACTGAGCACAAGAGCCGACGGCGGCCCAGATATCGATAAAGCAGCCGCTGTCGATATAGGCGCCGACATTGACGTAGCTGGATAATAGGAGGGTGCTGGACGCGATATAGGCTCCCTTCCGGGCCGTTGAAGGAGGTACTACTCGGACTCCGCTTTCACGGAACTCACGCGAGTCGTAGCTGGAAAATTTTGATGAGAACTTATCGTAATAGTTAGTGAAGCCGCCTTTGATAAACAGGTTGTCCTGGATGCGGAATTTGAGCATCACTGCTTTCTTTATCCAGTCGTTGACAACCCACACCCCCTCTTTTTTTTCAGCCGCCCGGATTTCACCCCGGTCCAGCATCTCAATGGTCTCAAGAACGGCATCCTTTACCACGGTATCGACGCAGCGTGGGGTAATTTCAGCACGGTGCTCATACGCTTCTTCGATAATCGCCTGAATATCACTCATTAGGTCTCTCCCGGTGCCAGGGTAAATTTAGTGGCCCTAACTTTGGGCCATTTTTACAGTCTGCGTCAAGGTGTAACAATAGCTTTTATTTAATTATCAGCCATCTGGTCAAGTCGTTCGTGGATCGATTTCTCGAGACATTGAAGCTGCTCCGATTTCGAGAGTGGACGATTTTCATGGTCTGTAATAAAGAAGGTATCTTCAGTTTTGGCTCCAATGGTGGCAATTTTGGCATTAATCAGGCGGACATTGCAGTCAACAAAGGCATAACCTACCTGAGAGAGTAGGCCGGGGCGGTCATCTGACTCCAGTTTCATGATGGTGCGCTGATTGTTGCTATCCAGTGCAAAGTCTATCCGGGTGGGGGTCGAGAAGTGCTTCAACTGCCTGGGAATGCGCTTGTTGACTACTGCGTCGTCAGTACCAGGTGAGACCAGGGCTTTACGGAGTATGCGGGTAATCTTATCTTGCCGTGTTTTTTGAGTGACCGGTTCACCGTTCTCGTCCAGTATAAGGAAGCTATTGAAGGTGTAACCGGTGTCGGTAGTTTCGATGCGGGCACTGACAATATTCAACCCGAGCTGAACCAGCTGGCTGGTGGTTAGGGCAAAGAGGTAGTCCTGGTCACGACTATAGAGAAATACCTCTGTACCGCCCCGGGTATTTGATTTGCGCACGATAACCAAAGGTAGCTTTTCTGCAGTGGTGGTCAGTGCGGTTTTAGTCTGCCAGGCGATCTCCTCCCAAGTGTGACGCAGAAAGTAGTCGAGGCTGAGAGTGGCCCAGTGAGCATTAACCCGGTCGCTATTTATGCCGTCTGATTTTAGCAGGTGGCGGGCACCCGCCTGCTTGTTCTGAATCACCTCATCCTGCTCCTGCGGGTTGTGTAACCCACGTAGCAAGGCATGTTTGGTATTCATATAGAGTTCACGCAGTAGAGAATTTTTCCAGCTGTTCCACTTGTTGGGGTCGGTGGCTGTCATATCGGCCACGGTTAGCAGGTAAAGAGAGTCCAGCCGCACGGTATCCCCCACCTCGCGGGCAAACTCGTTTATCACCTTCGGATCACTGATATCCCGCCTCTGGGCAGTGATTGACATCAACAAGTGGTGCTTGACCAGCCATGCGACCAGGTTGCACTCGTACTCTTTCAGTCCGTGTTGTTGGGCAAAGACCCTGACGTCCTCCGCTCCCAGCAGTGAGTGGTTACCCCCGCGACCCTTGGCAATATCGTGAAACAAGCCGGCAAGGTAGAGTAAGTCGGGTGTCGGTAGCCGCCCCATGATGTCAGTCAACAGTGGGAACGTATTACGGTGCTCCTCTACGGTGAAGCGGCGCAGATTACGGATAACCAGTAGTGTGTGCTCATCGACGGTATATATATGGAATAGGTCATACTGCATTCGCCCGACGATATTAGCAAAAGCAGGTATATAGCGGGCGAGAATTCCATAACGGTTCATGCGGCGAAGTTCATGGGAAATGCCGATGGGGCCATGGATGATCGACATGAAAATTGCCTGTGCTTCCAGGCTGTTACGGAAGTTTTCATCGATCAGGTGACGGCAGCTTCGTGCTTGGCGGATGGTGCTGGCGCACACCCCCTGAAGCTCAGGGTGCTGTTCCATCACCCTGAAAAGTTCGAGTAGAGCCAGCGGTTGTTTTTCGAAGGTTTTCTCGTCAATAACTTCTAAAAACCCACTGCGTGACTGAAAACGGCGGTTGATCGGTTTGGGCGGGTCGAGATAACTTTTCAATACAATCGCTTCATGAAAGAGCTGTAGCAGCATCTCGTTCATCCTACTGACTCGCAAAGCCGTCAGGTAGTACTGCTGCATGAACTTCTCTACCCCCAACTGCCGCTCATCGTCGGTATGGCCAAACTGTCCAGCCAGGATCTGCTGATAGTCAAAGAGGATACGATCTTCGTGGCGGCCGGTGAGCAGGTGTAGAGCAAAGCGGACTTGCCAGAGAAACGTCTGGGCATCCATCAAATCCTGGAACTCCTCCTCAGTGAGGAAACCGTGTGACACCAGATCACTCATGGTGACCGCACCGAAATGACGTTTTACCACCCAGCCGATCATCTGTATGTCGCGCATCCCCCCGGGGCTCTCTTTGATGTTGGGTTCAAGGCTGCTAACCGTATCTTCATATTTCAGGTAACGCTGTTTCTGCTCCTCCCGCTTCGCCTTGAAGAAGGCGTCGCTGGGCCAGATCTCACCGGGTCCCGTGGCCAGTTTTAGTCGCTCTAGAGGGGCTGTTGGCCCTACTAACAGGCGGCTCTCCATCAAATTAGTCGCCGTGGTGATCTCCTCTTTGGCCTTATTGACGCACTCGTCAAAGGTGCGAACGCTGTGACCAATCTCTAGCCCAATGTCCCACAAGAAGGTAATCAGCCCTCCCAGTGCCTCCAGGAGGCTAGGGCTGTTCTCATCGGCCAACAGGATAAGCAGATCGATGTCCGATGAAGGGTGCAGCTCTCCACGGCCATACCCACCGACAGCAATAAGTGAGACATCACCGTCGCTGGGGACTTTGAGCTTCCATGCCTGCTGGAGAATATGGTCAATAAAGCGAGCCCTTGCCCTGACCAGATCATTGATATCTTGCCGCTGATCAAAGAGGGTTTTGAGCTGCTCTTTGGCCTCTTTGATCGAGTTCTGGAAAAGCGCAAGAGGCTCTAACCCTTTGTTCAATGCCAGAGGAAGCGTTTCTGAATCAAAGAGTTGATGCTCCATTTTGTAACTTCTCAAAAGGTCCGTGCCATAGGGGGGTAGTAACCCCTTTTCAGGAGGCGCGGTGAATAGATCCCTGTACGCTCACAGCAGCATCCCTGCTGCTGTACGTCCTGAAAAGGTGTCACTGCACCCGCCTGAACGTTATCCATCTGCACTGGATTATTGAGAAGTGGCTCCATTTTCTATCTACCGCTCCTCGTCACGGAGGGTCAGTACCTCATATCCGCTGTCAGTGACGAGAATGGTGTGCTCCCACTGGGCAGAGAGAGAGCGATCCTTGGTCACCACCGTCCAGCCGTCAGGAAGCATCTTCACCTGTCTTTTGCCGGAGTTGACCATCGGCTCGATGGTAAAACACATGCCCGCCTGCAGCTGGATACCGCTACCCGCCTTGCCGAAGTGCAGTACCTGGGGCTCCTCATGAAAGCCCCTGCCGATACCGTGGCCACAATATTCCTGAACCACAGAGTAGTGGTTTGCCTCGACATATTGCTGGATGGTACTGCCGATATCTCCCAGGTGGGCACCGGGGCGGACCTGCTTAATGCCGAGCCACATTGACTCCTGGGTCACCTTGGCCAGTCGTTGGGCCAGAATAGAGGGTTGACCGACGGCAAACATCTTGCTCGTATCGCCATGGAAGCCATCCTTGATGACGGTGATGTCAATGTTGACAAAATCACCATTTTTCAGCTTCTTACCTCCGGGAATGCCGTGGCAGACTTGATGGTTGACTGAGGTGCAGATCGATTTTGGGAATCCACGGTAGTTGAGCGGAGCAGGAATGGCACCCTGAATATTGACGATATGGTCGTGACAGATAGCGTTTAGCTCACCGGTGGTGACTCCAGGGACGACGTTGGGCCCAACCATCTCCAGTACCTCGGCGGCCAGCCTTCCGGCTACCCGCATTTTTTTAATCTCATCGGTGGTTTTAATAATGATGCTCATCCAGTTGAATTCCCGGGAAATGGTATGAATAAACTTGGCGTCGCCGATTGTGGCGGTAGACGCGTTATGGTATAAAACGCTCCCCGAAATCGCAAACGACTTCGTGGCACCGACCCCTGTGAGGGCGGTGAAAATCACACACATATACCGACACAGCTGTCGGGGTGCCTGGGAAACCGGGTCGGTAGCTGGGGTATGTGGAGGCCTAACCCGTACAATTCGGAGTAATTATGAGCAAAGTATCCATGCGCCAGATGCTAGAGGCAGGCGTGCATTTCGGTCACCAGACCCGTTACTGGAACCCCAAAATGGGGGCCTACATCTTCGGTCATCGTAACAAGATTCATATTGTCAATCTTGAGAAGACCCTTCCTCTCTACAATGATGCCATGAACTTCATCGGTTCTCTTGCTGCCAACGGCGGTAAGGTTCTGTTTGTCGGCACCAAACGTGCTGCCCGCGACACTATCAAAGAAGAGGCCATGCGTTGCGGTATGCCCTATGTCAACCATCGCTGGTTGGGTGGCATGCTGACCAACTTCAAGACCATCAAGCAGCGCATCAAGCGGCTGAAAGATCTCGAAGCGATGTTTGAGGATGGCTCTGTTGAGCGCTTCAACAAGAAAGAGGCACTGGGCCTGAGCCGTGAGATGGAGAAACTGGATCGCAGCCTGGGTGGTATCAAGAATATGCCTGGCCTGCCCGATGTCCTGTTTGTGATTGACAACGGTCATGAGAATATCGCCATTGCTGAAGCATGTAAATTGGGTGTTCCTATTGTTGCTGTTGTTGATACCAACAACGATCCCGACAAAATAGATTATGTCATTCCCGGCAATGATGACGCTATGCGCGCCATTCAGCTCTATGTGCAGGGTGCTTCTGCAGCAATTCTGGAAGGGCGTGCAAGTGCAGCGCACCTTGGTGGCGAAGAGGTGGCAGCCGCCGCTCCTGCCGCTCCCGCTCCTGCTGCTGCTGCCGCACCTGCTGCTGCCGCACCTGCTGCCGCTGCCGCACCTGCCGCTGCCGCACCTGCTGCTGAGGCAGAAACTACTCCTGCAGAGTAAATCCTCTGTCGAAGTAACTGTGGAGTGATATTTTCTTAGGGCTTGTTCCTGACATGCGACTCTGCATGTTCGGGAACAGTCGTTAACAAACAAGTTAAAGTAGAGGACAACAATCATGGCCATTACAGCGTCTATGGTAAAAGAGCTGCGTGAGCGCACCGGCTCTGGCATGATGGAGTGCAAGAAAGCACTGGTGGAAGCCGACGGTGATATCGATGCAGCGATTGAGCAGATGCGCAAATCCGGGCAGGCAAAAGCAGCAAAAAAAGCGGGTCGTACCGCTGCTGATGGCACATCGCTATCCAATTCAGTGCTGACGCAAAAAAGCCGCGATGGTAGAGGTCAACTGTGAAACTGACTTTGTTGCCAAGGATGATAATTTCACCTCATTTGTCGATGCGGTAGCTGAGTGTGCACTGAACTCATCAGTCACCACTGTCGAAGAGCTGCTGGAGCAGCCCCTCCATGTTGGTGAAGAGACTACAATTAACACTGCGCGTGAAGCACTTGATCGTCAAGATTGGTGAGAATATGAATGTGCGTCGTTTTCAGCGTGTAGAGACCGAAAGTGGTCAGCTGGCCAGCTATCGCCACGGTGTTCGCATTGGTGTAGTGGTTGAGGTCGAAGGGGGTGACGAAGCCCTGGGTAAAGACATCGCCATGCATGTTGCGGCTACCAACCCAACCTGTGTTTCGGAGGATCAGGTCCCCGCTGAATTGGTCGAGAAGGAGCGTGAGATATTTAAGGCGCGTGCTCTGGAGAGTGGTAAACCAGAAAACATTATCGACAAGATCATCAGCGGTCAGATACGTAAATACCTGGCTGAAATTACATTGGTAGGACAAGCATTCGTAAAGAATCCTGATACTACCGTCGAGAAACTGCTAAGCGAAGCAGGTGCCGAGGTAAAAGGCTTTACCCGCTTTGAAGTGGGTGAAGGTATCGAAAAGAAGCAAGAGAACTTTGCTGATGAAGTGATGGCGCAGATTAACGGTTAATCCGCAAACGCTGTAATATCAACATTTACCAGTAAGAAGTTCTTGCAAAATCCCCCTCTCCCCACCGGGGAGAGGGTTGGGGTGAGGGGTATCAATAGGTAATTTATTGATTTAATAGACCCTTCATCCTAACCCTCTCCCTCGTAGGGAGAAGGAACGGGTGCATTTACGACACCCCCCCTCCCTCAAGGGAGAGGGGATTGAGGAGTTATGCAGAAACCTCATAATATAATGAGAAAAACGGGAGTGATATGTCGGGGGTAATCTACCAGCGGATTTTGCTAAAGCTCAGCGGCGAGGCGCTGATGGGTGAAGGGAGTTTCGGCATTGATCCGAATGTGATCTCACGGGTTGCTCAAGAGATCAAAGAGCTGGTGGAGGCTGGCGTTCAGGTCGGCTTGGTGATTGGTGGAGGTAATATTTTCCGTGGCGAAGGTCTGGCCAAGTCGGGTATCGACCGCGTCACAGGTGACCATATGGGTATGCTCGCCACTGTTATGAACTCGCTGGTAATGCAGGATGCGCTGCACAAGAAGGGTGTTGCTGCAAGAACCCTGTCAGCCATCAGAATGGACCATGTGTGTGATTTTTATCTCCGTCGTGAGGCCGTTAGCCACCTGGAGAGTGGAGAGGTGGTGATTCTCTCAGCAGGTACCGGTAATCCCTATTTCACCACAGATTCAGCCGCCGGACTGCGGGCGATCGAGATCAAAGCTCAGGTACTGATCAAGGCGACTAAGGTAGACGGCATCTATTCAGCTGATCCCATGAAGGATTCTGCTGCGGAGTTCTACCCCCGCTTGAGTTATGATCGGGCACTATCAGAGGGGCTGAAGGTGATGGATGCGACCGCCATCGTACTCTGTCGTGATAATAGAATGCCGCTACGGGTGATGAATATCAACGAGCCGGGCGCCCTGATGCGACTGATGCAGGGTGAGGCGATCGGTTCACTGGTGGAGAGTGGTGGAGATTGAGATGATCGATGATATAAAAAAAAGATGCCGCAATGCGCATGGGTAAGAGCGTGGATGCACTTGGCCATGAGCTGGCAAAGGTAAGAACAGGACGAGCACATCCCAGCTTGCTGGATCATGTGACGGTCTCTTACTACGGTTCAAATACGCCACTTAACCAAGTGGCCAACGTCACCGTTGAAGATGCTCGTACCCTAGCTATCTCTCCTTGGGAGAAGAGCATGGTGCAGGCGGTTGAAAAAGCGATCATGAACTCAGATCTCGGACTCAACCCTAATACCGCCGGCACAGTAATAAGGGTGCCGCTACCCCCTCTGACCGAGGAGCGGCGCAAGGACCTGATTCGGGTGGTGCGACAGGAGGCGGAGCAATCCAAGGTCGCAGTGCGCAATATCCGGCGCGATGCCAACCATGACCTCAAAGATCTAGTGAAAGAGAAACTGATCTCTGAGGATGATGAGCACAGGGGCCAGGAGATTATCCAGAAGCTCACCGATCAGCACGTCAAAGAGGTTGATGAGGTGCTGGCGGGGAAAGAAAAAGATCTGATGTCGATCTAGGAGTCTGTCCGAGAATAGGACACCTACTGCGGAAAGCCCATTTCGGCCCTTTTTTCCGCTCATTTTCGTTGAATAAGAGTAACTATT
>MOXH01000131.1_pt1 | contig 11128 bp, 12 predicted proteins | sample 1471181 | NCBI WGS metagenome assembly MOXH01 (sample SAMN05806436, study PRJNA327811) | mollusc metagenome | isolation source: Phylotype A (SB4) bacterial symbionts from gill | host: Thyasira cf. gouldii | place: Canada: Bonne Bay, Newfoundland | collected 2010-05-07
GCTAACCCATGCAAGCAATGACTTCGGCACCATTGCTGCCAACACGACAGGGGCTGTGTCGATACGTGATGTCGATGCGCTTGAGATCGGTACCGTTGATGGTATCAATGGAATAACTTCCGACACGCTAAGCCTCCAGTCCGGTGGTGCCATTACCGATGCGGCCGGTGTCACCATGGCCGTTACCGACAATGCCGCATTTAACGGCACGTCCATCACCCTAGGGGATAATGGGGGTGATACGGTTAATTTTGGATCAGTGACAGTCAACTCTGCCGGAGCGGTTGCGGTCTCCGAAGATTCCGGCACCGTGTTATCCGGCGTGAGCACGGCCAATAGTTTGGATCTAAATTCGACGGGGACCCTTGCCGATGACGGTACGGCGGATCTGACGGTAACCAATAATGCCGATTTAGCAGGCACCGCTATCACCTTGGATGATAGCTATGCCTTTGGCACCCTGACGTTTAACTCTGCAGGTGCTGTCTCCATCAGCGAAACGGATGCTACCCAGGTGGCCGGTTCCAATACAGGAAGCAGCCTGTCATTGAGCTCCGGCGGCGCTCTGACCAATGCGGCGGCATCCACTATTGCCGTGACCAACAATGCATCCCTTTCCGGCACGTCCATCAATCTTGGTGCAGCAGCGGGTGATACAGTCAATTTTGGTTCAGTGACTGCAAACTCAGTCGGCACAGTCACGATCATGGAGAACTCCGCGACTGATTTTGCTGGTACCAGTTCGGTTAATACCTTGGTCGTGAATGCTAATGGTGATGTTACAGATAGTGGTGAAATCAATGTTACCGGCACTGCGTCATTCACGGTGTCGAATGGAAGTAATATTTCGCTGGATACAGCCAGCAATACCTTCGGGAGCACAGTGACCCTCGCGGCATCTACGGGCACTATCAATGACGGGACGCTCGTTGGTGATACCACGCTTGCTCTTGGGGCGCTAACTGTTACAGGCGATCTTGATGTAACCGCCAACGGGACCCTGGCAATCGATGGTGCAGTGACTTCGACAGGTGGAGATATCCGGTTGGTGGGTACAGGTAATGTAACTCAGTCGGCCAACATTACGGCTGCCGGGTCGGCAAAGGTCTTTTCGGATACGGGTACCATCACGATGGGGTCGCACACGGTGACGAGTGCAGGCACAAACGATAACGGCCGGGCCATTGTTTATACTGCTTCCGGTGATGTAACCATTGCCGTACTCGAGGCACGGCCACCGGTCTGACGGGTAGAGGTGACTTCACAAACGGGGGCCGTGATGGGTACTCTTGAGGATGCAAATATCACCGGCTTGAGCGATACCACCGCTAATATTCATGCAATAGCTGTAAATCAGGATATCGGTTCATCATTGTTGCCACTGCGTTTTAGAATAGTGCCCTCAGTGCGATCAATTATGGCCTGAATGGAGGCACTCTTTACCATAGTGGAGAAGGTGGCAGTCAGCTTGCGATACCGCCAATAACCCTGGCGGAGCATCCCGGATTATTTTCCTATGAGTCGAGCGGCGGACTCAATAATGTTGTGCTAAGTGGTGGTTCTATAGTGGATGTTCCCGGGCTTATATTATCGGGTACATCCGGGGCTGCGGCGGCAGCTGAAAGTGCATTCCAGAACGTGGATTCCTCTCTGCTGAAAAAGAGAACCAAGATCTATAATATCGTCGGCCAGGGAGTCCTGCTGCCAAAGCATCAGCTTGATGAAGAAGAGGGAGATGAACTGGAACTGGAAGACGAGGAAGGTGGCTTGACCCATCTGTTCCAGGTTCTGCCTTTGATGCCGGAGCAGAGACCCATGTGGTGATCAGCTTCCCCAACCGGCTGAGGGGGAAGAGGATTTATACAAGATGAACTGAAAAGCCTGTGATTGGGATTTAATAAGCACTTTGAAGGGGATGGTTTCTGATTTTCAGCGATCTTTATGATATATCACTACTGTCTCGTTAACTTTGTAGTATGTTGCAGTAACTCCTTGTGTGGAGGTGTTTTTTTAGGGTGCATATATCAACAGCAACATGACATACTGCCATAGAACATTCCCTCTCCCTATGAGGGAGAGGGCGTTAACGGGACAGCAGTGGGTGGTTATAGATCTATTTACTGCGCCACAGAACAACAAAGAGTAACTGTTCAGCGGGGCTTGGGGCGGGTATATTTTATGCTGCGCTTCCCTGTAGGAGCGTTTTCTCGAAGCGCGATGGATAGTTGCACCATGGTTGTTATTTTGGTGCGTGGGGTCGAGTCGACTGCCCACATGGATGTGGGTAAGGCGCGTGAGCTGGGAGCGGAAGCATTGCGCCGTAAAAAGGTGCATTTTCCACCCAACTTGACGCAATCGACTCCGACCCCTGGTGAAAACAACCCCCAAATAGGTATCGCTGAATAGTTACTTACTTCTTCAAATATGCCCTATATTCGCCTCATTTAATCGAAAAACATGACTCAACATGGCATCCGCATGCCACGAACTCTATTCCCGGAGAGGCTCCTGGTCTCTCAAAGATAGCGTCAATTGGATCAGTCCGCCCCACGCTGAAACTCAGTAGCATGACACTTACCACAGGGTGGGATATGCCCGGTTTTATGGAAGTGCAGCTCCTTTCCACACTTTGTACAGATCAGGGTACCGGGGCCGGTAATCTCACCGGTATGGTACATAGACGCCTCTTTCATCTGATGGGTAAAGCGTTCCATCTCAACACGGGTTTTGTCTGCCACCTTGGCAAACAGCGCCATCACCCGCTCTTCTATCAACTCCACATCAAACTTAAACCAGTGACGGAACTCCTCACCGGTCTCAGTAAGAAAATGGGCGGCATCCTTCATATCCCGCTCCAGATAACCGGCGATCTTCTCCCCCTCCTCCCGGGTAAGCTCACCCACCTCAACCATCTTGTCGCGGGCGGTGTCGATATTTTTACGCAGCATAGGCAGGGTGGTCTTCTCCGCCGTGTCGAGCATACCATCCACCTGCTCCAGCATCTTCTCGTAAGCATTGACCAGACGGTCAACCGGATCACGCTCGTTCATCACTCACTCCTCATAAGGCCAGGGCAACATCACGCCCCCTACCTATATTTATTACACAAAGTAGCAGGAACTCAAGGTAATTCGTTATTTAAAGTTGGCAATTCGTATAAGAAAAAACCCTCAGTAGCTTCATGTATCCCCCGCTCTAAGGTATCCTTCGTGGATTCCGCTTTTTAAAACTATTCAGTAGCTATTTAGACGATGAAAGAGAGATACAACCCAGCAGAGATTGAGCCCGCAACCCAGTCTTACTGGGATAGCAACAACAGCTTCAAGGTCACCGAAGAGCCCGGCCGGGAGAAGTACTACTGCCTATCAATGTTCCCCTACCCCAGTGGCAAGCTGCACATGGGACATGTACGCAACTACACCATCGGTGATGTCGTCGCCCGCTATCAGCGCATGCTTGGCAAAAATGTCCTCCAGCCGATGGGCTGGGACGCCTTTGGCCTACCGGCAGAGGGTGCAGCGATCAAAAATAGGATGGCACCGGCCAACTGGACCTACTCCAACATCGACTATATGAAGGGGCAGTTGCGCACCCTCGGCTTCGGCTACGACTGGAGCCGCGAACTGGCCACCTGCAAGCCCGACTACTACAAGTGGGAGCAGTGGCTCTTTACCGAACTCTACAAGAAAGGCCTGGTCTACCGTAAAAACTCAGTGGTCAACTGGGATCCGGTGGATCAGACGGTACTGGCCAACGAGCAGGTGATCGACGGCCGCGGCTGGCGCTCCCACGCTCTGGTGGAGCGGCGTGAGATACCCCAGTGGTTTATCAAGATTACCGCTTATGCCGATGAGCTGCTGGAAGAGCTGGACACCATGGACGAGTGGCCGGAGCAGGTGCGCACCATGCAGCGCAACTGGATCGGCAAGAGCTACGGTGTACGCTTCGCCCTCCCCTATCTGCTTGACGGCAAAGATGAGAAGCTGTGGGTCTACACCACCCGCATCGACACCATCATGGGTATCACCTTCTGCGCCGTCTCCGCCGAACACCCCCTGGCCCTCTACGCCGCCAAGAGTAATCCAAAACTTGCCGCCTTCCTCGAAGAGTGCCAAAACGGCAGCGTTGCCGAAGCTGACCTCGCGACTATGGAGAAGAAGGGGCTACCCACCGGTATCGATGTCATCCACCCGCTGACGGGTGAAAAAATTCCGGTCTGGGTCGGCAACTACGTCCTCTCCGGCTATGGTGAAGGGGCTGTGATGGCCGTTCCCGCCCATGACGAGCGTGACTTCCACTTCGCCCAAGCCTACGGTCTGCCCATCACCCAGGTCATTCAGATCGAGGGCGAAAGCTTCTCCACCGATGGCTGGCAGGAGTGGTACGCCGACAAAGGGCGCGGTGTCTGCACCCACTCCGACAAATATGACGGCATGCGTTACTCAGACGCAGTCGATGCCATCGCCGCTGACCTCAGCGAGAAAGAGCTGGGCGAGAAGCAGGTACAGTATCGTCTGCGTGACTGGGGTGTATCACGCCAGCGCTACTGGGGTGCACCCATCCCCATGATCCACTGCGACAAGTGCGGCATAGTTCCCGTACCCAAGGCTGATCTGCCGGTAGTGCTGCCGGAGAATATCGAGTTCGACGCCACCGGCGGCTCACCCATCAAGAAGATGCCGGAGTGGTACCAGACCTGCTGCCCCGAGTGTGGCGGTGACGCCGAACGCGAGACCGATACCTTTGACACCTTTATGGAGTCCTCCTGGTACTACGCCCGCTACACCTGTCCCGATGCAACAGAAGGGATGCTGGACGAGCGCGCTAACTACTGGCTGCCGGTGGATCACTATATCGGTGGCATTGAGCACGCTATCCTCCACCTGCTCTATGCCCGTTTCTACCACAAGCTGATGCGCGACGCCGGCCTGGTCACCTCCAGCGAACCGTTCACACAACTGCTGACTCAGGGCATGGTCATCGCCGAGACCTACTACCGCAATGAGATGGACGGCAGCAAAAGCTGGTTCAACCCGGCGGACGTGACGGTAGAGCACGACGAAAAGGGACGAGCGATCAAGGCTACGCTAATCGATGATGGCAACCCGGTAGAGATCGGTGGCATCGAAAAGATGTCAAAATCAAAAAATAACGGCGTCGATCCTCAATCGATGGTAGATCGTTACGGCGCTGACACCGTGCGTCTCTACACCATGTTCACCTCCCCTCCAGAGCAATCTCTGGAGTGGTCAGATGAAGGGGTAGATGGGGCCAGTCGCTTTCTACGACGCCTGTGGAACCTGGCGTGGAACCGCCGCGAGGCGATCAGCGCCGGTAGCGGTGATCTCAGCAACCTTAACGATCAACAGAAAACGGCACGCCGCGAGATCCACACCGCCCTCAAACAGGCGAGTTACGATTTTGACCGCCAGCAGTTCAACACCGTAGTCTCTGCCGCTATGAAGATAGTCAACACCCTCTACAAACTGGGTGACACCCCGGCAGACCGGGCGCTACTCCATGAAGGCCTGGGGATCACCCTACGCCTCCTCGGCCCCATCACCCCCCCATATCGCCCACACCCTATGGCGGGAGCTGGGTTACGGCGAAGAGATACTCAACGCTCCCTGGCCCCAGACTGACGAATCAGCCCTGGTGCAGGAGCGTATCCAGTATGTGGTACAGGTCAATGGTAAAGTGCGCGCCAAAATCCAAGTGCCTGCCGGTGCCGACAAAGCAGCTGTTGAAGCGGCGGCCATTGCAGATGACAATGTACAGAGATTTGTTGGCGACAATACCCTGCGCAAGGTGATCGTTGTACCTAACAAACTGGTGAATATTGTTGCTAATTAGCGCCTAAGCAGAGAAAACAGACAACAGACCGTCAGGCCGGGATGACGGGATTGAACTTTTTGCGACACCCTCCTCATGGAGAAAAAGCATGGCAGGAACAATAAGAGAGGGCACCACAATCGCCCGGGAGAAAAAGATGCGAGGAAAACTGATCATCCGTACCGCACTACTGCTGACCACTCTGTGGCTGATCCAGGGGTGTGGTTTTCACTTGCGCGGCTACGATAGCGAGAGCGCAGACCTCCCCAGCCACACCAGCCCGATGCTGATCCAGGGTATTGGGGATTACGACAGCCTACGCACTGATCTCTCCAGACAGCTACGCAGCAGCGGCATCAGCGTGACAAAAGAGAACGGCGATGCCAACAGCTCACTGCGCATACTCAACCGCAGCAGCGACCGCCGGGTGCTCTCCACCAATAGCGGCGGCAACGTCGCTGAGTATGAGCTGCATGAGTCGATAGACTTCGACCTGATAGATCGTGGCAAAGCGGCACTGGTGGAGCGTCAGAGTGTCAGCATCATCCGCTCCTACAGCAACAGCGAGACCGAGGTACTGGGCAAGCAGCACGAGGAAGAGCTACTGCGTAAATCGATGCGAAGAGATCTCGTCAGACGCATCCTGCGTAGACTGCAGTCGCAGCTCTAAGGCGGTCTCCGAGCAACCCATGCGCGCCCGTTTCCACGAACTCAACAACCATCTGCAGCGGGGCCTGGCCCCGATCTACCTGCTCAGTGGCAACGAACCGCTGCAGATAGGCGAAGCAGCAGACAGCATTCGTAATCAGGCGCGGTCTCAAGGCTACAGCAGCCGTGAGATCATCGATGTAGACGCCCGTTTTGACTGGGACCGGCTGGCGGGAGAGGCCAATAACCTCTCCCTCTTCTCTGAACAGCGCATCATCGACCTGCGCATCCCCTCCGGCAAGCTCGGCAGAGAGGGGGGTAAAGCACTCACCGAGTATGCCGCCCGCCCACCAGAAGAGACCCTGCTGCTGATCACTCTGCCAAAAATGGACCGCAGCCAGTCCAACAGCAAATGGTTCAAGAGTGTTGAGAAGATTGGCGTGGTGGTACAAATCTGGCCCATCGAAGGTGAACGACTCCCCCCCTGGATAGAGCAGCGGATGCGTAAGGTCGGGCTGACCCCGGCCCCTGATGTACTGCCGATGCTGGCAGAGCGCATTGAAGGCAACCTCCTTGCCGCCGCCCAGGAGATCGACAAACTGCTACTGCTCCACGGCCCCGGCATTATCACCCCGGAGCAGCTGGCCAAGTCGGTATCAGACAGCGCCCGTTACGACATCTTCGGACTAGTGGATACCGCCCTCAGCGGCAAAGTAGCGCACGCCCTGCGTATGCTCAACGGACTGCGCGCCGAAGGCACCGCCCCGGTACTCGTGCTATGGGCGCTAACACGGGAGATCCGCCTCCTCTGCGGCCTTGCCGGAGAGGTGGAGAAGGGGCGCTCACCCCAGCAGGCCATGGCCGGACGGCGCGATATTTGGGACAAACGCAAACCACTGGTCAGCCGTGGACTGCAACGCGCCAAAGCACCCCACTGGCGTAAACTGCTACTGCTCTGCGGCGACACCGACCGCGCCATCAAAGGCCAGAGCAGTGACAACCCCTGGCTCCTGATGCAGACAATCACCAGCCGCATGGCCGGTGCCAACATATAAAACCCAACGATGGGAGCCCCGCCCTCGGCGGTGATGCCCCCCCGCAACAATATAAATTAAACCCAACCGTAGGAGCCCCGCCCTCGGGGCGATGAACGTCGCACAGCATCCATAACAATCACCATCCCCCACTCTCCAGAAACTCTGTTAAAATGTAACTATTCAGCTATACATGGCTGTTTTCACCTGGGGTCGGAGTCGATTGCGCTAAGATTGGTGGAAAATGCACCCTTTTACGATGCAATCGACTCGACCCCAAATCCAGCTGAATAGTTACGTTAAAATTAGCCTATTACCCGCCAATAAAAATCACCGGAACAACCATGTCTGAGCAGATCACCGACATCGCCACCTACATGAACGACGTGGGCGACAGAGCGCGTAGCGCCTCCCGGCTGTTGGCCGCCGCCAATACCGGTGCCAAAAACGCCGCCCTGCTGGCCATCGCCGACGACCTCGATAGCAACCGCGAAACCCTTACGGCAGAGAATCTCAAGGATCTGGAGGCGGGCATGACGAAAGGTCTCAGCGACGCCCTCCTCGACCGGCTGGCGCTCACCCCCGAACGTATCGACAGCATGGTCGAAGGTTTACGGCAGATCGCTAACCTGGATGATCCCATCGGTGAAATCTTCGACATGAAGTATCTCCCCAGCGGTATCCAGCGCGGACGCATGCGCGTACCCCTCGGCGTTGTCGGCATCATCTACGAATCCCGCCCCAACGTCACCGCAGACGCAGCGGGCTTGTGCCTGAAATCGGGTAACGCCACGCTGCTGCGCGGCGGCTCCGAAGCGTTCCACTCCAACCAGGCGATCGCCATCAGCATCCAACGTGGATTGGAACAGGTGGGGCTGCCTGGTGATGCAGTGCAGGTAATCGCCACCACCGACCGTGCGGCTGTCGGTGCCATGATTACCATGCCCGAGTATGTCGATGTCATCATCCCCCGTGGCGGCAAGGGGCTTATCGAGCGCATCTCCCGCGATGCACGAGTACCTGTAATCAAACACCTTGACGGTATCTGCCACGTCTATATCGATGACCAGGCGGAGCACGGCAAGCGTTCGATATCGCCCTCAACGCCAAGACCCAGCGCTACGGCACCTGCAACACCATGGAGACCCTGCTGGTGGCAGAGGGTATAGCTGAGGATATCCTGTCCATGCTGGCGGCCGCCTATATGGAAAAAGAGGTGGAGCTGCGTGGCTGCCCCCGCACCTGTGAGATCATCGAAGGCTGCAAAGCGGCAGAAGAGGAGGACTGGGACACCGAGTACCTGGCACCCATTCTCTCTATCCGCGTGGTCGATGGGCTAGAGAGCGCTATCGCGCACATCAACACCCACAGCTCACAGCACACCGACAGCATCGTCACCGAAAACATCACCCGTGCCCGCAAGTTTCTTACCGAGGTCGATTCAAGCTCGGTGATGGTCAACGCCTCCACCCGCTTTGCCGATGGCTTTGAGTACGGGCTGGGAGCCGAGATCGGCATATCCACCGACAAATTCCATGCCCGTGGTCCGGTCGGCCTCGAAGGACTCACCTCGGTAAAATATATCGTCCTGGGTGACGGTCACATTCGCCAGTAACGGAGCGAAAAGCAGCCATGATAGGCATTCTCGGCGGCACCTTCGACCCGATCCACAATGCCCACCTGCGCACCGCCCTGGATGTACTGCAGGCGCTGCAACTGGATGAAGTGTGCCTGATCCCACTGCGCCAACCACCCCACCGAGAGAGCCCGTTGTTAACACCACAGCAGCGGCTCGAGCTGGTGCAGCTGGCGGTCGCCGGTAACCCGCTATTTAAAGTCGATGATCGGGAACTAAAGCGTAAAGGCGACTCCTATACCGTCGATACCCTCCTCTCACTGCGCCAGGAACTGGGTGATCAACCGATCTGCCTGCTGATGGGCACAGACGCCTTTCGTGGCTTTCCCGACTGGCACAAACCGGATGAGATACTGAAACTGGCCCATCTGGTGATCATGCAACGCCCGGGTGAAAAGCACCCGCCCATCTACCCCGACAGAACCACCACCGCCCCCCAGCAGCTGAGAAAATCACCCGGCGGTCTGATCTTTTTTCAGCCGGTAACCCAGCTCGCTATCTCCGCCACTGCCATCAGAGAGCAGTTGCAACAGGGCCGCTCCCCACGCTACCTGCTACCCGATGCCGTCCTCGACATCATAGAAAAAAAACAGCTATACCGCTAAAAAATACACCATCCGCATCGATTTCGCGCTAAAATAGCGCTAAACACCCTATAACACACCTCGGAAGACCCCATGACGGTAGAAGAACTTCGCGATCTGGTACTCAACACACTGGACGACATGAAAGCAACAGAGATTAAAATTATTGATGTTCGCGGTAAAACCAGTATTACAGACATCATGATCATCGCCACCGGCAGCTCAAGCCGCCATGTGAAATCGATCGCCGAAACCGCCGCATTCAAGGCCAAAGATGCTGGCGAAACCGCCCTGGGTGCAGAAGGGCTGGATGAAGGAGAATGGGCACTGATCGACCTCAACGGCGTTGTACTCCACGTCATGCAAGCCAAGGTAAGAGACTTCTACCAGCTAGAGCGCCTATGGGAGATGGACACCCCGAAAGACCAGGCCGAAGCCCAAGAGTAAAAATCCGAATGTAGGAGCGGCGCCCCCGCCGCGATAAACACAGCACAGAGCCAGCCAGATACCACCAACCTGAAGACGAAACGGAAAGATAAAATATGGACCGCTTCGACCGCATCTTCAACCTGCACAAACTACTCAGTGCCTCACGACTGCCGGTATCAAGACAACGCATCGAAGAGGAGCTGGAGTGCTCCCGCGCCACAGCCAAACGTATAGTCGAGGCCATGCGCCTCTACCTCAACGCCCCGATCACCTACGACCGGGAGCGCAACGGCTACTACTACAATGCCGCAGAGGGCGAGATGTTTGAACTCCCCGGCATCTGGTTCAACGCCTCCGAACTGCACGCCCTGCTGAGCGTACAGCAGCTACTCACCCAGGTTCAGCCCGGCCTGCTGGAGCAGCAGTTCGCCCCCCTGAAAGAGCGCATCGGCGAACTACTTAAAATACAACACGGTGGTGGCAACGAAATTACCCAACGCATCCAAATACTCACCGCCAACCAGCGAACCGGCAGCGAACACTTCCAGACCATCGCTGGTGCCACCGCCAAGCAGAAAAAAATCACCATCGACTACTACAACCGGCGAGACAATCAGACCAACAGGCGCACCCTCTCCCCCCAGCGGCTCACCCACTACCGAGACAACTGGTACCTAGACGCCTACTGCCACCTGCGTAATGCCCTGACGCCACCTTCTCCATAGATGCCCATCCACAAACCAAAAATCCTTGACGAGAGTGCAGAAAAGCTAACCACAGAAGCACTCAACAACCACTACAGCAGCGCCTACGGCATCTTCTCCGGCCCCGTCACCGAGACCGCCATACTACGGCTTCACCGCCGAGCGTGCCCGCTGGGTCGCCTGCGAACAGTTGGCACCCCCAGCAGCAGGAGAAGTGGCTCAGTGACGGACGCTACGAACTGCAGATCCCCTACAGCCAAT
>MOXH01000132.1_pt1 | contig 11038 bp, 12 predicted proteins | sample 1471181 | NCBI WGS metagenome assembly MOXH01 (sample SAMN05806436, study PRJNA327811) | mollusc metagenome | isolation source: Phylotype A (SB4) bacterial symbionts from gill | host: Thyasira cf. gouldii | place: Canada: Bonne Bay, Newfoundland | collected 2010-05-07
CACATCGGGCCAGTCGAAACCGGCTTTGGCTGCCCGTTTTTGCAACTTCTCCGCCCGTAGCAGGGCGGGTAACGCCTGGGCGACACCGTCGAGCAGACCCTGTTCACCCTCCACCGCCCTCTTCCGTCGCTCCTCCGCCTTGAGCCGCTCCCACGCCTGGCTCTGCTCTGCGGCATCGACCACCTCGGCATCGGCAAAGACATGGGGGTGACGCCGCAACATCTTGCTATTGATGGCAGCGACTACATCGTTAAAGTCAAAGCTCCCCTGCTCTCGAGCCATCTGAGCGTAAAAAACCACCTGAAACAGCAGATCGCCCAGCTCGTCACGCAGCTCCCCCATATCACCCCGCTCAATGGCATCCGCCACTTCGTAGGCCTCTTCGATGGTGTAGGGGAGAATAGTGGCAAAGGTCTGCTCCCGATCCCAGGGGCAACCCTCCTTGGGATCACGCAAGCGCGACATGATTTCAATCAGTTCGTTAATCGGCATCCACCGCCTCCGGTCACTGCTTCAGAGGGTGATCTTCGGGTAGCAGCTTGGAGATCCAGATAGCCAGTTTGTGACGCATTCCAGGCTCCCCAATCTGATCCTTGGCAAGGGGTTGGATCTGCTTATCATGCACCAGCAACTTGTAGACAAACTCGACCTTAAGATGATGTGAATCTGTCGCCTCAAACTCAGCCGCACCCCGTTTTTCCGCATAGATCATACCAACGCGCAACGCTTCCTTGAGAAGCTCTTTCTCATTTTTCATTTTTTTCATACGGCTCACCCCCTGTCAACGAACAGGTTCTATTTAAACACGACCTAAGTACCAGGTCTCACCTTTTAGCGTTTTTTATAGCTGCATTTTAAGGTATGCTTTCCCGGCGCAAGTCATAAGAGAGGTCTGACCTTATGACAGCTGAGACCAAGGAGGTATGCTTTATCACGCGCAAGCCACAAACAATCTCTCACTCTACATACTAGAGGTAATCATGAGCCTATTACAGTGGACGCCCGACCTCAATACCGATATCCCGGTGATCGATAAGCAGCATCAACGTATTGTCGAGTACATCAACCAGCTACATCATGCCCAAGAGTCCTCCAGCCGTGAAGAGGTGGGCGAGGTACTGAATCAACTCGTTGACTACACACTCTCCCACTTTGCTTTTGAAGAGGAGCTGATGGAAGAGAGTGGCTATCGCTTTGTCAATGCCCATAAAAAAGTACACAAACTCTTTGTCCGCAGAATCAGCGGTTATGTTGAGCGCTTCAAAACCGGTGAAGAGATCACCGATGAGCTGCTCACTTCCCTCAAAACCTGGCTGGTCAATCACATCAAAAACGATGATGACGACTATTCAGAGGTTGTCAGAGAGCGCATGGGTGACGAAGGGAAGAGTGGCGGCTGGTTGTCGCGCTCTATGAAGAAAATATTTGGATAACAGTGGGGTCCACATGGCATACATGAACTGGAAAGAAGAGCTAGAGACCGGTATTAGTGTCATCGATGGTCAACACAAGCGTATTGTTGACTACATCAATCAGCTAAATGATATCTGCCAGGGAGAGGGCGACATTGAGGTAAGCGAAGTCATTGTAGCGCTGGTTGACTACACACTTTCACACTTCGCATTTGAGGAGAGCCTACTGGAAGAGGCGGGCTATGAACAAAATGCCGCACATACTCGTGAGCACGACTCCTTCAGAAACAAAATATTCGACTTTAAAGAACGGGCCACCGAAGGAAAAGAGGTTGCAGAGCCTCTACTGCAACTGCTGAATCAGTGGCTGTTTACACATATTCAACATGAAGATGGGCAGTATGTAGCCACCATTCTGCAGCATCTGAAGCAACAAGAGGTGAAACCGGGCTGGCTTAAAAAACAGGCCGATCATTTTTTTAGCTAACCTCACTCGCAGTTATCCCTAACAAAGCACGCTCTTCCCTACGGCCGGTTCCCGGCCGGTGATTTTTTCAGCCGGTTACTAAACCAAAACAATCTCCCCTCTATACTCAGCAACCGTCCCCAGTCACGCAGATAGCTAATAGTAGCTACGCACAATAACCCCACAATCCGGCAAGGAGCGAACTTGTTCGCGCATAACACCCCCCGGAGCTGATCACCAACAAGTTCGCACCAACACACCATCCAGTCACTGCCAGGTGATCACAGGGTCAGCATGCATAATCAGCTTAGTGAATTGAGCGCTCGTAATTTCACCCCCTTGCATGTTCTGTATTTGTTCTATACTGTTACCATCCCTGTAATACGACGAACCGACAACCACGCCATGTACCACGAATCGAAAAATGCGGATCACTGGCCCCGCGCCATCATTCTGGTGGATATGAACGCCTTTTTCTGCGGCGTTGAGCAGGTCGACCACCCAGAGTGGCAGGGGCGTCCTATAGGCATTACCAACGGAGCGCAAGGCACCTGCATTATCACCAGCTCCTACGAGGCGCGTGCCTATGGTGTACGTACCGGCATGCGGGTCAAAGAGGCCAAGGCAATCTGCCCCGGCTTCACCCAGATCCCGGCCCGACCCGAGCGCTATGCCGAAGTCTCATCCAATATCATGCACTCCCTCACCGACATCACCCCCGATGTGGAGGTATTTTCGGTGGATGAGGCGTTCCTCGACATAACCCACTGCCAACGCCTGCACGGCACCCCACCTCAAGTCGCCCGCCTGGTAAAGCAGACAGTACAAGAGGCATCCGGCGGTGTGCTCTGCTCCGTCGGAGTGAGCGGAGACAAGACCAGTGCCAAATACGCCGCCAAGCTGCACAAACCAGATGGGCTGACCGTGATCCCACCCTGGGAAGCGGCTGCGACACTGGCACCGGTAGCGGTCACCGAACTCTGCGGCATCGCCAAGGGTATCGGCCATTATCTGGCTGAGCGCGGTGTACACCACTGTGGTGATATGCAGCGACTGCCGATCGGTGAGCTAGGACAGCGTTTCGGCAACCCCGGCCGCCGTATTTGGCTGATGGCTCAAGGGCTGGATCCAGATCCGATACACCAATCGGTACCGGAACCTAAGTCCATTGGACACGGCAAGGTGATGCCGCCGCAGACCCGTGATCTATGGGTAATCACCACTTTCCTCCAGCATATGGCAGAGAAGGTGGCGGCACGGCTACGACGTTGCGGTTACCGTGCAGACCGCTTCTATATCGGCCTTCGCACCGCAGAGAGTTGGCTGGGAGAGAGATACCCCTACAACCCACCCACCAACCACGGCCCCGATATCATGGCGCTCTGCCAGCATTTCTTACACACCCTATGGCGAGGCCAACCCGTCTACCAGGTACAAGTGACAGCGATCAGGATCTCCCCAAATAATGGACAACTGGAGCTCTTCTCTACCAGCCAACAGCAGGAGCAACGACTGGACAGCACCATGGATGCCATCAACCGCCGCTACGGTGAATTCGCCCTGGCCCCGGCGCGACTGCTGCTGCGATCCAGGATGCCCAACGTCATCGCCCCCGCGTGGAAGCCGTTTGGCCACCGCGAAACCATCCTCGACAGGTAAACCAGTATGTGCGGCGGCGTCTACTATCTTATTGAAGGCCAGGAAGTCAGGACCTACTTCCCCAACCCAAAGGCACGGCTGCCGGTAAAAACACGGCTGGTGGTATCGAACGGCTCCCTTGGGGCCGCCGCAAGAGCCAGGCGGGTAAACTCCCCCTCGGCGGCTGGGCGCGACTGGAGTCGATCTATGAAGGGCGCTGGGACCGCTGGTTCCCCACCCCGGTAAAGCTCAACATCTCCCAGTTTATGGAGAAAGATATCGAAGGCGGCAGCCACTGGTACGACCTGACACCAGGGAAGTGGGTACAGGGGCTGGTGGCCCACTGGGACAATGAACGGCGGGTCTACGTGGTAACCATCACACCGGAGATGGAGGATGCGGCGACACGACCGCTGGCCGCGGATTATGAGTGGGTAGTTATAGAGACCATACTCATGTGGGACAAATCTTTCCTTTTGCCTTTTTAGCGGAGATCGGCAGATAGCAACACCCCCTCACTTATGTTTTGCCTTATGCTTCATCTCATCATGCGCCCTCTTTATCTGTGATGCTATTTTCAGCTTCATTTCATTTCTATCCATTATGGTAGTTATGAAACGGGTTTGAATAGTCATATTTTTTTGAGGTGTACTATGAATAAAATAGATAAAACAGCAAGAGGTATGAGGCGGGTTATTTTGGTGTTAATGCTACTGGCACCGCAGCTCGTTCTGGCCGCAGATAATAGACAAATGGTGGTGCTTCCCACAGAAATGCAAGAGGGCATACTGGAGAATATGCGGGACCACCTGGCAACACTACTTGAGATTCTGAAGCACCTCTCCAATGAAGATTATGTCAAAGCGGCTGATACGGCAGAAAGCCGCATAGGATTGAGTTCACCCGCTTCTCACAGCGCTAACTATATGGTATCCCTTACTCCAAAAGAGATGCACGCCATCGGTACAAGAATGCACACTGCAGCAAGCCGCTTTGCCAGGAAAACACGTGCAGGAGATCTTGACCAGGCACACGCCGCTCTAGGAGTGGTTACTGCTGCCTGTGTCTCCTGCCATTATAAATATCGTATTCGCTAAATGGTGAGCACCCCACCCCCTACTCCCCATATTGCGACACTTACACCGCACCCAAGATCACTTGAAATATAAGCGGTGAACAACAAACCACATGCAAAATGCCAGCAAAACTAGCTAGCCCACCCCGGGTGTATTGAAAACAAAAAAAAAAGGGATCACGATAACCGTGATCCCTTTTCTAATATGGCGCGCTGGAAGGATTCGAACCTCCGACCGCTCGGTTCGTAGCCGAGTACTCTATCCAGCTGAGCTACAGGCGCTTTTTCTGGAGGGCAAATTCTGCTGATTTATCACCCGATTGTCAACTTAAATATGGCGGAGAGCGAGGGATTCGAACCCTCGATACGCCATTAACGTATATACCCTTAGCAGGGGCACGCCTTCAGCCACTCGGCCAGCTCTCCAATAAACCTTAATCGCATCGTTTTCAATGGTCCTAATGGGCCATCAAAGGGTATGCAAATTTGGGACTAGATCCCTCCCCATCCGAAGACGGCGGTATTCTACCCCATTTTTTTTCCTATTGCTGCTATCAATTTGCAGCAAATCAGAAAAAATCTCATACCTGCCCAAGGGCGAATTAAAGCCTCTCTTACTTAAGTGGTTTGGATATAAATGGGGCCCGAATGAACCCCATCTGATGACTATATCAGTCCTCAGCAGATTCCTGCTCCTGCTGCTGCTGCTGTTCGCGTTTAATACGTTCGTAAATCTCTTCACGATGAACAGTTACATCACGAGGTGCATTCACACCAATGCGAACCTGATTGCCTTTGACTCCGAGCACCGTAACGGTGACTTCATCGCCAATCATCAGGGTTTCGCCTACGCGGCGAGTTAAGATCAACATCGTCCTGTCTCCCTGTACATTTATTCCAAAAATGACGACATCCAATCACTCCAGAGAGACGCATCCGAGCGCCCATATAGTGATCTGTGTCGCCGCCAACCAAGCACTTACACCCAAGGTAACCCTATGGAGAAAGAGCGAAGGCGGATTTTACCAGTCTCACATAAAATTCTAAAGGGAATAGAGTGCCTATTATATTAAGTGAAATCAACAAGCTCCCATCTAATCCCTATCTCTGAGTGTAGACCATAGCCCTAGGCAACAGGTTCCATCGCCAATCCAAACGCTTCGTGCAGCGTACGCACCCCAAGCTCCAGATATTTTTCATCCACCACTACGGAGATTTTTATCTCTGAGGTTGAGATCATGCGGATATTAATCCCCTCTTTGGCGAGGGCTTCGAACATCTGACTGGCAATACCCGCATGGGAGCGCATACCAACCCCCACCAGGGAGATCTTTACGATAGTATTATCCCCCTGCACCTCTCTTGCCCCTAGAATCCTTGAGGTATCCTTAAGCACCTCCAGCGCCTTTGGGTATTCACCACGATGCACCGTGAAGGTGAAGTCGGTGGTCATATCCTTGGCAATATTCTGGATGATCATATCGACTTCGATATTCTCAGCAGAGATTGGCCCCAATATGCTGTATGCGACACCTGGTGTATCGGGTACTCCAAGTATCGTCAGTTTAGCCTCATCGCGACTGAATGCGATGCCCGCAATTTTTGCCTCTTCCATACCCTCCTCCTCGAAGGTGATCAGGGTGCCCTCGCCCTCTTCAAAGCTGGAGAGAACACGCAAGGGTACATTGTATTTACCGGCAAACTCCACCGCTCGGATCTGTAGTACCTTGGATCCGAGGCTGGCCATCTCCAGCATCTCTTCAAAAGTGATTCGTTCCAAGCGGCGCGCATTGGGCTCCACCCTCGGGTCGGTAGTGTAGACACCATCCACATCGGTAAATATCTGACACTCATCGGCCTTTAGTGCCGCTGCCAGAGCCACCGCCGTGGTGTCGGAACCGCCACGCCCCAGGGTGGTGATATCGCCATGCTCGTTGACACCCTGAAAACCGGCAACCACTACAACTCTGCCCGCATCCAGGTCGGCACGCACCCGTGCATCATCGATATCCTGAATGCGTGCTTTGCTGTGGACGCTGTCAGTCAGTATATGGACCTGCGCACCTGTGTAGGATTTTGCCTCACAGCCGACCTTATGCAGCGCCATACTCAACAGTGCAATGGTGACCTGTTCCCCAGTTGAGAGCAGTACATCCATCTCTCTGGCACTGGGCTGCTTGTCAATGGCATCAGCCAGTGCGACCAGCCGGTTAGTCTCGCCAGACATCGCCGATACCACCACTATTACCTGATCACCCCGTTCACGAACTACGGCAACCTTGCTTGCGACCGCCTCTATTCTTTCGACGGTGCCGACGGATGTACCGCCATATTTTTGGACAATAAGAGCCATTTGTTACTGCTCGCTAACCTCTGTTAGTATCCTGCCGAGGACAGGCTACTGTTAATGAAAAAGTTCAACCATCCAGCTGGATTCGCAGCCACGCCTCGGCCGCCTTAAGCGCACCGGGTAGAGCAGCAGGGTCGTTACCACCGGCCTGGGCCATATCCGGGCGACCACCACCCCGTCCACCGACCTTCTCGGCCACAAACTTCACCAGATCACCGGCCTTTACCCTATCGGTCTGATCCTTAGTTACACCGGCAATCAGACTCACCTTCTCGCCCTCTACCGCCGCCAGTACGATCACGGCACTGCCGAGCTTGTTCTTCAGCTGATCCATGGTGTCGCGTAGCGCCTTGGGGTCGGCCCCCTCCAGCTTCGCTAGCAGCACCTTTATGCCACCCATATCAAGCGCACTGCCGGAGAGGTCACTGCCAGCAGCACTTGCCAGCTTTGCCTTCAGCCGTTCCAGCTCTTTCTCCAGTTTACGGTTACGATCAACCAGCTGCGCAACCTTGCCGTCAACATCGTCACGCCCGGATTTCACCAGTTCAGCCACCCGATGAAGACGGTTTTCATCGGCCTCCACCCAGTTTATCGCCTGCTCGCCAGTCACCCCTTCGATGCGACGAACACCAGAGGCAATTCCGGTCTCGGCGGTAATCTTTACCAGACCGATGTCACCCACCGCCTTGACGTGGGTACCACCGCAAAGCTCGGTAGAGAAATCACCCATCCGTAGCACCCGCACCTGATCGGTATACTTTTCACCAAACAGGGCCATCGCACCACTCTTTTTCGCATCTTCCAGTGACATGATACGGGTCTCAACCATATCGTTGCCACGAATCTGTTCATTCGCCATTCGCTCAATGGTCTGGAGCTGTTCCCGTGTCACTGGTTCAAAGTGAGAGAAGTCAAAACGCAGCCGTTCCGAGTCGACTAACGAGCCTTTCTGCTGTACGTGATCGCCAAGCACACGGCGTAACGCTTCATGTAATAGGTGTGTGGCGGAGTGGTTGAGGGCGGTCGCTTCACGCTTTTTGGTTTCTACCCTAGCTGTTACCGTATCACCGACACGGATAACGTCACCTTTGAAGTGACCATGGTGAATGAATACACTGCCACCCTGCTTGCGTGTATCGGTGACGATAAAGGTCGCACTACCGAGACACAACTCACCGACATCCCCTGCTTGACCACCTGACTCTGCATAGAAGGGAGTATGATCAAGCACCACCATACCCGGCTCATCATCCCCGAGGGTATCCACCGACATCCCTTCCTGGAACAGGGCAATGACAGTAGACTCATCCTCCAAGCGCAGGTAGCCAGTGAAATCAGTTTCACCGTCCAGAGGGATATCGAGCTGCTGCTCTGAGCCGAAATTACTGGCCGCACGGGCGCGCTCACGCTGGGCCTCCATCTCCGCTTCAAACCCAGCCATATCGAGGGCCAGTTCCTTCTCTCGTGCAATATCTGCCGTCAGATCGGCTGGGAATCCATAGGTGTCGTAGAGTTTGAAAACGACATCCCCAGGAATCTCTTTACCTTCGAGTGACTCGATAGCCTGCTCGAGGATTTTCATCCCCTGCTCGAGGGTCTCGGCAAAACGCTCCTCCTCCACACGCAACACCCGCTCGACCTGCTCTTGCGCTTTGGTCAGTTCAGGTAGGCGTTCCCCATTTCAAGGCTGAGCACCGCTACCAGACGGTAAAAGAAGGGCTCTTTCATCCCCAGAATATAGCCGTGACGGATGGCGCGTCGAATAATGCGCCGCAACACATAACCACGCCCCTCGTTGGAGGGCAGCACACCATCGACGATAAGGAAGGCACAAGAGCGTATGTGATCTGCAATTACCCGCAGAGACTTCTCTTCGAGGTACTGCAGCCAGTACTTCCGCCGCCCCCTTGATCAGGCTTTGAAAAAGATCGATTTCATAGTTGCTGTGAACACCCTGAAGTACCGCAGCCAGCCGCTCCAGCCCCATACCGGTGTCTACCGAGGGACGGGGCAGTGGCGTCATATTGCCCTCTTGGTCCCGGTTGTACTGCATAAACACCAGATTCCAGATCTCGATATAGCGGTCGCCATCCTCATCGGGGGTTCCTGGAGGACCACCCCAAATATCGGCACCGTGATCATAGAAAATCTCTGAGCAGGGGCCGCAAGGGCCGGTATCGCCCATGGACCAGAAGTTATCCTTGGCACCACAGCGTGAGAAACGGTTCTGATCGATCCCAATCTGGTTGAACCAGATATCCTCAGCCTCCTGATCCTCTTCGTAAACGGTAACCCACAGTTTCTCTTCCGGCAGACCGAGGGTCTCTGTCAGAAACTCCCAGGCGAAGCGGATTGCATCTTCCTTGAAATAGTCGCCAAAGCTGAAGTTGCCCAGCATCTCAAAGAAGGTGTGATGGCGTGCGGTATAGCCGACATTCTCCAGGTCGTTGTGTTTACCGCCTGCGCGCACACAACGCTGAGAGGTAGTCGCGCGGTTGTAGTCACGCTTCTCCCGACCGAGAAACAGATCTTTGAACTGAACCATGCCTGCATTGGTGAAGAGCAGAGTGGGGTCGTTATGAGGCACAAGGGGGCCGGAGGCCAATTTTTGATGGCCCCGTTCCGCAAAAAAATTGAGGAATGAATTACGTATTTCCGAACTGGTTCTCATACGACTGGATCAAGATATCTGAAAAGGTGGAATAGTATGCAGATCGGGACCTTTTGTCACCTGTGAAGAGCAAATATTATGCGATTTTTACTCAATTACTCGACAAAAATGCCTATACAGCCATCTTGGCTCTATAATGACACCATGATCCTCCGCTATCTCAGGCTGATACTCTTTCTTCCCGGAGTGTTGTTAGGCACCCAGATACCCGCCGTGATCGACGGTTATGCCAATCGCGTAGATGCCCACCTGATTGAGGCGCGCGAGAACTTCAGAGGCTTTCAACAGATCGCTGATCACCACTTTTCCGGTGATGTGGAGGCGCTACTGCGCCATCATGAGAGCAGTCTTGACCCTATCTTTCGGGAGGAGGCAGGGAGCATCCGCCATATCTACCTGAGAATACAGAAGCTCTCCGCCATCTCTGATGCCCTTGGCAAAAGCTGGAGCAGCCAACTGACACAGTTGGTTAAAGCAAGGGAGAGGCTGATTCTGGAGGAGACACTGACCTCCCACAGCTACACTCTCCCGCTAAAGGTGGAGACACTGCTGTTCGGCTTGGCTTCTGGCCTGCTGCTGTTATCAGCAGCCGAGACAGTAATACGGGCGCTCTACTATCTTGGCTGGCGGCGAAGAGTGAGGAGCGGTACCGGTAAAAAGTTGAGCAAACCTCACAGCTCTTCAACATAGCTACGCTCAACCGGTGTCTGTACATACACATTCTTGCCATCCACCTGTGCCCAGAAGTAGTAGTAACCTTTCTCAGCATCACTGGTCACCTTGCCATTATGAACCTCCCACTGGTTGAGATGGTTACCACTGGCAAAGGTAATCCGGTAGTTCCCCTCTAACCAACTTACACCGATACGGGATATTTTGTTCTGCTGCTCTTGGGAGCAACCAACAACAAGCAGAAACAGCAGGATGAAAATAAGACGATAGGGACGCATAACAGATACTCCAAAAATCTATAACTTTAGTAGCCGCGCAGGTAACTTCTCAATAACCCAGTGCAGATGGATAACTTTCAGGTGGGTGCAGTGATACCTTATCAGGACGTACAGCAGCAGAGATGCTGCTGTGAGCGTACAGGGATCTGTTCACCGCGTCTCCTGAAAAGGTGTTACTGCACCCCTACGGCACGGACTTTTTGAGAAGTTACCCGCGCTGTCTCGAAGCGCCGCCTTGACGCTCACAAGAATTGCCCCACCTTCGCTCACTAAAACAGACCCACCCGGACTTCAGATCGTCAGCACCTAACCTCATCCCCCTAGTGCACTGGTAAAATACCCCTTGAGATCCCACGCTTCAGTAAGAAGGTACGTCCTGCTGGAGATGAGACATGTGCAAAAAACAGTGTGCGGCATGTAATGACCTATTCACTCCACGACGCAATGTCCCCAACCAGTGCTTTTGCTCAAAACCG
>MOXH01000133.1_pt1 | contig 10916 bp, 13 predicted proteins | sample 1471181 | NCBI WGS metagenome assembly MOXH01 (sample SAMN05806436, study PRJNA327811) | mollusc metagenome | isolation source: Phylotype A (SB4) bacterial symbionts from gill | host: Thyasira cf. gouldii | place: Canada: Bonne Bay, Newfoundland | collected 2010-05-07
GGCGAATTAAATCAACGACTTATCTACTTGCCCCCCTCACCCCAACCCTCTCCCCAAAGGTGAGAGGGAGTTAACGGGACAGCTGTAACTCAATTTAGAATGTTCGCGCCCGGTAAAGGCGTGGGAGAGAGTTCCACCATCCACATACTCCAGATCACCCCCCAGAGGGACACCATGGGCAATTCTTGTGGTCGTTATATCCTGCACTTTGGTCATTTCGCTAATATAGTGGGCGGTCGCTTCACCCTCTACCGTCGGGTTGGTGGCCAGTATCAGCTCGCGCACCTCCCCCTCGTTGAGAATCACGGCCAGCTTATCGAGGCCGATCTCCCGCGGCCCGATGCCGTCAAGGGGAGAGAGCCGTCCGCCGAGGACAAAATAACGGCCACGATAGTCCGTCGCCTGCTCAATGGCGGCCACTTCTGCCGGTGTCTCAACGATACAGAGCTGACTTTCGCTCCGGTTGGGATTGGCGCAGAGGCTGCAAATCTCCAGCTCGGTATAGGTGCGGCAGCGGCCGCATTGGCCGATCCGTTCCATCGACTCAGCTAGCAGCTTTGAGAGATGACGCGCACCCTCCCGATCCCGCTCTAGCAGGTAGAAGGCCATGCGCTGAGCTGACTTCTGCCCCACTCCTGGGAGGCAGCAGAAGGCATCCATCAACTGGTTGAGTAGTGGTTGTTGGGACATCCAATCAGAACGGCATTTTAAAACCGGGAGGGAGGCCCATGCCGGAGGTCATACCGGCCATGCTCTCCTGGGTCTTATCGGCAACACGATGGACAGCATCATTCATCGCTGCGGCGATCAGATCCTCTAGCATCTCTTTGTCATCTCCCACCAGAGCATCGTCAATATACACACGTCGCACTTCATGTTTACCGTTGATGGTTATCTTTACCATGCCGCCACCCGATTCACCGGTGATCTCCTCCTGAGCGAGACGCTCCTGTGCCTTCTGCATCTCTTCCTGCATCTTTTGGGCCTGTTTCATCAGACCACCCAATCCACCTTTCATCAATGTCTTAATCCTCGTGCTGAAAAAACTCAGTTGTCAGTTAATTTATTCATCCACCGGGCGTACCGTGCCGGGGATCAAACGGGCCTCCATACGCTCCTTCATGGCCACGACTAGCGGGTCTTCGGCCATACTCTTTTCTGCCTCCTGTTGCCTGTCTGCGGCAGCGATAGCCCGGCTCTTAGCGGGCGTCACTGCATCCACTGAACCGGCTGTAATCTTGAGTTGCAGCCTCTGCCTCATGCACGCCTCTAGCGCCTCACCCAAGCGCTGCTCGGCACGGCCCGCCTGTAGGTGTTTGTGCAGCGGATCCAGACTGAGCACCAGAGTGGCGCCATCCCAGCTCTCGTAAACACAGTTATTGGCCAGTTGCAGTGCGATACCACCGATTTTCAATGACCCTACCACCTGATGCCAATGGCTCAGATCCGGTGGTTGAGAGGCTGTTGTAACCACGGTCTCCGGCGCGGCCTTAGCTTTTGCCGGTGCCAGTGCCGGTGTTGCTAACTGAGTGGGTTTTTCAGCTATTTTTTTTTTACTGTTGTGGCTGCGCCGGTCTGGTAGCGACCACCCTCCCATCACCCGTTTCCAGGCTCACAGGACGAAATGCCAGCATCCGTAACAGGATCATCTCAAACCCTACCCGTGGTTCAGGCGCCAGTGGCAAATCACGCTGACCGATCAGGCCAATCTGATAAAACAGCTGCACATCTTCCGGCGTCAAATCAGCCGCCAGCGCTCTGACCCGCTCCTCATCTCCAGCACTGTTATCAACAGCATCGGGGACCGCCTGAGCCAGGGCTATACGGTGAAGCAGGGAGAGCAGATCCTGCAGCACGCTGGCAAAATCGGGAGCCATCTCCGCCATCTCTGCCACCTGTGACATCAGGCCACCACCATCCCCCCGTCCCAAGGCCTCGATAAACAGGTAGACACGATCCTGGGCAATAGTGCCGAGCATTGTCATCACTTCATCTTCCATCACCCGGCCACCACCAAAGGCGATCGCTGATCCATCAGACTAAGTGCATCGCGCATACTGCCATCCGCCCCACGGGCCAGATTAGTCAGGGCGGGCAACTCATGCTCTATCCCCTCTTTCTGAAGCAGAAGTTGTAGATACCCTTGTATCTGTTCCAGGGGGAGACGCTTCAAGTTGAACTGAAGGCAACGTGACAGCACCGTCATCGGCACTTTCTGGGGGTCGGTGGTGGCCAGTAGGAACTTAACGTGAGGTGGTGGCTCCTCCAGGGTCTTCAGCAGCGCGTTGAAGCTGCTGTCGGAGAACATGTGTACCTCATCGATGAGATAGACCTTGTAACGACCTCTGACTGGAGCATAGGGTACATTGTCAAGCAGCTCACGGGTCTGATCCACCTTGGTACGGGAGGCAGCATCCACCTCCAGCAGATCGACAAAACGACCCTCATCCACCTCCTGGCAGGCGCTGCACTGACCACAGGGAGTGGAGCCGACGCCGTGTTCACAGTTGAGCGATTTGGCAAAGATCCGTGCCAAGGTGGTTTTCCCCACCCCCCGGGTGCCGGTAAAAAGGTAGGCGTGATGCAGTCTATCGTTGTCCAGGGCGTTACTTAGGGCGCGTACAACATGCTCCTGCCCTACCAATTCGCTGAAGACGCGAGGACGCCACTTACGGGCCAGAACCTGATATGACATGGGCTATGTTGAGCACTCTCAAATAGTGAAAAAACCGAAGAGGAGAGTTTACCCAATGCGCGAGGGAATTCACAGCGGAGCTGAATGTAGAGGAGGAGTACCCATAAGTGGATTATGGCGTTCCCCAAAGGGCGGCGGCCCGTACCAGCCACACCCCGGCACACGAGTCAACTGCTGCGGCTGCTCCCTTCCAGGCCTGACCGGATTCACAATCTATCGTTGCGAGGGGACCGATACAGGCCACCATTACTCAAAAAAAACCATACGGTTTTATAGTGGCGTGGATTATCCCGATCTATCCTCTAGCGGTCAACAACTCTCTGCGTCAAAATCCGTCAAATGCACTCTGTAGCCCATTTTCGGCACTGACCTGAATAGACTCCATCGCCAGAAACTCCCATAGATCCGCTTCACTCATGGCTTTGGAGAAGAGATGACCCTGGAAAAACATGCAGCCTTTTCTCTTCAGAAAAAGGAACTCCTTACGTGTCTCAACACCTTCAGCCACCACGCTCAGCCCCAATTTTGACGCCATGGTGATGATCGCCTCAACAATCGAGACGGTGTCTGGGTCTTTCAGTAGGTCACAGACAAACGAGTGGTCGATCTTAATCTCATCCAGTGGTAGCCGTTTGAGATAGGCCAGTGATGAGTAGCCGGTGCCGAAATCGTCAATCGAGAAACGGACGCCCAGCCGCTTCAGCTCAATCATTTTCGCCATTACATTATCCAGACTGGAGACCAGCATGTTCTCTGTCAGCTCCAGTGTAAGGCGTGATGGGTTAGCGCCTGTCTCCTCTAACAGAGCGGTAACATGCTCAGCAAAATCGGCTTGATGAAACTGCTGGGGGCTGACATTGACAGAGAGATAGATCGGCCCCGCCTCCGGCACTTCATCGCCTAGCTTGCGCAGCAAAGCACAGGCTTCACGCAACACCATGTCACCCAGGCTACTGATGATACCCATCTCCTCTGCGACACGGATAAATTCGGCCGGCATCACCACCCCCCGCGTGGGGTGCCGCCACCGCAGCAGCGCCTCCGCACCTATGGTGTTACCGGCACCATCAAGCTGTGGCTGCCAATAGACATCAAGCTCATCCCGCTCCAGTGCCCGGCGCAGATCCCCCTGAATCTGCAACTGCTGCTCAGACTCTTGCTGCATACTCGGAAGAAAGAAGCGGATAGTATTACGCCCCTCCGATTTTGCCCGATACATGGCGCTATCGGCGTGCATCAATACATCATCGGCAGACTCGTCGGCTACCGGAAACAGCGCAACGCCAATACTGGGGGTCGAGTAGAGCCTGTGCCCCTGAATCTGATAGGGCTCTGAGAGGGTATCGAGTACCTTTTTCGCCACCGTTTCAGTCTGTTCTGAGATATCCTGATAGCTCCCAGCCGATTCTGCGAGCAGCAGTACAAACTCATCCCCACCCAGTCTGGCTGCCGTATCCTCGCTACGCAGGCAGAAGTTGAGCCGCCCGGCAACCTTTCGCAGTAGAGCGTCACCCACTGGGTGTCCCAGGGTATCGTTAATCGTCTTAAAATTATCAAGATCAAGAAACAGCAAGGCACCGATCCGGTCATGGCGGCGGCAGCGGGCAAGCATCTGGTTTAATCGGTCAAGCAGCAGACGCCGATTGGGTAGATCCGTAAGGGCATCGTAGGTGGCCTGATATTCAACCAACTCTCTGGCCCGCTGCTGCTCGGTGACATCACGAAAACTCAAAGTTCTACCCATAACCTTCCCTGCCACTCTCAGAGGTTGCGAGATGAACTCGAACAGCCGACCATCAGTAAAACGCAGCCGCTCTTTTATTTCGCTCTCGGGTGAATCGAGCAACAGACTCATCCTCTGGATAAACTGATCATCCTCCTCCAGCAGTGAAGTGGCCAGTGTACCCATCCAGCACTCGTCTCCATTGATAAGCGAGTTGCCGAAAATTCCCCAAACATCTAAAAAGCATTGATTGTGCAGCACCGGCCGGCTCTTCTCATCAAGCACCAGAATGCCATCGCTGCTTGATTCGATGACCGCCTCCAGCATCTGAATATGTCGTGTGAGATGCTCTGTCTCAGGTTGTACATTTTGCTCTGGAACAGGCGTTATAGCGGGCTGCGATAGGTCGGGGTGGTCTATGGAATGCTGCCCTAGCTTCTGATGAGCAAGGCGTGCCAGCTCACTAATCCGCTGACTAAGGCGTTCAAACTCAGAGAGAATATCTGAGTCCAATGGGCTATCGTCGATTGAGTCAACTTCACGCAAACTATCCAACACCCCATGTGACGGGCCGAAACCGACCACTGCATGATAAGTGAGCCTGTGAATATCTGATATCCAACCGCGCACTGGTTTGATCAAAAAGACTTTAGGTGTATCTTAGTCTAAATTCAATACAGCAACAGTCAAACCATGCCAAATAACAGATTATTGGAACAGCTGGTCGCTGAAAAAAATGATTCGAACTTAGCTCACAGCAGCCGCGTTCACCGGCTCAACACCTATCTACCCCAGTTTTCCGACGCCCCTTACTACATCAAGCGTGAAGATGAGCTTAACTCTGGTGTAGTCGGTAGTAAGTTACGAAAATATCTCAGTTTACTGCCAGCCCTTGAGCGCGCTCAGGTAGATGAGGCCGTGCTCATCGGTAGTGCCCACTCCAACAATGTGATGGGACTGGCTCAGCTGCTTATCCAACGGGGCATCAGCATCAGCGCCTTAGTTAAACAGCCGGGCAGTGATGAATTAAACGGCAACCACCTTTTTTTGCGCATGCTGGTGACTAATGAAAAAATCCGCTACCTCAGCCACAACGAGTGGCCCCAAGCCGAGGCCATTGCACAGCAGTGGGCGGTTGAGCTGGAAAAACAGGGTAAAACCCCGGTAATTATCCCTGAAGGCGGTGACCACCCGGATGTTTTACCCGGCACCCTGACCCTGGCACAGGATATCTACCGGAACGAGCAGCAGTTGGGTCTCCAGTTTAGTGATCTATGGACAGACAGTGGCACCGGGGTAAGCAGTATCGGTCTGCTACTCGGCTTGCGGCTTTTAGGTATGAGCGAACGGCAGCTCAACATCACACTGATCGCCGGTGACGAAGAGGCGTTCCATGAGCGTTACCAGAGACACCAGCGATGGCTCGAAGCGGCACTGGGCGAGGCGATACCGGTAGAGGCACCAGAGATTAACTTTCTCAAACCGGCTACCGCTCCCTCATTCGGCAGCGTCAATAAAACGCTGTTGCGAGAGACCGCTTGTATCGCTCGACAGTGCGGTATTCTCATGGACCCGGTCTACTCAGCCAAGCACCTCTACACCGTCAAGTGCGCCATGGAAGAGCAGCCACCAAGTGGCCCCCAGCTGATTCTCTACAATGGCGGCCCCCTCGGGCTCTGTGGATTTCAACAAAGCGTTGGGAAGGCCATACAATAGTTACGCTTAACAACAGGCACGCTTCGGTCTCATGCTGGTGACACTGGATGGCCAAAACAGTTTTAACCAGCAGTTCACCCTCCTCGGCCGTGATGGCGCAAAGCTGCGCCAGCTCTTCTCAGCTAAGGTGATCAACCAACTGGCATCCCGTCCCAATCTGGTGATTGAGTCACGGGGCCAAGACCTCCTCTTCTACCGTTTTGATCAACGCCCCGTCCCGGCATCCATCCCCGATTTTGTGCAAGATGTGGAGACGCTACTGGAGCTATTCTAAGGGCTCACGAAATAATAAGTTTAGGATTTGCCGCCGTGCTTTCATTCAGCGCCTCATTTAAAGAAAGCATCCAAAGTAGCCGCATAGCCCTCATACTGTGAAATCGAGTTGTGAGTTGCACCCTCAATCACTCGCACTTGCAGTTTAGAGGGGGCGAACATGGCAGTGAGGTTATCGCTATAGGCTCGCGGTATAACTCGGTCATTTTCAGCCAATAGCACCAGACTCTTGGCCGAGATACCGCCAACCCTGCCGACAGAGTCATACTTCTCCCGCAGTAACAGGCTAAACCGGAAAAATAGGGTAGTGATCTGCCGCCAGATGTTCAATGCTGTCAAACGGCGTGACCAGCGCCATTTTTGTTACCACTCGCTCCGATGCCAGATAGGTGGCAACACCACTACCCAGGCTACGACCAATAACCGCTATCTCCTGATGAGACTTGCTGATCCGGTCATAGAGTGCCAAGGCATCTGAGTAGAGCGCCCTCTCCGAGGGGTTGCCACCACTCTCTCCGTAACCACGGTAAGCCAACAGATAGAGGGTATAGCGCCCAAACAGCTTCTCAAATAGAGGTAGATTCCCCTCTATGCTCTCTCCATTACCGCCAAAGTAGATAATTGCCCGCGCCTGCCCAGAATTCAGCACCCAACCATTGAGTTCGACCCCTTGGTTTACCAGTTGAAAGTTGCTCTTTACCATCACCCTGTTGGTCATTTTGGGAAAGTAGATATGGGCGTGCTGATTGAAATAGAGATAAGCGATAGCCCCACAATAGAGCAACAAGATAAATGCCAGTAGTTGTTTCATAGCCGGGGGAGCCTACCGCTCAGAGAGCAGTAATTTAATCGCCAGCCCGGCAAATATACCGGCACTCAGCTTGTTAAGTATTTCGCCACTGCGCCCACTGCGTAGCCGCCCACCTATGCGACCGGCAAGTAGGCTGATAGCAACAAATACCAACAGTGCCGAGAGCATGAAAAGCAACCCGAGTATAGCGATCTGCAGAGTGACATGCCCCCCCGCCGGATGGATAAACTGAGGTAGAAAGGCAAGGAAGAAGAGAGCAGGTGGCATCATAATCATCAAAGGATAGGAATTTTAACCGATAAAATCAATCAACATCACGATACCCAGCGGGGTATCACGTACCGGCTCCATGGATTTTGGTGTGAGTGATGTGCTGTAGACACCCTGTCAGACACTAAAAACGGGGCTCATCTGTCCCAATACCCCGTCGCTGCAAAAAACACAGATAGCGAAAATCAAAGGAAAGAGGTGAATTCGCGTCCATGAATTGATAAAAAACATAAAAAGAGTGTAGCTGTTCGGTACAACACTAACCACGTAATGACCCGTATTGTGCTGGATAGGATAGTTATCGATTTGGGTAACTATTCAGTACCCTCTATCACTATCGAACTGAGCATCTGGCTTCGGGCAGTTGCGTAAGGAAACTCTTTGGCATGGGTGCCAAAGTAAGCTTCAGGGATGAATTTATACGATTCCTGGAGCAACTGCCTGAAGCCAGGTGCGGTGTTCAATATTCAGCACAATGTCGTACCCCGGTGACATTACCGTCGGCCAGAAAAATTCGTATGCTTTTTCCTCTACCCACCCTTAACCACCATTACTTTCACTATCAACGACTCACAAGCAAGTCAAACACAATACGTGCAAAATTTGCCGCCTTGGATGGATCAGAGAGCAGTTGCATCATCTGATTCTGATGTGCCTCGCTACTGCCCATGACAGCATCATCAATCGCCTTGCTAAAATCACCCAGCATCCGCCTGTTCAGGACTATTATTGGCAATCTGCTTCATCACCAACGCATTCTCTCTGACTTTATCCCTGATTGTGTAGGCGTAGTTCACCAGATCTTTTTCGGTCAGGTGATCGGTAATAAACAGCTCATTAAGGCGACCGATAATCTGAGAAAGCAACTCCTCATTTCTCTCTTTCGCCTTGGCACTACTCAAGCCATCACCCGGACTCAGGTATTCGGCTGCATCCTCTTTCATATTGATATCTTGCTGCCGTATCTTGGAGAGACGGTAGTGGCTAAGCACGACGTTGTGTAGATCAATATCGTCTTCATCCAGAATGGATTCACGTAGCATAGGACGCAGGTTTCTGGCGTAGAGACTCAGTTTTTCCAAGTTCCTATCATCGTAATCAACAATCTGCGACATGAACTCATAGAAGCGCACAAAGGTGCCTAGATCCTTTTTAAAGATCTCCAGCAAATCCTTCTCCTTTTTACACTCCTTGAAGCTATTCTCGGCATTGGCTATTAACACGGCATCACCGGTCATTTTGGTGCGCTCAAACATATCCCTGGCTTGCTTGTAGGCATCAACCGCCGACTTATAACGTTTCTGCCAGCGCTCGACGGCGGGCTTGCAGATGTTGGCTATCGCCGCATTGCTTTTGTTCTTGATAAAGAAGGCTTCACAAAACTGCTCAACCTCCTGCCAAGTAAAGATACCAGCGGCACGCAGCTTGTCGAACAGCTCAAAGATCAGGTTGGGATCAGAGACATCTTCCAGCTCAGCGGTCTGGTAGTAGGGCTGGAAGGCGGCGAGGATATCGTCCGGCTCATTGAAGAAGTCGAGTACGAAAGTGCCGGTCTCCGCCTTGCTGGGATAGTTGCGATTGAGGCGCGACAGTGTCTGCACACACTCCACACCGCCCAGCTTCTTGTCCACATACACGGCGCAGAGCTTGGGCTGGTCGAAGCCGGTCTGGAATTTGTTGGCGACGATCATCACTTGATAGTCGTCGGAGTCGAAGGCCATACGCATGTCGCGGCGCTTCAAACTGGGGTTCATCCCTGTCTCGGTGAACTTATCCCCCAGCAAACCCTCAGCATTGGGGTCACGCTCATCAAATTCGACCTCACCTGAGAAGGCGACCATGGCATGGATCTTTTTGTACCCCTTCTCGGTGATGTACTTATCAAAGCCCAGTTTGTAACGCACGGCTTCCTTGCGTGAGCTGGTCACCACCATCGCCTTGGCCTGTCCTCCCAGCAGCCCCATTACGTTGTCCTTGAAGTGTTCAACGATCACCTGCACCTTTTGTGCGATGTTGTAGTCGTGCAGGCGCACCCACTGGTTGAGCTTCACCTTGGCCTTTTTGCTCTCCACCTCCTCGTCAGTGCCCGCAATCTTCATTGCCAGGTTATAGGCCACCCGATAGCTGGTGTAGTTCTTCAACACATCGAGGATAAAGCCCTCCTCTATCGCCTGGCGCATGCTGTAGACGTGGTAGGCCACGGGTTTGTTGGTTTTAGATGCGGGTTCAGCGGCGTTCGGCAGCCGCCCAAACAGCTCCAGAGTCTTGGTCTTGGGTGTGGCAGTAAAGGCGAAATAACTCAGGTTGGGCGAGACACGGCGCGAGGCGACGGCGGCATCAAGAATATCCTCACTGCCCAGCTCCTCATCAGCTCCCGCACCATCCACCATCAACACCTCTTTCAATTGGCGTGCGGTTGAGCCGGTCTGTGAGGAGTGCGCCTCGTCAGCGATGATGGCGTAGTGTCGCTCTTTGAGGCGGGTACTGTTCTCAATCGCCTTGAGCACATAAGGGAAGGTTTGAATGGTGACAATGATGATCGGCTGCGAGCCTTCCAGCGCAGCAGCCAACTTCTCCAACTTGGAACCCTCCCCCTCCTTGCGGTTGATGCGCCCCACCACCCCATCGACATGTTCAAACTGGTAGATGGTGTCCTGCAACTGATCATCAAGCACGGTGCGATCGGTAACGATAATCACCGAATTAAACTGTTTGTTGCCCGACGCGTCATAGAGTGAAGAGCCGTGAAGAGAGCTGATGGGCGGTCCAGGCGATGGAGTTTGACTTACCGGAACCCGCGCTGTGCTGAATCAGGTATTTCTGGCCGGGGCCTTCCGCATGGGCGGCGCTCACCAGCTTATTGACCACATCCCACTGATGATAACGGGGGAAGATCAGCGTCTCTTTCTTATACTTGCGCCCTTCCCAATCCTCTCTCTCCTCGATCTGTAGATGCACAAAACGGGCGAGGATCTTCAGCAGGTTATCGGGCAGCAGCACCTCATTCCACAGATTGTCGGTCGCATACTGGTTCAGATCCTCTGGTACATCGTTACCAGCGCCACCACCCTCCGTTCCCTTATTGAACGGCAGGAAGAAGGTCTCATCCCCCTCCAGCCGGGTGGCCATGTAGACCTCATACTGGCTCACCGCAAAATGCACCAGCGCACCGCGCTTAAAGGTCAGCAGCGGCTCCGGTTTCCTAGTGGAGGGATCGATGGCAAAACGGGTGGTCTTGTACTGTTTGATGGCGTTGTGAACCGCCTGCTTAAACTCCGACTTCAACTCTAGCGTTGCCACCGGCAGGCCGTTGACGAACAGCACCAGATCGATACGCCACGCTTCGCGCATTTAGCTCCCTCGCCCCCCTTGGGGGAGAGGGCTGGGGGTGAGGGGGGAAACCCCACGGGGCTATAGACCAACTCCGG
>MOXH01000134.1_pt1 | contig 10828 bp, 11 predicted proteins | sample 1471181 | NCBI WGS metagenome assembly MOXH01 (sample SAMN05806436, study PRJNA327811) | mollusc metagenome | isolation source: Phylotype A (SB4) bacterial symbionts from gill | host: Thyasira cf. gouldii | place: Canada: Bonne Bay, Newfoundland | collected 2010-05-07
ATATGCATCAGCAGGCGGTCTATGCCCAAAGCCACGCCTGAGCAGTCGGGAAGCCCCGCTTCCAATGCCTCGAGCAAGAGAAGGGATCAGCTTCCAGGGCATCCTGAACCAGCACCATCAGGCCATTCATCGCCTTTCTCATATCTGTGGCGCCCGCAGCCAGATAGACCTTGGTATTTGAGCCAAAGGAAATCATGCGGCTTGAAGTACCTGGAGAACCTGCTTCAGGGTGACTGGATCAAAATCTTGAGAAATCTCAATACGAAGATGATCGTTGATCCGTAAAGTCAAACTGGAGGCCCTCGGCTCCATCACGTTGACCGGCAGAAACGTGACAGGAGGTGTTTCCTTTACTTGTTCTTCCGACATAAATATTCGACACCACCGCTGGAAAGAAGCCAATCCAAGATGGTTCTGTTCACAAAATACTTTTTGACTCAGGCCGCTCTGTTTCCAAGTTTGGGCGCGCTCATACCAGCGCTGGCGGTTTGCCGCTCTTTTGGATAAGCTCTTCTTCATGATGCAACCTCGACTGATCGTTGAATGTTGGAGTTATCATGAAGATGGCAGCAAGCGCTGAATAGATGTAATTCGCCAGACGCTTACAGTCAGATTGCTAATATCAGTGATAAACACTCCGCCCCTCACCAGCATACTTATCAAAAACATGCAGATAGACATCCTCACAAGCTTTAGGCCATACATCATCATCAAAAGAATCAGGTAGATCATCAAGCACATCCTTAATCATGCTCTCCACTCGTGCCTTGGTACGTTGTCGTTTACGCCAGTCGATGACAAGCACTCCTTTAAGCTTGGCCAATAGTTCCTTGGCAACATCCTTAACTTTGTTTCGTTCTGATTCTGATAGGGGCACTTCCTGGCAAAGTAGATCAAATATGGCTAGCTCCCCTTCTGATAACCCTTCACGTGCTGCTCGTTGATCTTCAGCTTCCATCTCTCGGATGAACTGTTTTAGCTCTTCAAAAAATGCCTCTGCTGTATAGGCTCCGAGGTTGTACTGTTCTACCAGCTCCTGGAACTTCTCTTGTAGATTTATACGGCTACTGTTGCGCTCAACCATGGGGCTGAGCTTACGTGCGATGATGTTCTTCAGACGCTCAATATCAGATCGTTTAGGGCTGGATATGCGCTCCAGCATATCTGCCAATGCTTCAAAGTCGATATCAGCTATGTTGATGGGGTCTGGTAGGTTGCTGCCTATGTGTACTGTCTCTATCGACTCATCAAGTAGTTCACTGACCTGGTTTCTGACCACATCGAGTACATCCTGATCATCAACATCAAGCCCTGACTTCCTTCGCATCTGTTGATAGATAACATTCAGGGTGACTCGCTCTACTACATAGCTATCAGCTCTTGTGTCTGGAAGTACCGCTTTGAAGATTCGGTTAATCTGCCGAACAAAAGCAGCAAACTGTTCATTTAGGTCAGGGGCTAACAGCGTCTCACTTGCCTCATCCAGTAGATTCAACTTCTGGATATCGTCTTTTGGCGTCTGAATAATCTTCTCTAGTGATATGCCTTGTTTCCCAAGGAACGCCTTTGCCTCTGTAAAGGCTGTTCCCAATTCTGTTAGCAGCACACTTTTTTCATTGGCAGGTGTATCGACCTGATAGTCAGCTCCATCTTCATTAACCGCACCGCCATACATGCCTAAGGCATCTTGCAGCGCACCAAAGATATTGATGTAGTCCACCACCTGTCCACACGGCTTACCAGGGTAGACTCGGTTAGCCCTGGCTATGGTCTGCATCAGGGTATGATTTTTTAATGGCTTATCCAGATAGAGGGTGGATACATTCGGTGCATCGAAACCTGTCAGCCACATAGCGCAGACAAAGACGATGCGTAGTGGATCATCAGCATCCTTGAACTTGTCATCAAGCTCTTCACGCTTCATGCGTTCTCGATGAGTCTTGATATCCAGTCCACGCTTATCCATCACCTCATAGTCATTCTGACCACTGGAGACAACCACAGCCATATCCGTGGTCTCCATATGTTGAAGTTGGCCACTAAGCCGATGTCGATGACTCCCCCTGGCTACCTTTAGTCGAACCTTCAGGTTATCCAATCGCAGTTGCCACTCTTGTTGAACCTTGTCATACATCCGTATGGCAGTAGCCTTATCAATAGAGACCACCATCGCCTTACCCATATATTCACGACCCATATAGTGATCGACAATATCCCTGGCAATGGTATCCAGGCGCTCCTCTCGGGTAATGATGTGATAGGATTTGGCAAACTCCTGTTCGAGTCTACTCTCCTGCTCTTCGGTCAGATCTGCTTCATCAAGCAGATCCATGATGGCATCACCTAAATCATCTCGATTCAGGTTCACCTCTGGTACACGGTTCTCATAGTAGAGAGGCAGGGTTGCCCCGTCATCAACAGCATCTGCAAAGTTGTAGATGCTGACATAATCACCAAACACCTCTCGGGTCTTCTCTTCACCGGCCAGTAGTGGTGTACCCGTAAAGGCGATAAATGCGGCATTGGGCAGTGCACTACGCATATTCATCGCCAGCGAGTCATACTGGCTTCGGTGCGCCTCATCCGTAATGACAATGACATCATCACGTTCAGAGAGAACGGGATAGGTCTCTCCCTGCTCAGCACGAAACTTTTGGATCAGGGTAAAAACAAAGCGGTGATCCTCCTGTAATAGCCGCTTCAACTCAGCACCTGAATCGGCTTGGCACGCCTCCTTGATCATTCCAGCATGGTTGAAGGTTTTATAAATTTGGTCATCCAGATCGGTACGGTCGGTGATGAGGACAAATGTCCAGTTACCTGGTAGTTTACGAAATGCCTTCTTGGCAAAGAAGACCATCGAGAAGCTTTTGCCAGACCCCTGGGTATGCCAGAACACTCCTAGTTGGCCATCTCGCTCCTTAATCTCATCAAGACCACGCAGTGCCTCATTAACACCGAGATATTGGTGATACCTGGCAAGGATACGAATCGTCTCTTTGGCTCGAACAAACAAAGAGTAGTTCTCTATCAGATCAAGAAAACGGCTCCGCTCACATGCCCCTCTAATGGCCACTTCAAGACTAACTCTGCGTGCCTCCTTTTCTGACTCAATCTTCTTCCACTCCGCAAAGTGCTCCCAGCTACTAGAGATCGTACCGATACGAGACTGAATACCATTGGAGAGCAGTATAATCTGGTTGTAGCAAAAGAGATGGGGAATGGTGCTGCGATAGTCAGCAAGATTATCTCTATAGGCATGAATCAATTCACGGTGACTCGCCTTAAGCTCAACAAACAGTAGCGGCAGGCCATTAACGAACCCAATCAGGTCAGGGCGGCGAGTCTCAATCTCGCCAGTAATGCTCATCTGTGAACAGAGCAGAAAATCATTATTGGATGGATTCTGCCAATCAATGATGCGGATAGTGACATCCTCTTCACTGTCATCAGCAGCGCGGTACTTATAGCCATCCTTTATGAGCCGGTAGATATCCTCATTAGCAGCAATCAAACTCATGGAAGAGCGATCACGGCAGAGGTCATCTATCGCTTCATTGATAGCAAGTTTAGGGACATCAGGGTTAAGGCGCTCAAGAGCAGGACATAGCTGGTTGATTAAGACAACATCACCACGGCTGGTACGCCCTAAATCACTCTCTGCCCCGAATGCCTCATCCCAGCACTCAAGGGTACCCCACTCAAGCTCGGAGAAGAGCTTGATGGCGGGTTGTTCTATTAGGGCATCTTCCGTAAAACTCATTGTATTTGCTATTGCCTACAGGCTATTTTTTGCCAGCATCTACCAACATGGCTTGGATGCACTCTTCGAGTGGTTGCAGATGATCATTGATTACGGCAGCAACGGTCAGAGGATCAAGATCACCCAGATAGTTGTGTACAAGGATATTTCGAAAACCACTAATTTCTCGCCAGGGAATGGTCGGCCAGGCCAATTTCTTATCTTCTGGTAATAGTTGTGTGGCTTCAGATAGCGTCTGTAGATTTCGTAAGGCAGCATCATAAAGCACCTCATCCTGAGTGAGGTCACCTCGTACCTGGATACGCCGAATCTTGTCGATCGTATCGAGAATATGTTGAGCATAAGGCTGCCATGATTTGCTCATAACTCGACGGCCTCTTCAAGAACGTGGTCACGTATATGTCGATTCAACTCATGCTCCGGCACCAGCTCTACCCGACGTTTGAGCAACTCCGCCAGCCGTTCTGCCAGAGGCAGACGCTGGGTGAACAGATCATAACCACGAGGAAAATCAACCAAAATATCCACATCGCTATCAGGCCGCTCTTCGCCCCTGGCGACAGAACCAAACACCCGAATATGCCGAGCGCCAAACTGGCGGCCCAATGCGGCAATGGCCTCTTTTCTGGCATGTAATTCATCTAATAGCATGGCAGCCTCTTCACATATTCATTAACTGTATTGGTGTTGTCTTGGTGTTCCTGCGTCATCCCAGCCTATGGGGCAGGTCATCTCTCGTGTAACCCATTGTATTATTAAGTTATTAATTAGATGTCCTATTACATATTCAAAGAGTGTCAAAGTAAAGTAAGTTTGACTTGTCTTTTTGCTTTTCAGGGGAATACTTTAAGCTCCACTTCTCTCCCTTTTAAAATCAATCACCCCCTCTTAACCAGCTTACGCCTGCTTAGAAATTCATTAGTCTAAATCAAACTCTCCATCTGTAGGTTGGGGTGAACTTGTGAACCCCAACAATTCATGTGTTTTGTAATAGCCATGTTGGGGTTCGTTCCTCACCCCAACCTACGGGCTAAGGCGTCTTCAGTGTAGTTAGCCATCTTCCCCGCTACCACACCATCGTCCTACAATTTCAGATAATCCATCTTCACTAACCATTTGATTTGTCCAGCCAGCAGCAAAAGATATATCTTCTGAATCAGGAAGTTTTTCCTTTGGTAATTTGGTTATTCTTATACGGCTAGGTAAGGCCGCTGCTTCTCCAACAAAATTGCTTCTCTACGAGTAAGAGAAGGCAGCATCTTTGTTAAACCAGCCAAGCTATCAGGCAAGAATTTTGCCACATGTTCTTGATCACTCGGGTTCGTCAGGCGCAAGACTATCCATGAATTACATTGGGACAATACTGTTCCTTCAACATCCGATGGTCGTTGTGAAACAAGCAAAAGTCCCAGACCATATTTTCGGCCTTCTTTGGCAATTCTTCTAATTGCCTGCTGAGCCTCCTTATATTGTGCTTCACCCTTATTAGGGACATAACGATGTGCTTCTTCACATACGAATAGCACAGGGTCTAGTTTTCGCTCTTCTCTGTTCTGCCATAGTTTGTACTGAAATAAAAGGCGCCCTATAAGCGCAGTAAGTGGACCAGCCACTTCATTCGGCAGCCCAGATATATCGATAATTCTCAGATCTTTTCCTTCAACATTTCCTACAAATTGCATCAGAATACTATTAAGGCTAGGGCCGTCTACGTGCCACTCTGTCATCATAAAAGATAGCTGGGGGTTTGAGAGTAGAACTCTTGTCTTTTTTAGGATCGCATCAAGCCTTCCTCGTTCAGAAGAAGATGGGGCTAGATTAGCCTTATTGTCCTTCTTTCTTCCCTGGACTTTATCTAGATGGGTTATAAACTCGCTAAGTTTGAATGGGGTTGGCCTATCACGATCAAAATTAAGCCGATCATTTTCTGTTTTTCCATCTTCTAGTTCAGCTTTAGCTCCACCATCTGGATCATCACCAACACTCTTAACAACACCAGCCTCAACCATTCGTGCATACGTTAAAGCCTCATATACCATATTATTTTGAGCTGTCGCTTCAAATTCAGTTTTCCCTATAACAAATGACCTAAACTCATCACTTGTCATCAACCAGTACGGCAATGATAGAGAGCGGAAATCATCTTGGGCAACAGCAGCATCTGCGTAGGCTCTGTAGAGAATAGCTTTTTCACTAAATACGCTGGCATACTCTCCATGAGGATCAATGATAACAATTCTTGGATGCAACTCTTCTCCATCGGGTGAATGATCAATTACTGAATGAAGTATTGATGCAACTGTCCCAGATTTGCCTGAGCCTGTAGACCCTAATATTGCACAGTGGTGACCAAACATTTTATCTATATTTGCTCTGGCTACAGCATTATTACTTCCTACATATTGCCCAATTGGCACCATTGGGCTTACTGTATCTTGCTCCGCACTAACTTCTGCTGCTTTGTACACACTTTCCAGTTCATCATTAAGACAGAGAAATGCAGCCTGCATAGGCAATGGATAGGCTTCTACTCCACGTGTAAATACTAAATGTTGAGTCTTTTTTGCTCCAGACACCTTGGCCAAATAAATCTGCCTCTAGCATCCTGGAATCATCACCTGGCTGAATAGTTGATTCACCTTCTTCAGCAAGAACTTCAGACCGCATTCGGAGTGATCTTACATAAGCAAAAATAATCTTTCGCCCAAAGTGAATTTTGATGATACTAGCCATTTGCCCTATTGGATAAACTCTTCCATCAATAGATCTTGTTAATTCATTGATGTGGCCATCAAGTTCAATTCGAATACTATTTCCACTAACCTCAACAATCTTACCAATCCGTAGATCATCTCTCGTTTCAAATTGATCAGCCATCAAACTTCCCCTGTCCTAAGAAACTCGGTTAATCCTGAAAATGTCCACCAATTGAGGTTATCGATACCTGGGCTAGCCTTTGCCATTACTGAACGGTTATAGATGCCTTTTTCTCCTGCAACATAGACTCGACTCCCGAAAGACTCACTCTGTAACCACTTGTCTAAGGTGTGGTTGATGGTTATGCCATCACCAGGAGCTTCTTGAGCAAATGCGAGTAATGTTGTTTTATTCCCCTTTTGATTCAGTGCAGCCTCAATTTCTGAGTTGATATGCTCATCACCAAAGCTGTAACCACAAACGACCAAAACATTTTGGTCTGAGTAATTTAATGCTGACCGAAATCCAGAGAAGAGAGTCGCAAATGGGTCTTTCTGTGTTTCAACATACTTTGTGGCTTGTGGATAAATCATTATATTGGCGGGATCTGACAGATACTTTGTTCCATACCGCGCCCTGACCAACCCTATGCCTGAGGATTTATGCCAATCTATAGAGCCATGCAGTTTATACAGATAGCATTGATTTGGATCACCTCCTCCGAATGCAAGTTCTTTATTTGGATTCCAGAATCCGACTGCGCCTCCAGAAAAGCCATCCACAACATCATATTTCTCAAGACCTAGAGCATCTTCTAATAAAGTGTCGTAATTTTTAGTAAAGAATGACAAGCGAGTGCGAGACAGAAGATTAGCTCGCCCTCTAAATAGGGCTCTAACAAATTCAAGATGATATTCAATTTCAACAATCGGGGTTTCTGCTGTTCCAGGAGTTTCTCCAGTCCGAAAACCATATCTCACAACTGCACCAATAGCAGAAACTAATGCTAGGTGTAACTGCTCTAGTTCGTCCTTTGAATAGTTTTTTCCATTAACAGTAGAGGTATGTGCTTTTGATCTCTCAGCAAGTGCAATCAAGTCCCCTAAATGGCTGAGATAATGCTCAACATGGGCCACATCATCCAGGTCACTTTTGATGGCTTCAATTATCTCAATGTTCTTAGCGTCTCCCGCAGTATTGACCATCTCCACAACCCTGTCAGTTAGTGGATGCATCAACGGTATATTGGAGAGATAACTTATCCCTGCACCTAGCAGCCAGTTTTGCCTATTAGTATCGAATAGATGCTTTTTCAATTCTTCTAATAACTCATCAAAATCGGCCATACGATATCCCTAATCAGCTGAGAGAGCTAAAGTCCCAGAAATAAGTTTCGGTAAAATAAGATTACGCTGCTGTTTCAAGTTTCTATTTTTTGTACTCAGAATTCTTAGTTGATCTATCGCTGGGTCAACAACCATATTGAGCTTCGTTAACAGCCTATCCTCTGGAATCACTACTGGATAGTCAGCTAACACATCCCAATTAGCCCTTGGCATCTTTGTCCCTTGTGATGTTTGGACTGAGTGGGCCACAAAATCATCTGAGAATGTCACCATAGCAACTAAGGCGTGATACTTCTTTTCAATCGGTTCCAGAACAAATGTATCCGATGAGCAGATGCCATCCGTTTGAGCTATACCAACTTTGTGAAAGTACGGTCTAATCTTCCCAAAAAGAATGTCGCCTCTCTTAAAGATAAGTTTGCTGCTGCCAACTTCTGTAACCTCATCCCATTCTGATAGTGAAAGTGATTTTCTTGGGAAATGTTCTAGTCCCATATAGGGAGTTGGCTCTGGCAGCGCTCCTTTCTTTACAGACTTTCGCTTGAAGTTAACAAGATCACCTAATCTCTTAACCTCCCACCCCTCAGGTATCTTACCCAGTGGTGAGTCGATGACTTTGGCTTGTTGATGGCCAGGAAAGCGGAATTTGACGAACCACTCCCGGTAGAGGGATTGCGCCATCTCTTCGAGGATGGCTATGCGGCGGTTGTTGTTTTCGATTAGATTGTCGTAGGAAAGTAAGACATTTGTATTGCATCAACTATTTCTTTTGGTGGAACCTTGAATTTGAACAAACGGAGCTTTTCTAGGCTGAGGTTATCCTGTGTCGTTCCTTGAGAAATACTCTGCATTTCTCTTTTCATGAAATCAATGTAGTACTTTACAAAGTAAGCATTGACTCTGTTCTCATCTGGAACAAACCCAACAACACTGTCTGGAAAGCAGGCTTTTACATCTAAGACTGCTGTCTCGGCAATATTAGCCGCTATCGTGATTAGCAGCGTACCTTTGTCCCAAAGTTTGCTTTGAGCTAGGCCAATTTCATTATAGGTCGCTGAATACTCCTGAATATGAAGTTCAGCTGCTTTTACATCACCAGTTTGAATAAAGGGGTATGCACCGCCATACAGCGTAGGATCATTACGAGGGCGATGCCTAGATTTCCCTCTTCCCAAAAATCCTAGTTCATCCAGGTTTAATTCCTGATATTCAGGCATCAAACTGACTCCAAAATCTTCACCACATTCTCAGAGATCATCTGCTCCAACTCATGCGCCTCAGCATTCAGCACCTCTAACTCCTCTTGAAGCGCCTCCAGCTTCTCAGCAAAAACCTCATCATGCTCCTCATCCCCCTGAGCCACGCCAACATACCGCCCAGGATTAAGACTCCATCCTTGCTCTTCTATCTCTTCAAGGGTGGCTACTTTGCAGAGACCAGGAATGTCTTGGTAGATGTTCTCCTCAAAGTGCTTCTCAATACTCCAATCACCATTGCTATCTTCATCTGTATGGTTTTCAAGATAGGTGTTATCAATCGGCTCATCCCGATAGAGCCGCACGATATTGGCAATAAAGTTAAGCTGTTCTGCACTATAGTCACGTACAGCACGAGTCACTTGCCGATAGATATGGCGGGCATCAATAAACAGCACCTTATCCTTGTGCGCTTCTGGTTTTCCTTTGTCAAAAAACCAGAGTGAGCATGGTAGGGTAACGGTATAGAAGAAGTTACTGGAGACGGCGACCATCACATCTACTGCACCGGACTGGATGATCTGTTTGCGAATCTCCAGCTCTGAGGCGCGGGCATCGCTGGCTGAGTTGGCCATGACAAAACCGGCACGGCCTGTGTTATTCAGTGCGGCATGGAAGAGCTGTATCCAGATGTAGTTGCCGTTGTCGTTACGGGGCATGCCGTAGGGGAATCGGGCTTTATCATCTACCAATCGATCTTTCTGGATGGCATCGACATTGAAGGGGGGATTGGCCATCACATAGTCAAACTGGCCAGCACAGCGGTGGATGTCGTCGTAGTAGGAGTTGGCCTGTTTGATATCGCCTTGCAGTCCATGCACGGCCAGATTCATCTTGGCGAGCCGGACGGTATCTTCTGTCTTCTCCTGTCCAAAGATGGAGAGTTCATCACCCGGTACTTTTTGATGCTCCTCTACAAAGTTGGCGCTCTGGATAAACATGCCGCCTGAACCACAGGCGGGGTCGAATACCTTGCCGTGGTAGGGTTCGATGATCTCTGCAATAAGGCGTACCAGGGTGCTGGGTGTGAAGAACTCTCCTCCGCCTTGCCCCTCTGTCTTGGCGAACTCATTAAGGAAGTATTCATAGATGCGCCCGAAGATGTCGCTGCCAATATTAAAACGGATATTGGAAAAATTCTTCAGCAGATCGACCAGGATGCTGTTTTCAAAACGGGTGAAGGTTTTGGGCAGGGCATCTTTGATCGCTTCGTTCTCTGCCTCCAATGCCTTCATGGCATCGTTGATGGCCTGGCCCAGGTCTTCATCCTCTGGTAACTGGAGCAGATTGGAGAAGAGGGCATCATCAGGCACGTACATCGCCCCTTCCGCCTGGATGCGGGACTTGATATCAGAACTGCCTCTACGACGAGAGGTTTGCTTTGCTTCCAGCTTGGCTTTGGCCAGCTCGAAACGGTATTCAGCATATCTAAGGAAGATGAGACCCAATACAGGTCGTGAATACTCTTGTGCGGTAAGCCCTGAATTAGCACGCAGGTTATCCGCTGCTGCCCAGAGACGTTTTTCTAGTTCTTGTATGTTTTTGAAGTCAGACATTGGCAATTATTGTTTTCCCTTTGAGCCAAATTTACTCCAAAGACAGAATAAACCTAGCTTCCAGCCTTTTCAGTAATTCAAAAGTAATGATAGTAGGCACTTCAAAAGTGTTACATATATTAGGCAATTTAATCAAAGGATAGGAATTTCAACCCACAAAGTCAATCGATGTCCTTGTCGCTAGAAGGGGCATTTACGCCCTTTGCAGGA
>MOXH01000135.1_pt1 | contig 10824 bp, 10 predicted proteins | sample 1471181 | NCBI WGS metagenome assembly MOXH01 (sample SAMN05806436, study PRJNA327811) | mollusc metagenome | isolation source: Phylotype A (SB4) bacterial symbionts from gill | host: Thyasira cf. gouldii | place: Canada: Bonne Bay, Newfoundland | collected 2010-05-07
TTTAGAGAGATGTTGCTAATTTAGCTGACATCACAAGACTGACTAGTCGCCACTGGTCACTCGTTTATATAGGCAGCCTCACAGCCAGCGGCTGCGACAGCTTTGGCTGTGACCAATCAAAATGCCGGATTTGGGCTGTGAGCGATTTCATTGGCCACAGCCTCACAGCCGATGCTGTGGCCAATGGACGACGATACTGAATGAGGAGATAGAGAAACCTAAACCTAATCCTCTGGCTCCCCATCGATGAAGTTCTATAAACGCAATAAAACACATGAAAACAATATACTAGCATATTAACATGACTCCCATTAATAAATAGAGACATAATCTACCTAGTGTCCAAAATATGTGGAGATACGTGAGTTAAATCGACCGGGAAAGGTGAAACTTGAAAGGTCGGAACGCTGAGAAACAATGGGTTATCCAGAAACGGGCACTCGCGCAGTCTCTAAACTGCGAGTCGAAGAGTGAAAATTGACAGTTCGCCGCAAATGTGCAGTCAAATGACCTTCAATCTATCGCCTATAAACATTTAAGACATAAAAATACATTGAAACAACTCTTAGTCCAATATTTCGGCCGTCAATCGTCTCCTACAAATATTCCATTTCACTCCATTGCGGGAAAAACGGCGAGATACCAGTCTTCAACGGGATGACGTCACGTCCGCCATTTACAAAACATGCAGTGATATTTTCGGTTACAATTTAGCAATAAATCGTACATTTAGACGAAGAATAACGTCAAAATCACACTGCAGACATATTCTAAAAGGTTCTATGCATTAGTTGTGAAAAGGTGAGTGCATGACATTCTGTGATCGTCAAAATATCCCAATGTGTTTGTCGGGCCATTTCTCAACACAAACCCTTTTCATGCTGTGAAGATTGAATGAAGATAAAATCACACAGCAAGCTACAATTCCGAAGAATCCCAGTTTATAGAGTGATTTTACTTGCTGAACTGATCAATAATATGCGGAATATTGGTGACGGTAGTTTCTACAGGAGTTGTTGAGAAACCAAATGCATAATATTTGATGGAATAGTGCAATATCATGGTGGAACTTAAATCGGTCCTAGGGTGCTCATCGGACACGAATGCCCCACCTAAGCTGTGTTAGGTTTGGCATTCGACATAGTACATGTAGCAACCAGTCGGTGTAAATGACAGGTTGCCGCATGTAATATACCAGAATATTACACTCTCCCCCACTTAATTACTTGAATACTCCTGTTTTCAAGGATTTTGAATGGTACGTATGAATTAATGTTACTATGGTACTTCTAGTTTGGCGCTAATGTTCTGAAATTTGTAGCCAGATCTGGCGAAAGCAGTGAAAATTCACCAATTTTGAAAATAAATTTCATAAACCCGGAAAAACATGCCAAAAAAAAAACGTTATGTTTTTGAAAAAAAAACTATTTCCATAATTTTCTCGTAGCCAAAATCAAATATTTCGGTTACTCGTAGCGCTACCCTAGGTACGGTAGGACATGTACTGGTAAATTTAATTGTATTCCATGATAGTGTTCCAACTATTTTCTGTTGTAAGTGTTAGTACCGGTATTAATAATAATATTGTATTATTTTTTTTACTAGGCCACTATTTGATTAAGGCCAGTTCTATTTACTATGATATCAGTGTTCACTGTCCATTATAGAGGTGTAGGTACGGTAATGTTATGCTACGATACTGTTTCCGATATAATAGCTGTCAGTATTTGTATTGTTTGATAATAGTTAATACCGGTATAATTATGATTATGATTGTTAACTTTTCCTTAAAGGGTTTCTTGCTCGGTTGATAAGACTGAACAGAACAAATGCACACGCTTTGGTAAAATGTAACGTCATATTACGAATTAGGAAAAGGCGTTTCCAAACTATTTCTAAGGTTACTCCCACCGCCACATGTCGGTCAGAAATCTAATGGAAACACGCTGTTAAAGCCGCATCACGTAAAAGCGACAGGCATGACATCACTAAAAATTGTGCAAGAACCCCTTTAAAGTTTAGTACATGTATGTCCATATTATTATTTCTATATTCTGCTTTGCTGTTATTATTGTTTTATATCCTGACAGGTACTCCAGCTGCCTCGACCAAATCGATGAGTCGATCCACCGATACATTCCGGCCAGCTGCCGCCAGTTCCATCATGGCGAGCAGATCCAGGTCGCCCGTCCCGGTTGTCGCCATGCGCTGGATTGTTCCGAAGTTCCGCGTACGGGTGCGGTGAGCCGCCGCCTCTGCCGGGTCGATTTTGAACGGTGCCGTGCCAGGCAGAACCAAAAAGTTAAATTTGTCCAGTAGTGCGGTCTTGGTCATGCCCGATGGAATTCCGCCCTGGAACTCCATTGACATGGCTGCATATTCCACCGACATTAGTAATTGGGCTTTTGAAAAGTCTCGCCATCCCTTCGGCGGCCAGGTGGTGGCGAAAGTTCCTGACTTAATGTCGACGATTCCGTCAGTGGACCAGTCCCTTCTGGCTGGGGGAAACAACGGCATCGCACCCTTGGCCAGCAGGACCAAAGCCCGCTCCTTGATCGATGACTTCTCTCCGTCCACGACGCGGGGATTATTGGAACACGGGGTATTTATAATTGGGGTTTTCTTTTCCTGTGATGATGAAGTGGAACACAACGAATCTCCACCAGGCCCAACTAAACGCGACCTCCGGGCCGGATGGTATACTGTGCCCGCCGACGAGTATATACACGTCTCCCTAGTCGTGAATTGCACCCGCGATAACACACATCTCGGGGAAGTAACCGCCACCGAGGCCATCTTGGTGGCCGACACCGGGAGCCGCGGCACATACTGTGGCACACTGACGGGGAGTTTCACCAACGAAGGGACGGTGAGTGGCGGTGGAGTGGTGTATGTGTCCGATACTGGTGTGACAGGGGACACTCGCGGGTTGTAGGTAGCGGTGGAAACCTGAGGATCAAGGGTGATGGATGTCAACATCACGGGGGACGCTCGCGGGCCACAGGCCGCGGTGGAAACCGGGGGGTCAAGGGTGACGGTTGTCGTTATCACTGGCGACACTCGCGGGTAATAGCTCGCAGTGGGAGCGGGGTTTCACAGGTGACTGGTGAGAATCGTCGAACAGAATAGTAATCCGGTGGAATTGTCACGGCCGGAGCCGTGACCACATTCGAACACTGAGGGATCGCGATTGGCTGAAACGCGGCTGTCGGTCCCACGGTGGATGAGGGAAAAGGCCGCGGCAACCTTTGGATCACTGACGGTCGCTCCTTCGAGAGGGGACTCACTGGCGACGGACTCACTGGCGACGGCACAGGGGTTGTCAGGGGTGTGGACGTCGGGCGCGTCAAATCGATCGAGGGTGTCCTGTACCCGGCCCACTCGTTCTGTTGCTCTATGACGCTTTCGATCAGCCGGGCAGGTATGTTGAGTGCATCCGCGACGGCGTTCTGGGCTGTTAGTAGAACTTGGCCACGTAGCTTAACCCCATTTTCCTTCGGCGCCTGATGGACATCGCCGGTGTCCTGGTTGGCCATCATCCGCCTGGTGAGCGAAACAACGTATCGTTCGTCGTCCGGAGCTATACACAACAATGTAACGACCAGCAACGTCCTAGGGTTTGTCGCGAACGTCACAATGAATTGACGGTTCTGAAACTGGATGTCGACTACACTCAAATCACTTGCCGACACGTGAGGTTTTGTTGGTGTGTACTCAACAGCCTGGCGCTTGTGTGGAGGCTCGGATGCAGTCTCCATCTCCCACCCTGACTGCCACTGTTCCAGGCTCCGGGATGACCTTGGTACCGCCATTACCCAGTTCAGTACCGATTGGCGGGCGCTGTAGGCGGCCGGACAATTGTACTCGTTGGTTGATGCCAACTTTGAATGGTCTTCTGGATACATACTAAGCCAAAATCCATTGTCCTCATGGAAGAACGTAGACGGCAGATCTTCGAAGAGGTCGACATGAGTCCTTTGCACATGACGCCGCAGGTCATTCATTCGGGCCACCGTCTTCTCGCTGGTGGTACAGAACGGGCAGATGACACTCATCCTCGAATGCGGGGCGCTCACGAGATGGCGCTTCAACAGTCCTTCGGTTTCAAACGAGTCGTAACAAAGCCAACACAGCGACATTCTGCAAATTACAAGGAGATTATTAGGTTTGTTAAATAAATTTCCTCGCGTTCAAAATTAATTTAATTTTCGTTTGCGCCTTTGCAGTTGATTTGATTTATTTTTCCATTTCTGTTAGCTATAGTTCAAGTTCATTGTGACAGTTTTCTGTGTGCATGTACTGTATATAGTCAATGCATGTTGTCCATGTCTTTTACCATTATTTCTCATCTAAGTCTATATTGTCACGAGGGAAGATTATCTTTAGAATTTTTTTTCTGCACACCAAGTATGTTGATTTGCAAGCTTGTCATTTCAGTTCATTCATTCATTTTTTTTTCCACAATTTCATCGGGGATCTGAGTGGAAGATCTATTCAGGCACATCCATGCCATCATAACGTAGCATAATTAATAACAAAATTTCAACTTTTAAACAGTTGATGAACGGAACAAGTAACACCGGAGAGCTCGCCGTCTTGACCCGGAAGTCAACGTCGTTGCCACCAACTTCCATGAGAAGTCCGTCCTTGGCTTTGGAATGGTCACTCACTGGGGGAATGAAATCACTGGACCCACAAGTTCTTCGTTCGTCATGAAAGCGGTCCCCTGATTGGTAAGTAGTTGGCCGGACCACCACCGCACAGTCGCATGCTGCAAAACTAGTATTCACCTCTGCAGCAGCAGTAAATAATATTTCCTCTCCCAACCATCTTCCACTTCTTGAATCCCCGAATCAATGTAAAGATCCTAATTACTGGTGATTTTTGTGATTTCCGACTGAAACCACTTTGGAATGTTCTTCCCTCTGTACGTCATGAGCCGGTCCACATGATACACTTTCTTCTGTTGCGTTGGCGACTGCATTATAACATAGGTCAAATTGTCCAACTTCCTATGTACCAAGTAAGGCCCTTTCCAGTGAGGTGTAAGCTTGCTACACACTCCGATTTTTCTTGTAGGATTGTATAACCAGACGGCTTGGCCTGGTTTGAAACTTCTCTTTGTAGAGTGTATATCGTAATACTTTTTACGATACTTTGCTGCACTCTTCAGGTTTATCCTCGCGAGGTCATGGATTTTCACTAAATTTTCTTCAAGGTTGACGGCATATTCCTGCACTTCTATGTCATTGTTTTGTTCAACAGGTCGAGCGACGATGGCTTGAAGCGGCATGGTGATCTCCCTCCCAAGCATCATCTTGTTTGGAGAAAATCCGGTCGATGCATGGACGGACGCTCTGTAGGCCATAAGCACTTGAGGTAGGTAATAGTCCCATGAGCGTTGATCTTTCTGACAATACATTGTTAACATCGATTTTAACGTGCGATTCATGCGCTCCACAACACCATTGGCTTGCGGTCTCGCGGGCGAAGTTCGCGATTTATCGATCTGAAGTAAGTCACACAATGCTTTGAACAATTTTGACTCAAAGTTACTGCCTTGATCTGTGTGCACTTGTAGTGGAGTTCCAAATCTAACTATGTATTCATTCAAAAATGCTTGTGCCACCGTGCGAGCCTCTTGGTCAGGTAATGCTACAGCCTCTGTCCATTTTGTGAATATGTCAACCATCACTAATATGTAGCGGTTACCTCCCTTTGATAATGGAAGTGGACCAAGAATATCTAACGCGACACACTCCATTGGTTCGCCTGATTGGCACGATCCTAAAGGTGCTTTCGATCTGGTTACCACTTTTCTGGAGGTGCACTGATCACATTGTTCACAATATTTCTGTACTGTAATCTTCATGCTGGGCCAGTAGAAACTGTGCTTTAACCTTTCTAATGTCTTTTCGCATCCCAGGTGAGCGGCGGTAGGAATATCGTGGTAGTAGTGCATCACATCTGCTTGACAAACATTTGGGACTATGAGCTGAAGTAGATCATCTCCATTAGTGACCACAAAAACGCCGATACAGCATACCACTGTGAACTTCCAAACGGTCCCACTGATTATATAGTGTCTTTAACCTTGAGGAATGTTCTGCGATTGAGTGCCAATTTGGTTTGGAATGTTCTTCTTTGGCTCTAAATACTGGCCCGATGTCTTCGTCATCTAATTGATGCTTTCTGATTTCAGTTGGTTCCCAGCCGTCCAGTACGAGCAGTCGATGCTTGATCTCGTCCGCTTGATTACTGGTACCTGGTTCAGTGACTGCACGCACGTGTGCTGCATTACGTTCCGGAAGTACTTCTTCTTTGGTAACACTATCACTTATGATTTTGATGTTTTGGTCTTCTGTTGCAGACAGGTTCTCTTGCCGATTACACACTTTGCACGGGATGCGAGAAACGGCGTCAGCTTGGTATGAGAGCTGCCACTTCTATGGGTGATAACCAAGTTGTAAGTACTAATTTGCTGAAGCCACCGAGCCATTTGTCCAGTAGGCAATTTCAAGTTCGTTGCCCAACTGACGGCTGCATTGTCAGTCCTCACTAACACCTTTTGTCCGTACAGAAAATGGTGAAAGTGTTTAAGCGCTGTAACCACCGCTAACAGTTCTTTTCGAGTGGTGCAATAAATGGTCTCCGGTTGGTTAAGACTTTTGCTCATGTAGGCGATCACTTTTTCTTTGCCGTCCTGTACTTGAGATAGCACTGCCCCAACAGCTGTGTTACTTGCATCAGTGTCCAAGATGAATTGGTCACTAACTATTGGGTAGGACAATATGGGTGCTGAACACAGTGCTTGTTTCAGTGCGTCAAATGCAGTCTGACAGCTCTCGTTCCACTGAAACTTCACGTCCTTCCCACATAGCCGGTGTAATGGTTTAGCAATCTGCGCAAAGTCTCGCACAAACCGCCTGTAGTAAGAACATAAACCAAGAAAACTTCGGACTTGTTTGACTGTCGTTGGTTCGGGCCAGTCCCTGACAGCAGATATCTTGTCGGGATCGGTGCGGACGCCTTCTTCAGAAACGACATGTCCCAAAAATTTGACACTCTTTTGAAAGTAGATGCATTTTGATGGCTTTAATTTCAGGTTGGCTGCTTCCAAGCGTTGAAACACGTGTTCCAGGCGGACGATACACTCTTCAAAGGTGGCCCCATCCGATATAATGTCGTCCATGTAAAGAACACACTCGTCCCACGTAAGTCCACGTAGCACGTCTTCCATTAATCGACTAAATGTTGACGGGGCATTGACTAGTCCGAATGGCATCACTGTGAATTGGTACAGTCCCATACTTGAGCTGGCAAACGCTGTTTTCTCTTTACTATTTTCATCGAGGCCGGTTTGCCAAAATCCGGAATTTAAATCCATTGTACTGAACCACTTGGCTCCGGATAGACTGTCTAAGCACTCGTCTACTCTCGGTAGGGGATAGCGTCGATGACCGTGACCTCATTTAGTTTCCGATAGTCAACACAAAAGCGGACCCCGCCATCTTTCTTTGTAACAAGAACAACGGGTGAGGCCCATGGACTAGCTGAAGGTTCAATCACTCCGCGGTCCAACATTTTCTGAATTTCTTCGCGCTCCGTGTTCCGCTTACCAAATGGAAGGCGCCTGGGAGCTTGTTTGGTTGGCCTCGCATTGCCGGTGTCTATTTTGTGTTTTACGCGGTCTGTAAAGCCTAAATCAGCTGACGAGGACGCGAATGTTCCTTGGTACTTTAAGATCAACTGTTTAAATGAGTGCTGCTGTTCTGGGTTTAAGTGAGTTGAACTTCTTTCAATCATGTCTTTTAAATGCTCTGGAATGTCCATTGACTGTCCTGTAGTTGACTTTTCTGCTGTAAATGCACATCGCGCCGACTCGGTAGTGGTAGGATCGTTCTCAGTTTCGTGTATTGATTCACAGACTCCGAGCTCTGTGCACGGGTAAAGTGTCACTGGATCATCACTATGGTTGACAACATTAAGCTTAGTAGGGTCTTTACCTTGCCTAGTATTTATGATGCCTTCCACTAAACACACATCAGCCTTTGAAAACATTGGTGAAGTTTGTATAATGCCGGTTTCCGCTAAATGTTCTGAATTTGGGATATCCACTGGTACCCACGCGGTATGGTTAGCTGGAACAGTTATTTTCTGTTGAACCAATACTCGACAAACCATGCAGTTTTCACCACCAGTCCAACAATGTATAACGTCGGTTTCCGTGTGAAGCTGTTGTCTACAATAATCTATCTTTTTCACATGTTTCAGCAAGAAGTCCTGACCTAGAATTACTTCTGGCGACATTTCACACACAAGCATGGAGTGTTTATATTCAGAGGTACCAATTTTCACATTAAAATCAAATTGACCATATACACGCAAATCGCTACCCGTCACGTCGTGTACGGCGACATTATGTTGCTCTAACGTTGGTCGAACATTTATGTCAATTTTCTCGAAAACTCTATTTGAGAGTAAACTTAAAGTCGAACCGCTATCAATTAAACATTTTGCTGAAACATTCAGTATATCACATGTTGTATAAAATCCATTGTCCCAGTTTGAGCCAAATTCTTCACCAATTTGTCCTATTCTTGAAAATTGTGTATTTTGTAAATCATGGTCTAAATTAACAACACATTCTGCAGGCCTCGTTTCTTCCACCGTCTCGCGGCCTCTGGAGTCGATGGAATCTAGTTTGATGACTTCTTTCCACCATTATAACTTCTGGCTTGCGGATTTCTGGGGCCAGGCTGATTTCTTTGGTATTCTTGTCGCGGGTTGGTTCATGGGGCAATCCCGCCTAAAATGGTTGGGGGACTGACACAGATAACACGTTTTAGCCGGGGCGCCCAGAGTGTTGTTTCTTTCAAGTCGGTCGAGTCGTTTCTCCACTTGTCGTAAGCTCTCAACCACCTCGGAAAGCTGGGATTCTATGGGTTTTGGACTGTCTTCAGCACTGTCGCCTCTGGTCATTCTGACCACAGACCGTTTCTTGGTTGTTTCCGCCTCCACAACGCCTTCATAAAGTTCGATCATCTCAACTGCCTTGGCAACAGTCTTACAATCTGCCGTTATACACCGATATTTCATTTCAGGTGAGACGGACTTGTAGAGCTGGTTCAGAGCGATGGCTTCCACCGCGAAGGAGTCCAGATTGGAATGCGCCCGCTGAGTGAGGCGCTGGATGTCGTCGCCAAAGGAAGAAATTGTCTCCCCTTGTCCGCGCTGACGTGTCTCCAGTCGCGAGATCCATGACGACTTCTGTCGCGTGTGCCCAAAGCGTCGACCCAACTCGGAGGTAAGTTGGTTGTACGAACTTCTCTGGCGAGCAGAAAGATTCATGTAAAAAATCTTGGCGGGACCACGTAGACATGCTGATAGTGTAAGGGCCATAACTCTAGGACCCCAATTTCCCAGCTCTGCACACGCTTCAAATTGATCGATGTAAGATTCCCAGTCCTCTTCGCCCGTGTATTTATCGGGTTTAATAATCACTTTGCTTTGTGTCATCTGCCGAAAATCGTTGTACGTTTCTCCTTCTGATGTAGCTGTGGTACAGCATTTCTGCTATACCGTCTCCCTTGTATCGGACGATCCTCTTGTCTCGGAAAATAATTTCTGTTATTTCTTTCAGGCTCATCCGGAATCCGCACAGCCGGAATATCGCTACGTATAGATGCGCGGTCATCATCTGACCGATCGTCATCACCGACATCACACGGAATTTGTTTTGTCGGACTGTCGCTGTTCCGCGCACCTTCACCCTCGCCGTGCCTCGGATTGAATTCCACCTCGGAGTCGGACTCGATATCTGCCATCTTGTGTTTAATCTTTAATGAATTATTAAAATGAACAATAAAGAACTTCACGAATTGACACTGCTATTTATCACTTGCTATATTTCACTCGCACTTCTTTATTTCACTTGTTGTGTTTCTTTATTTCACTTTTATAATTATTTTTTTTCTTTTTATGTCATCTTTTAATATGAAGATCATTTCTTGTTGTACCATCACACTGGTCGCTGGCTTCATAATATATACATGTAGGGCTCCTCGGTAGTAAGAATAGGTTTCACAGATTCCAATGCTGGATTCGTATCACTAGACGAAAGATAAAACTCTTCGTCCCACTTCGTTGACACCAAATTGTAACAGACCCGAGCCTTCTGTCACAGTGGAAAATAACTAACAATTCAACACGTCAGGATAGATTCAAACAATAACTAGTTTATTGAACATAAAAACAGTAACGGTAATAACACATGATAGAACTTCCCATTCTACAGCCTAGGTCTATGACAAATCGTACAAAGGACTTATTAAAGATCCCAACCTAGATCTAGCACTCTCGGTAGATCTAGTAGACTTGTAACGGTGAAACCTAATTTATGAAGCAAACACCAGGACCAGTGTGATGGGAGTCTTGCTTTGGAGACGCCGGTAATGGCTTAACTCTTTGATCAGAAGATCGAAGATAAAAGGTATGATTTACCTTTAATATGCAGGTAGACTACTGAGGTAGATATAATATTTCAATAAGATAAGATGTAGATCTAGATCTAAGGTAGCTTTCCTGTACGTAGATGAAACAATAAAGATGTTGTTTGAAGCTGAACAAATGTAGTAGAAATGGTCCTTTGCGTTTTTTGAGGGACTTGGTATATTTTTAGAGAGATGTTGCTAATTTAGCTGACATCGCAAGACTGACTAGTCGCCACTGGTCACTCGTTTATATGGCAGCCCTCACAGCCAGCGGCTGCGACAGCTTTGGCTGTGACCAATCAAAATGCCGGATTTGGGCTGTGAGCGATTT
>MOXH01000136.1_pt1 | contig 10789 bp, 14 predicted proteins | sample 1471181 | NCBI WGS metagenome assembly MOXH01 (sample SAMN05806436, study PRJNA327811) | mollusc metagenome | isolation source: Phylotype A (SB4) bacterial symbionts from gill | host: Thyasira cf. gouldii | place: Canada: Bonne Bay, Newfoundland | collected 2010-05-07
CGTTACAGATGAATGGGTCTTACTGTTTAACCACGGGTCATCGATATTTTATGACGTTCACGGCATTGCTGAAGCTTCCACCGGCTCCAAAAACGACGGTCGTCATTCGCCGAGGCGGCAGTCACACCTCGCTGTGAAGACACCCAGATTTACGACGATTATAAGGTAAAGCCCACCACAATGAATCAGATAACAAACATATTAGACACACAAAACAACATGGCGAGCACGCGGTAGCAAAACAAGACAATGTTAATCTTTCACTCCAAAGGATTTTAGAAGACTCTTCAAAATTGACGTTATAAATGTATCATTCATTCATTAACATCGATCATTAACATCACTCGGAACACCTCGGTCATTATAACATAACACCTCTCAGAGGTATATAGGCAGTTGTGTGTTGTTATTTCTTTGACGTACTATGTGAGCATGATCATCCGGCGAACAAAATGTTCAAAACGATTTTTGCGCATATCCTTACTCAAAATACATCCGAGGGATCTTCGACTTAGGCGATAAGACTAGAGGTTCGCCAAAGGCGAAGGGGCTTTTGCTACCGGCGCGGCAGGCATACTCCCATTCGGCCTCAGTAGGCAGGCGCAACGCCAAGTATGGGCGCGCACTGTTGACCTCGGCAATAAACTTTTCAATATCATTCCAACTTACCTCTTCCACCGGTCGCTCCGCACCCTTAAATTCACTCGGATTCTCTCCTGTCACAGCTTCCCACAGTGCCTGTGAACAAGCACTGTCTGCCAACCAAAAAGCCCGGCTGATCCTTACTGTATGGGGTATTTCATCACTATCACTCTCAGACTCACCTTGCGACGATCCCATGACAAAGTCACCAGAATGGATCCAGCCGCATGCGTTGAGTAACCCCCATCAGCTCAAACTCAGAATAGTGGCCATAATCATCCTCACCCCAGCCATCGGCCCACTCTGGAGGAAAGGGATTAGGTAAGAGGTAGCTCTGGGTCATCTCTTCAGGTGTGATAGTCATAGCGCCGTATCATTGGAGTGCGGTCAACCGGCAGGCTTTCAGGCGGCATCCGCTCACCCTACTCACGCACCGGCGACCTATTGGTTTTTGCCACGAATAACAGCCTCGTGGACGGGATAGTACTCTGGTCAAAAATGCGCCATCCGGCGCTGATCGAGCTCGGGCAAGACGGAAACCAGTAGCGTGGTTGCGGTTACCAGGCCTGTTCCTGTTGCGGTAGGCAGAACGCAGGTTCCTGCCGTTGTTGTTCCAGGAGCCGCCGCGCAACACGCGGTTATCGCCTTTTTTGAGTGCCACCCTGATCCTCTTATACCTCTATCGAGGGGTAATGTAAAAGCTCACGCCGCCGCCAGGCACCGCTCTCACAACCCTGAATAATACGCAGCAGCAGCTCCAGAAATTCATCCCCCTTAAAACGCCGCTTTAGCAGCAGCCATAACCTTTCGTGACTAAGAGTAGCGAAATAGTTGGTAATATCGATCTTGACATACCAGGGGTAACGGCGCATTGCCGCCAGCACCCGGCCGGATACCGCGTGAACACCGCGCCCGGTCAGGCAGGCGTAGCTAGTGGGTGCCATGGCGGTTTCAAATACGGGGCCGGCCAGATTCATGATCGCGTGATGGAGCACCCGGTCTTCAAAACAGGCGGCATGGATCAGACGCCGTTTGGGATCATGGATAGTAAAACTCTTGTACTTACCAAAAGGTGCCCGCCCCTCCCTGATCGCCTCACCCAGGCACTTTAGATTGGCATCCAGATCACTGAAAAAATCAGCCACTTCCGGGCGCTGTCGTTTTCCTCGTCCCGCTTTCCAGGCAGCCAGCGCAAGATTGTCCCATGCTGCAATGGCATCAATCGCAATACGGGTTCGTTTCATGGTATTGACTGCTGTTTCGCCAGCGCTCTCTGGAGGGCTTCGATAAACCCGGCACCATACTTCTCAACCTTCGCTTTCCCGATACCTTCAATCTTCTCCAGCATGGCCAAAGAATCAACACGCTTACGCACCATCTCCGCCAACTGCTCATTGTTGAAAACCCCATAGGCCGGTATACCGGCGGCTTCGGCCAGCTCTTTGCGTAGGGAACGCAACTGGGCATAGAGGGCGAAATCCTTATCATTGAGCAGTTCACGATAATCTACTTTAGGCCTATTAGTGCTACCGCCAGTCACGGCTTGCCCTCCCGCGTAGGTGACACAAACCGACCAGAAGCTCTGCTCCCCCGCTGCAACAAACTGCTTCTCTATGGAGACCACCCGCACGCTGCCACAAAACCCGTTGAGTTCATCCTCTCCCTGTTGCGGGAAGAGGGCATTAACCGTAAAAAATCGCTGTATCATATTGTCACCTGCTAGCTAACCCCCGCCCGTACCTGACCGACACCTCGTCCCTCGGCATCTGTCCGGCACGGCTCCTCTCTCTCTACTGCGCTCCGCGCTACCGGCACTATTGACCTCGGGCAAGACGGAAACCAGTAGCGTGGTGGCGGTAACCAGGCCTGTAACTGCTGCGGTAGGCAGAACGCAGGTCCCTGCCGTCGTTGCTCCAGGAGCCGCCGCGCAACACGCGGGAATCGCCCCTCTCTGGTCCGTGGGGATCAACCTGCTCATCTTCCGGATACGCCCCATACCAATCCGCACACCACTCCCATACATTGCCGTGCATCTGGTGAAGACCCCAAGCGTTAACCCCTCCCGGCAGTGCTTTTACCTCTACCGTCTCTCTCCGATCCTCCCCTTTTTCTCCACTACCGTAGGGATAGTTACCATTGTAGTTGGCCTGTTCGCTGCTGATCTGTTCGCCAAAGGCGAAGGGGCTTTTGCTACCGGCGCGGCAGGCGTACTCCCATTCGGCCTCAGTAGGCAGGCGCAACGCCAAGTGTGGATGCGCACGATTGACCCTGGCGATAAACTTCTCAATATTTTTCCAACTTACCCTTTCCACTGGTCGCTCCGCACCTTTAAACTGACTCGGGTTCTCCCCAGTCACACCCTCCCATAGCGCCTGGGTACAGGCGCTATCTGCCAGCCAATAGCCCCGGCTGATCTTTACCTTGTGCTGAGTCTCATTGCTACGGCGTCAACTTCACTTCCGGGTGATCCGATGGAAAACTCACCCGGATTGATCCAGCGCATGCGCTGGATGACCCCTGCCAGTTCAAACTCGGCATAGAGACCGTAGCGGTCTCGCCCCATGGCCGATGCCCAGCTGGGCCGATGCCCTACTTCCACGATCAATTGGTCGCTATCACTTCGCAAGCCCATCCGACCGGTCGGCGGCAGCGGCAGAGTACAGGGCAGTTGCTCAAGGTCGATCTCCTTGGAGGTCTCTATACCGCTTTGACCCGCCTCCATTTGACTATAGAGAAAATCACCCGCCCTGAAGGTGGCAATGGGACTCCCCCTTGAAGCGCTGGCCGGAATAGGGGGTTCTGGAACATGGTCGATAGTGAGCCGCCCTCCCCGCTGCCACAGTTGCAAGGGGCGGGATCGATTACCCTCTCTCATCCAGAGGGTGGATTGGGGGTTCAGATCCACCGGTTTGTGGAGGGTGATGCCACGCTGTTTAGCCGTCTCACTGACCGCTACCCAGGCGGCCTCCATCAGGGGTTCACCGCCCTCCCACAGCGCCCTGTGATGACGCACTACCGAACGCTCCACATAGCCTGCCAACCCCTGGTCACCAGGATTTTGAATGACACTCTTGGCAAACCGTTGCATATACCGTTCGTGGCACGGAGCTACTTCAGCACCCAGGGCCTTGCAGTACCCCATCTCAGCAGCGGAGATGATCGGCGGCAGCGCACCATGATAGGACTCCAGCAAGGCGACCACCCGCTGCTTCTGCTCACTATCCAGCAACCGGTGTCGCTCACGGTGGTCGTTAACCGCCTGCTCATCATAGGCAAAGCCACTCAGGCAGGTAGCACACTGGGGTGCTGCCATAGCTCAGCCTCGGCACCCACATCCGCCTGGGCTGCCGGTAGCAGGTGGCGAGCGGCACGCAGTAGTCGAGGCTCAACCCGGATGGCGGGGGCCAGCAGGTCGAGGAGGTTGTCGGGGCCACTCTGAGCGGGGTCGATACCCCGCCCCATGGCCCGGCTGATACGGGGCAATTTTCCGGGCAGTGGCACACTGTGGTCCCAGACCACCTGGATATAGAGGCTGGTAAGGGCCTTGCTCCAGCAGCGACGGGGGGTCGGTGTAAGCACCAGTGGCGTGATGCCCCGGGCACGCAGTTGATGGCCGAAACGGAGCCACCCTGTTTGTGCCACCCCACTGCTGTCGTACTGGCCAAGGTCACTGAGAATCAGCAGCGGCAACCCCTGTGGTGGAAGTTGCTTTGTCGAAGGTGAGCTATCTAAATCATGAATATGTAAACCCGATTTACCGCGCAACCTTTTCAACTTGCGTTCCAATGCGCCAAAATCGCTCCAGTAGGGGATCAGCCGCTGGCTGATATCGATGATCAACTGGCAACGGGGTGCCCAAGCCGGTTTGTGCCGGTAAGGAATCCGATGCAGGGCGTGACCCCGTCCAATCCGCCTGACCAACTGCAGCAAGTCGGGCTCCCTTGTGGGTTGCATTCCACCCAGCGCCTGCCGCAGAAAAGGCCAGAGTCGGCTCCAGGGAACCAGTGGCTCTTTATCCGGCACCCGATGCGTTGGGTTGGGGCTAGCGTCCGTTGCGCTGAGTGGCTTGGCCCTCCTGAACCACTCAGGTTGCTCACGGTCTGCCTCCTGGATCTCACGGCGGTGGTGAGAGTGCAGGTACCAGAAGCTGGCTTCGCGTTGCCGCTTTTCCTGACTAGGGGTGGTGAGTGACTCGCCCGGCACTCCCTGGAAAGGCATCTCTCCTTTTTTCTCTGTCGGCGGATCGCGCTTTTCAGGCTGTTTCTCGAAACCCAGTTGTGATGCGGTGTAGGTGAAGCGGTCATTATCACCACTCGCCAGCGCCTCGATCAGGTCGGCACGCCCCGGCTGGCTGCGGCGAAAGGCGCTGGGAGAGAAGGTCCGACGCATTGCGGCCATCCCGGTCAATTGATGATCGGGCTAAGTTGGGGTGATTTTTTCAGTGCGTAGTCTTGATCCTGTTGAGTACGTCACTCTGTTCATCATGCCCTTCCGCCATGCCACTCACGGCGCGCAGTAGATCGAGGTACTCGGCCTGGCCGGGTGGGGTAACGCCCAGATCCTCGGCGGCTTGGCGATCTTCCCAGAGCTGTTGTGCCGCCTCTTTCAGTACCCCCGGCGAACACTTTTCCCCCGCTTCTTTGCCAAAATGGAGTTCGCCCCTGGCAACCAGATGTTGAATCAACGCCGCCTCCTCCTTCGGCAGATCCATATTCAGTACCAGACAGCGCCGCACAAAGGCGGGGGGTAGCTCCCGCTCTTCATTGGTGGTGATCACCACCAGCGGCGGTTCACTCCCCTGACTGCCAATGGTCTTGTGCAGATAGGGTACGGTAAAGGCGCCGTTGCCCAGAGTCTCCAGCAGCCCGTTGGGCAGATCGGCATCGGCCTTGTCGATCTCATCGATCAGCAGCACACTGCCCTGCCCCGGCTTCCACTCCTTCGGCCGCTCCGGCACCGGCCCGCCGTAGCGGCAACTGGCGTTCTGTTCCATGGCGCTCTTCCAGTCGTAGACCCACCAGAGCGGCCCTGGGCGCAGAAAGCGGGCCTCTTTGAGTTGTGTCTCGGCATCCCCCTTGTCGGCACCCGCCGCCAGCGCCTGAGCCACCCCCAGGCGACCCACGGCGTCGAAATGACAGTGGAGATCCTGGGCCTCATGGCGGGAGTGCACCACCTGGGGTACAAACAGCCAACCCAACTGATGTGCCGCCGCCCGCGCCAGCTGGCTTTTTCCAGCCCCGGCTCCCCCCGGATCAGCAGTGGTCGGCGGGAGGCGAGGGCCGCTTCAATGGCGTAGACCTCCTCACCGAATTTATGCCTTGTCTCCGGCCAGGAGCCGAACTTAGGGAGGGTGGTCTTGGTACCGGGGGGGATTCGGGTTTTCATTGGTATTTCCTGATCATTTCGAGAAACCTTCTGACCTGTGTCATTAAGCGCCCCTCCATAACTATCAGTATGTTCTCATCAGACTCAATCGCCATCGAGAACACTCGCAGGTTGGGTAGCTTTTTTATCAGCTGGCTGTAGAGCGACTGGTTAATTTCCTGGGCATTCCTGACATGGAGAACCAGATAGTGGTCTTCGTCTCCCGTGTCACGTCTTGACCAGATTTCATCGTTGATTGTTGTCGCCGCATCTTCAGTGAGTTTTTCAGGTGGGGCTACCTTAGGAAACAGTTTTAACCAAAGCTCCTTCTGCAAGGTATCGAGTAAATTTTCCGGGGTAGTTCCAGCCTCGAGTAGATCGCAATCATTCAACCCATCTCTTGATGTCACAGAGAGGCCTTTAGCTGATCCAAACCTTGCCTGCCCATTCACCAACCTTGCATAGGCGATATTCAAACCGAGTTCGGTCAGCTTGGGCACACACAGGCAACACTGTTTGCTGTCCAGCTCAAAGTGACGGTGGTTACTAACGACCCAATCATCCTTGACTGCAAGTGTCACCACCCAGCCAAGAAGATCGGCAGCACTATCGCTTACAGATTTCATTATTGCACCACTTTTCCCCGCATGTTGTTGCACGGTAAGTTCTGCATCCACTGCACGATGTAGCAAGCTAATTGTATTTTCTATTTCATCCTTGCTGGGACGACAGAGGTAAAGCACCACCTCATCAAGTGTTACATCACCACCCATTTCTCTACTAATGGCTTTCTGCAGTCCGACAAGGTGGGGCTTTTCCAACAGACCACGAACCTCTCCTCTTATCTTTCTTCTATATTTTTCTATGCTTTTGTTTTTCTCGTCATCGCTCAGGTGGCTGCCAAGTGACTGTGAATCAGTCGGCGTTTTGGGTGAGTTTATCTCCAATCTTTCAAAGATAAAACCCGCCACCTCTGCGCCACTATGGTTGTTGATATCGAGATAACCATCCCCCTTATAGAGCCCCGCAATTTCCCCGGATGCCACATCAACATCGTCCATACGAAACAGCATGATATCCTCATCATCTCTTTCGCTAATCAGGTTGGAAATTGCCCGCCACTCCATCTTGCACCAATCCTTAGCGCTGTACTCCTTGCATAGAAAGACAACAATTAAATCGCATTCATCCTTGTAAAGCCCAGGAAGATGAACATAGAGATTAGGCTTGGCAAACTCAGCTTCATGAAATTGGTCATAGAGTACACACTCCCTGCCAAAGGCTTCCTCTAATGATTCTGCTGCTTGACCTACCAGCTCCCTGTGTTCTCCGGGAAAGCTCAACCCTACTTTGAATCTTCTCTGTCCCTCTATCACTGTTAATTTTCCTTATATTGTCTGCACGAGCCAGCATTAACCTTACCAATGAAACGCAGCCTCTGTCAGCAGCATCAGAACTTCTCAATAATTCCGTGCACCTCTCGAGCACGGGGTCGGAGAGCACACGCCTCTGGGAACAACCCGTCGGCACTGGATTGTTGAGAAGTTACGTCATGGAGAGTAAAAATAGACGCCTACTGAGCCAATAACCAGCACCACAGGTAGATGAAAAGCCAGCAGGGTATTGGAGGTTGTCACAGCAAACCAGCCCGCCACCTCTTGCTGAAAGGAGCGGGTATCCATTGAGAAGTCGATCAGCTCAGGCGACCGCACCCTCACCTGGTCATAGACTTTACGAAACAGCCGCTCCTGGCGCAGGAAGTAGCCATCGAGCCCCCAGAAGACCAGTGCGGGTAGCAGGGCGATTACTACGAATCGGGTATTGGCGTCTTTTGCGGCCAGCGCAAAGAGTGCGGCGGTGAGGGTGACGCTCCACCCTTTTAGCAGAAAGGAGTTTTGGGCCATGCGGGTGATGACCCCTTGTATTATCTCCAGGTGTTTCAGTTTTGCTTCCATTTTTTCAAACTCTAAAACGTATTTTGGCTATACCGATGAATAAGATCGCTCTGTCAGTGACCCTCAGATTTACGCTTAATCTTCCCATAGACGGATTCATAGGGAAACCTTGACTGACATGGTACAGCAATTATCTGCGCGTTTTTTTCGCCCTATGAAACCAGCCATAAGAACGCGATTGCCAGAGGATTTGACTGTGGTAGGGGGATTTGTTTAGAAATTGCCGTGAACTTCCTGTCAAAACCGGCTTAATTGTACCCAACAAGCACAGGTGGGTCTTGATGCATGCATTAGTCGCCACGCATCATCGTTTGGATCTTGAAATAGAAGAGAGGCTCACTTCTGCGGCCAAGGCGGTGAGGATTAAGGAGGGGCACGCTCCACGACAAAGCCGTCGATAATGTTATAATCATCATAATTAAAATAATACCTTAGCAACTGCTCCATGCTCTCAAAGACAAATGCATTGACGAAGGTCCGAAGCTTCTCCCAGAGACTCCTCTTGCTACCTGCCTTTTTACGGCAAGCCTTGAAGGCTACATCGCACAATTCGGATATCTGATATTTGAGGTCAGCGTAAAAACCACCCTCACTTCTTTTTGGATCTTGGGCCTCTTTTCAAAGAAGTTACTCGCCTGCCAGATAATGACTCTATCTCTTTCTTAAAGCGGTCACTCCCCAAAGCCAACCCTTTGTTGGATGCATCCCGTATCTGCGTAACCCATCTTTCGTGGCAAACCTCCGCAAGTCATTGATAGTCGTTTATACAGTTATAATATTTCCAGCAAATACAAGGTGATAGTGTTTTTACCTCATTTGTAATGCCATAATATAATACTTTACTTTTCGCATTTTCTGCGACACGCTTTAATAATGTTTATTCGTTGCACATTGACTATTTTACAGGTGAGAAGTAATCACTATTTTCATATCAGTACAGGCTCCGCAATAACTACATATCGCTCCTCGCCACCCGGCAACAGCGCACCGAAAGGGAAGCAGGTAATCAATGGGAAATCTGGGGACACAATACTTAATTATGCCATCCTCCGTCCAGGGCATAAGCAGAGGGGAAAAATCAAGCATTGCGTTCCCAGAACCCCCTTGCGCTCAGATAATCGCACAAAGGGAAACACTCATTTCCTCAATAATCTACGTAACAGTAATCGACGCATTCACCGCGCCTGGGTGCTTAAAGATGAGTTCGAGCACTTTTGGAATTACAGTTATCGTGGGTCAGCGGAGAAGTTTATTAAAAGCTGGATGACGACCGCACTGAAAAGCCGTATCCCATCGCTGAAAAAGTTCGTTAATACACTACTACATAATCATCTCGATCATGTGCTTACTTTCATTGATAGGCGTCTGACGAATGCGGTTGGCGAGGGGCTTAATCGGGTTATTAAAATCGTCAAGAATAGAGCCTCTGGTTTTCGCGGCTTGGGCAACTTCGCTGATATGATTTATCTGACGACTGGTGACCTTGATAACCCTGCACAGATTCCGAGCAATTTACATACACTATGAATGCCGTCATAATCTTCATGAAACATTACAAAAACAGCCGTATTTAGGCTTTTATGTGTTGGAGAAACCCGGATATAGCCAACTTTTTTATCCAACAGTCAATCCGGCCATTTTCTTGATGTGTGCATGGCGCGTATTACAGTGACGACATCCCCTTCGACACAGTAGGGAAGAGTGTATGGAAACCCGGAAATAACCAACTCCCGCGTATTCTCGACACGCCCTGGACGACCTATACCAGGGTGGTCGGAAAGTTTCAGCGTCGCTTGCTCGATCGCCTCCAGAACCTTGACTGCGGCAGCCGGATTCTCCTGGAGGATATAATCGAAGATGTCATGCAAATCGATCCTGGCCTTCGAAGACCATTCGACATTCATGCAGGCTGCGCTTTTTCGATTTTCTTGTGGATTTCGGCAAGGATCTGCTCATTTGAAACGGTGTTACCGCACTTGATGTCATCAATCCCCACTTCGACCTGCTGAACAAACCACTCCTCATATTCAAGATAACGCTTGGTTGCTTGATTGAGCACCCAAGCCCTGGATCGCCCCATCGCACTGGCCAAGCGGTCTACCCGGTCAATACTATCTTCATCCATGCGGAGAGATATATTTCTGGCAGTCATGTCATCACCTGCATTCATGTGGATTACAAAGTAATCATAGCATACGACCCACCTAACCGAACATAGATTGAACTGCCCCAACAAAAACCCTCGGAATCGAATAAGAGAGTTATGACTACTTTTGATTTCTCCCCACTCTTTCGTTCCGCATCGGCTTTGATCGTCTGGCCAACGCCCTGGAGACAGCATACCGCTATGAGTCCAACGGTTACCCTCCCTACAACATTGAGTTAACCGGTGAAGATAACTACCGTATCACCATGGCCGTGGAGGGCTTCACCGAAGATGACCTTGGGATCGAGATCAAACAGAACATCCTGAAGGTGGCAGGGGGTAAGAGCGATGACAGCAACGACCACAACTTTCTCCACCGTCGTATCAAGATCAATGGTGGCAGTGATCAACTGATCGGCACCAAAGCGAATGCGGCCTAATAAATTGCGGCAGGCGCATTATACTGGGGTTTAACCACTGCCCTCCGCCGTACCTGACCGACACCTCGTCCCTCGGCATCTGTCCGGCACGGCTCCTCTCTCTCTACTCGCGCTCCGCGCTACCGGCACTATTGACCTCGGGCAAGACGGAAACCAGTACGCGTGGTGGCGGTAACCAGGCCTGTAACGTGCTGCGGTAGGCAGAACGCAGGTCCCTGCCGTCGTTGCTCCAGGAGCCGCCG
>MOXH01000137.1_pt1 | contig 10779 bp, 9 predicted proteins | sample 1471181 | NCBI WGS metagenome assembly MOXH01 (sample SAMN05806436, study PRJNA327811) | mollusc metagenome | isolation source: Phylotype A (SB4) bacterial symbionts from gill | host: Thyasira cf. gouldii | place: Canada: Bonne Bay, Newfoundland | collected 2010-05-07
CGTTATCTGGTAGAGTTCAGCTATCGCTTCAGCTGGCGGTTTACGCTTGGATTGATGCATCCTTGTCTAGGATTCACTGCCGTAAGGATACCCGCAATGCCATTTAAGCTCTTGAGCATGGCTGAGATTCATTAACAATCAGGAAAAAGCAAACTCACCTAAAGGTAGCTGAAGCACACAGAATGCGGCTGTATTTTCAAAAATTATTCACGCAATCGGACAGAATTAGTGGTGAGACATTGCTGAAGAAATGGAGCTACTGGGCAACCCATAGTTGTCTTGGGCCGAAGATAAAGGTGGCAGAGACAGTTAAAGTACATTGGGATGGCATCCTAAGCTGGTTTGACAGCCACCTTACCACAGGATTTGTAGAGGGGATGAGCCGATTGGATCCAAGCAGCTAAAAGTAAAGCGCGAGGTTACAGGAGTGAGAGGAGTATCATTACAATAGCCTATCTGATTGGGGCCAAATTAGATCAGGAGGAAATTGTTTTTTGCGTCTACTCTGAGTTTTGAAAAAACTCTTATGCCCATTGAGATCACAAAATCAAGGACTGAGTTCTTGCGATCAAGTGGCAATATTTCATTTTTTTCTGAAGTTGAGTATGTATTGAATACTGAAAAACCGACATATCACCGCGTGGTACAGCGCCTTTGGGTTGTTCCGCTCTCTCTCGTTATGGCCTTTTATTGTGGTCTGCTGCAGGCCGTTCCACCGGCTGGCACTGAGATTGTTAATCAAGCGGCCATCAGTTATAAAGATGGAAGCGGCATTGATCGAATAGCAACCACCAATGAGGTTATTCTAACGATTAATCAGGTTTTTGCTGCAACCCTGATTAGTGATCAAAGTCTTTTCGGGGCTGATGGGGCAACGGTTACCTTTTTTCACACACTGACGAATATCGGTAACGGCCTGGATACCTACACCATCACGGTAGCCGATGATAATAGCTATGCCGGGATTGACAGTGGTGACTATAATCTCATCACCGTCTATCACGACATCAATGCCAACGGTCAGTTGGACGCGGATGAACCGGCAGTAAGCAACTCCATTGCTTCCGGTAATTTGAGCTTAGCTATGAATGAGGCTGCCAGCCTTTTAGTGGTAGGCGATATCCCATCTGGTGTTGCCGACGACAACACCTATGAATTGACATTGACAGTGACAACTGCCGGTGGGGGCATGGATGATGTCGGTAGCAATAATGATGGGGACGAGACCACCAACGAAGACACGGTGACCATCACTAGTAATGCTATTTTAAAGGCTACCAAGTCTTCCAGTTATGATAACGCCGGTACCGCCGATGATCTGAGCGATGATCGAATCACCTATGCCGTGGAAGTGACCAATATCGGGGTAGCCCCGGCTACCGATGTTGTGGTTTTCGATGGTATCCCGGCCCAGATGAATCTGGTGGCGGCTTCCATCACAACGGCGAATTTTGATGGGGGGGGGGGATTTTAGTCCGGCGGCCGTCACTATGGGTACCGGTGGAGGTTCTCTAAGTGAAGCTGGCCTGCGAGGTGGTGTTGGCGCTGATATAAATGCTGATATTGACTCTACTGATGCAAGCGAGGCAGAACTCTCCATTGACCTCAATAATGACGGTGACTTATTGGATGATGATATGGTCATCATTCACGGGGTGGATAGTGCCTTGGCAAGCGGAGGTTCAGTCGGTTTCACTTATCAAGTGCAATACACATCGCCCTTGACGGTGGCTGCAGGAACAGTCATTGATAATGTAGCCCATGTAAGCGGTGATGTGGGCACTGGCTCCCTGGTTCAGAATAGTTCCAACCTAGTACAGGATACGGTGCAGCGTCTTTCCGGAGTAACCATTACTGACACAGGCGAGAATACCGGTGGTGACCAGATCAACGACGGGCGGGATGATAATGCACTTGATGGTGTGCAGTATGTCGATGCGGTGGAGCGCGGTGCTACGGCCTTGTATAAAAATATTATTACAAACACCGGCAGTGGCGAAGATATCTTCGATCTGGCCGTGACCTCCTCTTCCTTCCAACCCGGTACTATTTACCAGTATTTTTCTGCAGATGGCATTACCCCGCTACTGGATGCTTCCGGTAACAGTATCGTTGATACCGGCATAATCGCAGCCGGTGCCAGTCGTACCATTATGGTCAAGATACTGTTGCCGGTAACCGCAACCGTGTTGACGCCGCCATACGATGCCATTGTGACCGTCACTTCGGTTAGCAACGTGGCAAAGAGTGACACCGTGACCGAACGGCTCAATGTAATTCAGCCTTCCCGGGTTGATCTAGCCAATAGCGACGAAGCGTCAGGTTTCAATGACGGTGGCGTAGCCGATGCTGATCTGGTAGATGGCAGCCTAGCACCTCCTTGTCCACAGTTTCTGGCGGCACGGTTACTTTTGACCTCTGGGTGGCCAATGAGGGTTTTGAAACCGATAGTTACCTGATTTCCACATGGGCTGATGCTGATGCAACCGTGTCAGTGCCGGCAGGTTGGCAGGTGGTATTCAGAACGCTTGAAGGCGCGCTAATCACAAGCATTCCACCGGTGGCGCCTGGAACCGGCTATCACTATATAGCCGAAGTCTCTACTCCGAGTAAATCCACGCCCTCTTTCACTGCGTTATATTTTAAAGTGCTGGGCGGTAATACTGGATCCAAAGATACCCTGTACGATGAAGTAGAGATTACCGGGGTAGAATCAATCTCATTGCAGCCGGAACAGAATGGTACGGTGCCACCTTGTGGTTCAACAGATTACCTCCATGTCCTGACCAATTTCGGTGACACCGCTGAAGATATGATTATTTCGGTCATCAGTCAGACGCTATTGGATCATCAATTACTTTTTCCCACCTCCAGTGTTGGCTCAGAAGCAACAGACTACCTGCCGGTTCAAAGTTTTGGTATCGGTGACAGTGTAGTAATATATGACGATAGTGTTTCTGCCTGGACTACCGTGACCTTGGTGGATGACGGGACGGGAGGTATTGCTATTCCACTGGCAGGCAGTGATTCAACACGCATTAAGATTCGAATTTTTGCTCCCTGCTCGGCTCCGGAAAACACCAAGGATGTATTGGTACTTAATGCCAGGGTTAAAGAGGGCACTGCCAGTGTCGAGGTCACCGATCAAACTACGGTTAGTTCGGTATTTCTGACGATTTCAAAACTAGGTGCTCGGGACTCAGCCTGTGATGGTACTGCGGATGCAGGTTTTGCCTCCGCCAATGTTGTTGCGGCACCAGCGACCTGTGTAATCTGGAAATTGACCGTCTCTAACCAGGGCCTGAAAACGGTCTGTAATGTCACTATTAGTGATATGGCTCCGCCCTATACCCTCTTGAATGGTGCCCCTCCGGCGGTAATTGTGGAGCAACCGGCGCCGGGTGATACCGGCAGTTGCGAGGTTACCGGCTCCAATATTGACTGTACTGTGGGTAACCCCATAGACATTGATCCGAGTATTTCAGGGGCCGAAAGCTACTGCTTGCGGGCTGGAGAAGTGGCAGTAGTTCATTTTCGAGTTCAAATTCAATAAGTTACTAAGTAGGTCATTGATTATGCGACATGCAGCGGCTAAGGAAGCGTTGATTAGCCTTACTTTTGGTATGACTATTAAGCTAACCCTAATTTGGGGGCTGTTTTCACCAGGCTTCGGGCTTCGGGCTTCGGGCTTCGGGCTTCGGGTGGCCTGATCCTACGTTTATTGTTGGTGCATTAGTGTTTTTAAATTAGAATGGTGAGCGTTGGGGGTGACTTTGAGTGGAGGTTGAATTATGCGCAGACTGGTAGAGAGGTTTTTTTCTGGTTCTGGTTCTTGTGGGTGTCTCTGGCGGGCCGGTGTTTGCCGAACTGTTGGAGAGTAAAATGACGGCTTACCTGGTCACAAAAAGTGGGCAGGGGGAAGAAACATTGCAAGAGACAGACAGTGCGGCTCCGGGCGAGACTATAGAATATTTACTCGTCTATCGAAATACCGGCAAGGGCAGCTTGAGCGGTCTGAATATCACCGGACCTGTGCCGGCAAACACGGTATATTTGGCCGGGTCTGCTCTTACAGTGGTCGCAGCTGATTTGGAAGTCTCTATTGACCATGGTGAATTATGGGAGAAGGAGCCCGTCAAAAGAGTGCGAAAGCAGTCGGATGGCTCTATGCGGGAAGTTGTCGTGGAAGCGGATGAATATACCGGCATTCGCTGGCTGCCCAAGGAAGCTTTATTGCCCGGTACAGTACAGAAATACCATTACCGAGTGGTAATACGATAAGGAGCGTCAAGATTTTTCTAGATAATTCAAAGAGTTACTTTAAGCCGGATCAGCGAACCCGTAAATATCTTCTTGATTAGCACGAAGGTGCCGCTAAAAGATCGTAAGGGTAGCTTTAGCGTTCGCGATCCACGCTCTAATTTGGCACTGATCGCAGCTTAATCTGCTCCTGCGTAAGCGGCCGATGGGCGCTTAGACCATAGCTGAACCTTCGTACCAATCAGGAAATTATTAATCTAGCCTGAGATATAAGGTCACTGTGACGCACCGCACAAAAAGGTGGTGTCCGATGTGGAACAGATAACCGACAAGTAGCGGAATAGACTTAAAGAGACACAAACAATCCCCCTGAGGAGAGTTGCAAAGATGAAAGCGAAGCATTTTTTCAGTACCGGCAGAGCTAAGGCTCTGGCTGCAATCGCATGCGGACTTGTGACTTTGCTGCCGGGCATTGTTCTGGCTGCCACTGAGGCAGGTCAGGTTATCCAGAATCAATCAACCGCTACCTATACAGATGGTGAGAGTAATAGCTACACCTCGCAATCAAATGTCGCCTCCATCGTGGTGCAACAGGTCTATAGTGCCAACCTGTCTGAAGATCGCATTGATGTTGCTGCCGCTGGGCAGACCAAGTATTTCCAGCATACGCTGGCCAATACGGGTAATGGCTCCGATACCTATACAATAACAGTGGCTCAGGATTATACCGTGGCAGATAGCGGCAACTTCCCCATCTTGAAGGTTTATCAAGATCTGAATGGTAATGGTCAGGTAGATGCAGGTGAGCCGGTATTGGCAGGCAGTACTGAGACCATCACCCTGGCCGGTGGCCTGACAACCAGCCTAGTGGTAGAGGCGCAGATCTCCGGCACCGCTGCGGATGGCAACACTTATGGACTAACCCTGACTGTAGTTGCCGGCTCCGGTACGGTTACCGATCTGACTACCTCAAAGGGAGCAGACACGACAGACGGCACCAACGAGGACAGAGTAACCGTTACCGGCGATGCTGTTTTGAATGTCTTTAAATCATCCGTAATTGATGTGAGCGGCTTGCCTTCTGCAGTTGATATAACCTATACCATCACAGTAACCAACACCGGTAATAAAGAAGCCAGGGATGTTGTAATCTGGGATGGTATTCCGTTGAATACTGCCTTGCAGGGTAGCGTAACTCCCTCTGGTTTTGGCACCTCGATAAGTAGCAGTGACTTTAATCCCATTAGCGCGACTTTGGATGCCGGCACTTCCGAGGCTACACTCCGTAGTGGTAGCGGTGCTGATCTTGACGGTGATAGCGCTGTTGATGCTAATACCGACGAAACCTCTCTCAATATTGATATTGATAATAGTGGAGCGGTTGACGCTGCTGCCTCCAGAGCAATCGTCTACGGTGTAGATGATGTTCTGCCGTCCAATACCACGGTCTCAATGACCTATACCGTTCGTCTGGATCCTAATGGCGGAACCTTCAGTGCAGGAGATGAGATTCAGAATATCGCCTATGCCTCTGCTGATACTGACATAGACGGTAGTCCTGATAGATTTGAGCCGTCCAACCCGGTCATAGACACGGCACCTGCGGTGGTCTCATTGACTATTGAAGATACCGCCGATGATAACGGACCACTGGATACCGCCAATGATGGGGAAGATGATGACGGGGCCAATGATTCTCAGCGTGTTGATATTGCCGCCTCTGGAGAACTGGTTCTATTCTCCAATAAGGTAACTAATACGGGTAACGGTACGGATACCTTTGAGCTGGCGGTCGCTAATACCGATTTTCCGTCCGGTACGGTTTTTACTTTTTGGGATGCCACCGGCACTTCCGCCCTCTTAGATACCAACTTTGATGGCACTCCGGACACCGGCCCAATGGTTTCGGGTGCAATATTGAATATGCTGGTCAAGGCTCAATTGCCTGCTGGAGCTTATGATGGTGATGGTACAAATACAGCACCCTTTGATGCGGTAATTACCGCCACTTCGGTGGTGAACTCAGCGGTCAATGATACCGTTGCTTTGCTGCTTTTTACTGTTACCGCACCGGGGGTTGATGTGGCGAATGCTGACTCCTCAGCTGCCGGCAATCTGCACCCCTACAACACGGGAGGCACTACCCCGATTACCACCGAGAGCGGCAATCTGGGAGAGACGGTCACCTTTGACCTGTATATCCACAATGAATCGGGTGTTCCGGACGCTTTTCAGTTGGCTTCCGGTGGAACTTATGGCCCCACAGGTAGCGCTAGTCTGGGATCCATGCATGCTGGCTGGAATGTTACATTCAAGGATGCCACCTGTGCCGATGGTGGCGGGAGTACCATCACCACCACCACCGCTATCCCCGGTGGAAATAGTACGCAGATATGTGCCTATGTGACGATCTCTACCGTACCTATCGATGCGGCTGCTGTTTTTACCTCTGATTTGGATGGTGATGCAGCCGATGAAACCGTTGATGGCAATACGGACTCCGACGGGGACTATCCGATTTTCTTCCGTGTTTCCTCGGTTAACACCAATGCTTCGGATATCAAATTGGATGCAGTTGACGTTAATGACACTGAGGACATTACCCTGCTGCCAGACCATACAGGCCAGATTCAGCCTGGTGGTGCCGTTGTCTACCCTCATACGCTACGCAATAATGGAAATACGATTGAGCTGGTGGCCGTATCTACTGCGCATGTTGATACGTCAAATGGCTTTGGCAATACCATCTTGGTAGACACTAACGGTGACGGCACCCCTAATCTTCCGATTGGATCCCTTGTAGTGGGTAATACAGTTTACTTTCTTAACTCATCTGGAGTCAGGACGGCTCAGACCCTTGTGGATGTTGATTCGGGTGGCGGTACAATGCCTGGCCTTACCCTTAATCCCGGTGAACGTCTGGAGTTCATTGTCAGGGTCTTTGCACCGACCGGTGTAGCCAATGGTACGCTGGATGTTCTTAATCTGACTGCCCGCTATGATGTCGGTTCAGACAATGACAGTGTCATGCGTACTGACCAGACCACCGTGGTTCTTGGCCAGTTGCGGCTCACCACGACGGTCTCTCTTGATGCCGGCTGTGACGATACACCAGACGATACCTTTGCCGCGCTGGCTGCAAACGAAGCAGCTCCTGGAGAGTGTGTCATCTGGCAGGTGGTGATAACCAATGAAGGTGATGCTGCCGTTTCCAACGTAATCGTCTACGATGCCGCTCCGGCATTCACCACCTACCAACTTAACTCCATGCGTTCTTGTGCTGGCAACGCCGGTCTGGATTTGACGGGCTCGGGCTGTACCAATACCACCCTAAGTGCCTTAGACAAGGACCATACCGATCTTGATGATGCTGCAACACCGAATGGTTCTCATGTAGATGGTCATTTTGCCCAAAAAGATGTTGCGGGTAATTTTATTTATTACCTGGGCAGCGGCGCCGCGCAGGATACCGGCGGTAACATGGCGGCAGGTGCTTCGGTGACCGTTCGCTTCATCACACTGGTACAGTAGCTCGCTAAAAAAGATGGCAATCCGAGTGTTGAACTAGCCACTCAGATTGCCGTTAACCTAGGAGCCTGTCCGAGAATAGAACACCTACTGCGGAAAGCCCATTTCGGCCCTTTTTTCCGCTCATTTTCGTTGAATAAGAGTAACTATTCGCCTCAAATGATCGGAAAAAATGACTCAAAAATAGACTTCCCTCGCTACGGTGCCTATTCTCGGACAGGCTCCTAGCTACTTCTCTATAAATCACTACAGCCCATCACTCACTGCGAGCACGAACACGGCAGATTCATCTTTCACTAATAGCAACTAAAACGGTAGAATTACCCGATTAGTTTTCACCCCAATAGAGGGATCAGAGATGCCACAAGATCACCACGGCGAGCAGATTGTGCTTGCTAGTAACAATGCAGGAAAAGTACGTGAGATCAACCAGCTACTCGCCGAGCAATCTATTAAGGTACTGCCTCAGCGAGAGTTTGATATCCCCGAGGCCGACGAGACCGGCCTCACTTTTGTCGAAAATGCTATTCTCAAGGCACGCCACGCTGCAGCCCTCAGCGGCCTGCCCGCCATCGCCGACGACTCCGGTATTGAGGTGGATGCACTCAAGGGGGCTCCTGGCATCTACTCCGCCCGCTTTGCTGGCCCTGGCTGCAATGACCAGGACAACAATGTAAAGCTTCTGGAGGCGCTGAAAGATGTTCCAGAAGCCGAGCGTAGTGCTCGCTTCCAGTGCGTCATGGTCTATATGCGCCATGCCGAGGATCCGACACCGATCATCTGCCAAGGGTCTTGGGAGGGACGAATTCTGACAGCACCACAGGGCAATAACGGCTTTGGTTATGACCCTCTCTTTCTGGTGCCTGATGAAGGTTGTACCTCGGCTGAACTGAGTGCAGATCAGAAGAACCGGCTAAGTCACCGAGGTCAGGCTCTACGAAAACTGATGGCTGCACTCACCTGATAAAGTAGACAAGGAGAGCATCCTATCTCGAATAACCTGGCCTACCTGATGCTCTCCTGCTCCGCCCTCTTCTGGTCGGGCAACTTTATCATCGGTCGCGCATTCGCCAGTGACATCCCCCCAATCACCCTCTCCTACCTGCGTTGGTCCCTTGCCCTGGCAATCATCCTGCCGTTTACCGCTAGGTCGTTGATCACACAGTGGCCTGTCATTCGTGCCAATCTACTGCCACTCATCTTTATGGGCGCACTGGGTGTCTCCGTCTTCAATACCTTCGTCTATATCGGTCTGCAAGAGACCAGCGCCACCAACGCGCTGTTGATCAACAGCTTTATCCCTATTTTCATCATCTTGCTGTCACTCACCATACCGGGAACACCTATCACCCAGGGCAAATTGGCTGGTATTTTGATCTCTACCTGTGGGGTACTGCTTCTGGTGGTAGAGGGGAGCCTCGAAAACCTCTTGGCACTTAAAATCAACCCGGGCGACCTGTGGATTCTGGCTGCCGCCTTTATCTGGGCGACCTACTCCATCAGTCTATGCCGCCGCCCAGCTAACCTCTCGGCATCCACTTTTCTGCTGGTCACCATAATCGTCGGCTTTCTGATTCTTAGCCCCATCTACTGGTTTAACCTACTCAGTGAACCCTCACTTATCCCCAACAGCGGCAATCTCATGGCAATCGGCTATGTCGCCCTATTTGCCTCCATTGGAGCCTTTCTCTGCTGGAACCAAGGGGTCAGTGTGGTCGGTGCTGGTACAGCGGGGCAATTCATTCACCTGATGCCCCTCTTCGGCACCGCCATGGCCACTCTTTTTCTGGGAGAGCAGCTCTATTGGTTCCATATCGGTGGGGCCATCGCTATAGGCGCAGGAATTCTTCTTTCATTGAAAAGCGAGGGAGTAGAAGCTCCTTAAGGAATCCCTAAACATCTCTGGCAGAGTTGAATTGTGCTCAGGAGGCGCAAGATCAATGAGTCGATCACAGCTGATAGCTGTAAATTTTCAAAAGATCCGCGCCATAGGGGTGCAGTAACACCTTTTCAGGAGACGCGGCAAATAGATCCCTGTACGCTCACAGCAGCATCCCTGCTGCTGTACGACCTGAAAAGGTGTCACTGCCCCCACCTGGATTACCTGATAGCAGACTATCAGCACGATTTTCAACACAAAAGCGCTGCTTATTAATGTAGGAACAACTACCGCTTGACCGCGCCCTAATGTTAAGTTACGAAACTGATATTGCACCATCAAAGGAGAAAGTAATGAAAAAACAATCAAAAATGTTACTGCTCGGTATTTTAGCCAGCACATCTGTATCACTTTCTGCTCAAGCAGACAGCTCGTTCAACGCTCGGTTTTCAGATGCAACATGGGATGGAAAGCAGGTACCCACCGGACAGCAGTGTCAGAAGTTTGGAGGTGAACCATCAACCCCCGCACTCTCTGTAAGCGGGATTCCAGCTGGAGCAAACCTGCTGGTTATGGAGTACAGCGACAAGACCTACAAAAAAATGGACGATGGTGGCCATGGGAAAATTGGCTATGCGCTAAATGGCGAAGGAGACAGTGCGCAGATCCCCTCTATTCCCGGACACTCGTTTGACCTGCCATCGGGCTTTTTTCTGGTAGCTGCCCACCGTGCTCCAAAATGGGATAAAGCAGGTGCCTACATGCCCCCTTGCTCAGGCGGCAAAGGCAACGATTACCACCTGACCGTCAAAGCGATCAAGCAGGATGGTGAGCGTTCCGAGATATTAGCCCAGACACTGATTGTACTGGGTAAATATTAACCGGCCACGTATAGCCAAACTCAACAGAGAGAATGAAAGGGGCCACTATTGGCCCCTTTCGTATTTTGGCACCTTTAAGGAAGCCTCTGAACAAGTCATGTTTATTTGTCACAACCACCTCGGCGTTAACCGGATTACATCACTGCTGTCCCGTTAACTCCCTCTCCCCTTTGGAGAGAGGCTGGGGTGAGGGGGATCAATAGATAAGTCGTGATTTAATTCACCCTCACC
>MOXH01000138.1_pt1 | contig 10693 bp, 10 predicted proteins | sample 1471181 | NCBI WGS metagenome assembly MOXH01 (sample SAMN05806436, study PRJNA327811) | mollusc metagenome | isolation source: Phylotype A (SB4) bacterial symbionts from gill | host: Thyasira cf. gouldii | place: Canada: Bonne Bay, Newfoundland | collected 2010-05-07
GTGATGGAAGATAATTTGATCATTAATGATCGTTCCCACCTTCAATAGAACAATACCAGCAACGGCATAAGCAGCGACATTCCCGGCCTCAGCCAGCAGTCCAGCAGAAGCCTCACCACTTACTGCACCCGCCAAAACCAAAGCCAGTGCCAAGGTTCCACCAGCCACTGAAATGCCAAAAGCATAGTTGTCCCGTGTTGCCAGTTCTGTAGTTGTATCCACACCTGCCAATAGGCCTTGAAGATAACGCAACGCACAGATAGCACCAACAGCAATAAGCAGATCTACGAAGAGAATGCCGGCCGCCCATAGTGAAAAATCATTATTCATTTTGTTTCTCCGGTACTAATTATTTTCCGCCACTAAAACTGCGGCTAGTGCGTGAAAACGAACTACGCGCACTTGATTGGCTGAATCTGCTTTTATTACCTGCAAACTTACCTCGGCGTTTTAAACCACTCCCCTTACTATTGCTCGAAAACTTTCTTGCAGATTTAACATGGCTTTGCCTGGCAGAAGTCGATCCCCCCGCCCTTGTTTTGGCGTAAGGGCTTTTAAATGACTGGCCACTTTTTTGAAACTTCTGTTTTGTTTTGGTCGCCTGAGCTTCTTGGCCTTTACGCGCTGATGGCGAGGTATAGTAGTTGCGGCCATAGTCACTGTAATAGCTGTAACCACGATTACCTGCCCAGCCACCATAGTAGATGGGTGAACGAAACATGTTACTGAATAGAGAATACATGCCGTACCACTCCCAAAAGGAGCGCCCATGGCCATCTTCCTTCCAAGCACCATAATTGGAATTACCCACCAACTGGCTACCCGCTCCGTAATCACCACTTTTATTAGCCTGCAACGTGGCCTCTTTACTCATCGCCTCAACACGAGATAATTTACCATTCGACATATCTGCCAACACATTGATGGGGTCAGTCAGCATCATGCCAAACAGAGTTGGATCAGCCGCTACCTGAATCGCATTAAACTCCTGTTGCAGCTGAACCACCTCTTTTTTACCACCCTTAATCGCTTGGGGGACTGCCTTGGTTGCGTTATCCAGCCGCTCTTTTAATCCTTTCACAATAGGGCCGTTCACTGTTGCATCTGTTGCTAACGTATCAACAATATCCCTTAAATCTGGAGATTGAAGTTTCACAACATCAGCATAAGAGCTCAGCAACTTGGTATTTCGAATCGATTTCTGATTATCTTAACGATAAGTCGATTTAATTCAGTCGCAGCATCAGATGACCCCGCCGTCAGCGACTGTTGCCACAGCTCTTCATCTGAAGTACATCCACTTAGCCCAAACTGGGTAAGCAAAAGGATGCAAATCATTGAGATAATTCTCATAGCACTCCCGTAGATCATCAAGAATTTTATACCGCCCTCACCCAGCACTGAATGAATTAGACTGAGCGCGAGAACTTGAGAGATTTGCAAAAACATTCCCTGTATCAATAGGTAGGCCGCGGTCAATACTTTGTACTGAGGTTACAGTATCTGTGTAAGCAGTGGTAATAACATCAGCCGCTAGCATGGGTTTGCACTCACCACACATAAAAATATCAAAGGCTGCATAATCATGCTCGGGCCAAGTATGCACAGTAATATGAGATTCAGCCAAAAGGACAACGCCGGTTATACCCTTACCCGCACCAAATGGATGAAAATGAGCTTGCAACACCGAGGCACCCCCTGCTTCAGCAGCAGACACCAGCAATGCCTCCAGCTCCACTTCACTGAGATGGCCATGCCTACCTTGGCACTCAATAATAATATGACAACCAATATTCAACTGTTACCTCACACTACTGTAAACGCCATAATATGTCATAGGGTATAGCTAACCAGCTATTTGTCAATCAACTTGATTACTCTATTTTCATGACAACTCCTTCAAATGCACCGCAGCATAGCTGGCAATACCTTCACCATGCCCAGCAGGTACGACATAAAGGGAATAGTTACTTCATTACTACCACAATTCTCTGCTATTTCATCAGGTTATCTGTGGTATGAAACGATTAACTGCTGAATCCAGGTTTAACATCACCGCCGAGTAGATTAATATCGACAGTCACTACTCTCTATCCGTGTAACTCTCAGGGATCTCATGGTAGACAGGGGGTTAACGGGAGAGCAGTGATCTGCTTCTCTTACAAAATAATAATTTTCAACACTGGAGCGTAGGGGGCCTGAACATATGGTAGAACTTCCACGTCACTATCAGCTAGCCGAGTCTGACACGGTAGGCGATATTTTTTCTGCGCTTTCATCCCATTTTAGCCTCGCAAGCGAACCGGAAAAGAGCGTTCGACGAATCTATCTGGATACATTCGATTGGCGGCTCTACCAGGCAGGTGCGGTTCTTTATGAAGAGAAGAACAGTCGTGGGCGCTGGCTGATCTGGCGCTATCTCGATTCAGCCGCTCCCAAAGAGATGCAGCGCCTTGACGGGACGTTGCCACGTTTCTCCTGGGATTTCGCTCCTGGCCTGCTCAGGGAGTTGGCCGGGCCGGAGATGGCCATGCGGGCGCTGCTGCCTCAGGTGGAGATGAGAAGCCGTGTGCGAGTGCTTAAGCAGCTTGACGGTGAAGAGAAGACGGTATTACGTCTGGCGCTGGAGGAGAATAGTGGTCGACCACCTGGCCGGGGTGAGTATCTTCCCATGCCATCATCAGTAGTAATGTCACCGGTTCGGGGCTACCCCAAACCCCTGGCAAAAATGGAGCACTTTCTCTCAGCAGAGCTGGGTATGTTGCCACTGGCTGGGGTGCAGATGGTAGATGCACTGGCAGTTACCGGTAGATGCCCTCTGGATTACAGCTCTAAGCTCAATTTCAAATTTAAGCCTCAGACCCGCTCTGATGCCGTTGCGCGGCAGATCCACCTCCATCTACTAGCTACCATGGAGGCCAACTTGCCAGGTACCCGTACCAATCTTGATTCAGAATTTCTTCACGACCTACGTGTGGCGGTAAGACGCACTCGCTCAGCATTGACCCAGGTTAAAGAGGTGTTTCCATCGGAAGTGGTGGAGAGCTATAAGACGCGCTTTGCATGGGTGGGCTCACTTACCGGGCCAACGCGGGATATGGATGTCTACCTCCTTGGCTTTGATGGGTACAGAGCGAGCTTGCCTGAACAGTTCCGTGAGGATCTGGACCCTCTCCACAATTTCCTGCTGCATCATCAGAAGAGTGAGCAGCGTGCCATGGTTCGTAAACTCAACTCGCCCCATTTTTACACACTGATAAAAGAGTGGCGCAGTTATCTGGAGTCGCCCCTGCCGGATGATCCAGTTGAACCCAGCGCCTCTCGCCCCGTTGCTGAAGTAGCCGGTAAGCGTATCTACCGTATCTATCAGCGGGTGATGAGAGAGGGGCTGGCGATCACCTCCCTGTCACCGGCAGCTGATCTGCATGAGCTGCGTAAAAGCTGCAAGAAGCTCCGTTACCTACTGGAGTTTTTCCAGAGTCTCTATCCGAAAAAACAGGTACGTCCCCTGATTAAAGCGTTGAAGGTGTTGCTCGACAATCTGGGCGATTTCCAGGATCTTGAAGTACAGGCTAACAAGCTCAGAGATTATGCACACCAGATGGTAAAAGAGGAGGATGTCCCGGCAGATACGCTCCTCGTGATGGGTATGCTGGTCGATAGTCTACTGAAACAGCAGAAACAGGCCCATGATGAGTTTGCCGGTCGTTTCTCCTCCTTTGCTAAAAAAAGATATCCGGCAAAACCTTTCATACCCCTGTTTGCACTGAAGAAGAAAAAAGGGGGGCAGCTAAAAAAGCCCAAGACAGAAAAAGTCAAAAAGTGAAAAAAGTCTTCAGCGAAAGAGGGGGGCTCAGTCATGAGAATTGTCGGCGTCTACAACATCAAGGGTGGCGTTGGTAAAACCGCTACCGCCGTCAACCTCGCCTACCTCTCTGCACTGGATGGCTATCGCACCCTGGTATGGGATCTCGATCCTCAAGGGGCGGCAAGCTACTATTTTCGTGTCAAACCCCGGATCAAAGGTGGTGGACGCAAGATGATCAAGGGGAAGCGGGAGCTGGAAGATAGCATCAAGGGCAGTGATTTTGACGGGCTCGACCTGCTCCCAGCCGACTTCTCCTACCGTAACATGGATCTGATTCTCGGTGAGGAGAAGCGCCCCGCAAAACAGCTGTTAAAACTGCTGCGGCCACTCTCTCACGAGTATGACCACATCTTTCTCGACTGTCCGCCCAGCATTTCGTTGGTCTCCGAGAATATCTTCCGCGCCGCCGATGCGCTACTGGTACCGACCATCCCCACCACCCTCTCACTACGCACCTATGAACAACTGGTGGAGTTCCTTGACGGCCACAAGGTGAAGGGGGTGAAACGGATGCCCTTTTTCTCCATGGTAGATCGGCGCAAACGTATGCATCTGGAGATGATAGAGCAGTTGCCAAAAACCTACCCTGAGCTGCTTAAATCACACATCCCCTACGCCAGCGATGTCGAGCGCATGGGGGTCTACCGCGCCCCACTAGGCAGCTATGCCATGGGCAGCGCGGCTGGGCGCGCCTACCGGCAGCTGTGGGAAGAGGTGAGGGCTGGGATTGAGAGGCCCTGACAAATCATTAAAGAATACAACGCCTATTGTTAATTCCTCTATATGTGCTATATACATTACTCACATAGTGGAATCTTATTATTTTTATGAAGATAAATAATCTATCGGTAGGTGATCTGAAACCCGGAATGGTTGTTGCCAGCGGCGTATCAAATCTCTCCGGACAAACACTTCTTCAGGCGAATACCCCAGTAACTCCAGAGATTATCAGAATGCTCCGCTCATGGGGTGTTGAGCACGTCTCTGTAATCCCTCTCGAAGGAAGCGAGCCCGAGGTAGCTCAAAGCTCAACAGATACACCGCACAATCAAGCTTTGAGAACTGCCCTTGAGCAACGCTTCCGACTGACCCAAAGGGATCACCCAGTAATTCAGGCTGTTTTCTCCAGCTGTCTTGAACGTGCCCTGATACGCATTCCCAATGAATAGTATGAACCCAAGTGATGTGCTTGCACTGGCGTCGGATCTGCCCAGTCTGCCGGAAGTCTATTTTCAGGTGGATAAGGTTTTACAGGATCCCACGTTTACTCTGGAGCAGTTGGCAGATGTGATTGAGAGAGACCCCGGTATCTCTGCACGTCTACTGCGACTGGCAAACAGTGCTCTTTACGGGTTTCCTGCACGTATAGAGACCATACAGCGAGCAGTGACGATGATCGGTGCCAGTGAAATAAAATATATGGTGCTGGCCACTGCAGTGATGAGCACCTTTCGTAACATGCCTGTGGGGATGGTCTCAATGCGCTCGTTTTGGGAGCATAGTATCGCCTGCGGGGTCGCTGCAAAGCATATCGCTTCCTATCGTCGTGAAGCCAATGTAGATCGTTTCTATACGGTGGGGCTGCTACATGATGTTGGGCGTCTACTGATGCATATGGCAGTGCCTGAACAGATGAGTGATCTTCTATTTAGACATCGGCAAGGTGAAGGGCATTTAACTGACCTGGAGCTGGCATCTCTGGGAGTCACCCATGCTGATGTAGGCGCTGCACTGCTGGAGAGATGGAATCTACCTACAACGCTCTCCGATGCGGTTAGGAATCATCACGTCCTTGGGGCTGAACCTGAGTGCTCTATAGAGGTAGCGGTTGTTCATGTTGCCGATCTTCTGGTCAATGCCATGAGTATGGGTAGCAGTGGTACCCGCCTGGTCCCCGAGTTAAACGATCATGCATGGGAGAGAGTTGGGCTTGAGGTTAGTGATATAAGCTCCTTGAGTGAGAGTACCGCAGAAACTTTTGGTGATGTTGCCGCTATTTTCTTGGCCTAGGAGCCTGTCCGAGAGTAGGACACCTACTGCGGAAATGCAATTTTGAGTCAGGTTTTTCGATTAAGTGAGGCGATTATTGGACATATTTTTAACTATTCATCTATACCTGTTTTGGGACTGTTTTCACCAGAGGGCGAAGTCGATTGCACCAAGATTTGGTGGAAAATGCACCTTTTTACGATGCAATGCTTCCGCTCCCAGCTCACGCGCCTTACCCACATCCATGTGGGCAATCGACTCCGAACCCAAACCTATAATCGGGGTATGAGGCCAAAATGGCTTTACCGCAGTAGGTTCATCTTTTCTCGGACATACTTCTACACATCATGATTGATAGAGATAGAAAAACAGAATCCCCCTCTTCTGCAGAGCGGCGTTTGGCTGCACTGGAAGAGCAGAATCGCTGCTATGCCCTGATCTCTGATCTGGTGTTGGAGGCAGGTCGTGGGCTGGGGATGCAGGCAGATTTTGAAGGGCTCTGCCATGAGATGAGGCGTTATATTGAGCTTGTTCTCCCTTGTCACCTCTTTGCTGTTATGCAGGTACAGAAGAGTGCTGTATTTGAGATGCTGCACTGTGAACCACAGGATCAATTTCATGCCTTGAATGCCGATATTGATCAGCTCATTGAGACCGGGCTATTTGCCAAGGCGGTGCGTCAATCTGGCTCCTTCCGCTGTGAGGCTGATGGCCATGAATATATCCTCACTGCCCTGCATACTCAGGGTCGTGTGCAGGGAATGTTGGTACTTCAGGCACAAGATAGGGTGGGGAAAAAAGTGAGCAAGGCTCTCCACCATCTGGTGGATATTTTTGCCATTCATTGTCAAAACCACCAGCTTCAGCAAGAGTTATTGTGTCAGCGGGCATTGACTACCGATAGTAGTGTTATATCCGAAATTGAGGGGGCCTATCGGGTGGCGGTTGACCCATTGACCGGGCTATTGACGCGGGAAGGGTTGGTTCACGAGCTTAGACAGTGCGCTTCCCGTGGTACAGGCTCAGGTCATTGCACGGCAATGCTATACCTGGATCTTGATGGATTTCACCGATTCAATGAGAAGCACGGTTATAGAAAAGGCAATGTTATTCTGAAAGGTGCCGCCGGAAGAGTGCTAAGCAGCATACATACACAAATCACCTATGATCTGTTAGGTATTGATGAGGCCTGTATCTCGGTAGCTCGGGTAGTGAGTGATCAGTTTGCAATACTTATTCATCGCTTAGTGAATAGCCATAATTTAGAACTCGTATTACGAAAGCTTAGAAAAAACCTTAGTCAGGGGTTTATGCTTGAAGATGAAGTGGTCTATCTAACTGCCTGTATTGGAGTCAGTATATATCCTGATGATAGCGACTCTGTGGAGGTCCTGTTAGCAAACGCCGAAGGTGCAGTTAAGGAGGCAAAACGGCAAGGAAGGAATAAGCAGGTCTATTGCCCAGCAGAGACAGATGAGAGTCGTTCTGCCATATTCGATATTGAGCATGCGTTACATGCTGCGCTTCACCTCAACCACTTTGAAATCTATTACCAGCCTAAGCTGGATATTGTCTTGAATGAAATTTCTGGTGCTGAAGCTCTGCTCCGCCTGCCTGATGGTAACGGAGGTTTTATCAGCCCAGCCGATTTTATCCCAATCGCTGAAAGAGTGGACCTGATCGACGCTATTGGTGAATGGGTGATACGAACGGTCAGTCGGCAAGTGGCTGTATGGCAGCGTGACCATCTGCTGGATATCCCTATCTCGGTGAATCTGTCGGCACAGCAGTTAAATTGTGAAGGTCTGTCCGATCTTTACTCCAGAATAGTTGAGGAGGAGGGGATAACAACAAGCGCTATCGATCTGGAGATTACTGAAACTGCTTTTGTCTGGGATGCCGGACAGGCGATAGATAATATCAGGTCACTCTACGACATGGGTTTTGGAATATCCCTTGATGATTTTGGTGTTGGCTACTCCTCTCTTGGACGCCTCAAGCGCTTTGCCCTAAATGAGATAAAGATTGACCGCTCCTTTATTCAGCATATCGACAAAAGCAATACCGATGTTTCAATAGTTGAGGCTATTATTATGTTGGCTGAGCGGCTGAACCTAAAAGTAGTTGCAGAGGGAGTGGAGACCCATGAACAGTTGGCCCTTCTTCAAATGATGGGATGTGGCGCTGTTCAGGGATATTACATCGCCCGGCCAATGCCAGCAGATCGTTTCATAGAGATGCTGGCTGAGTGTAGTAAGGAGCAATAACATAGGTAACTATTATTGTAACTATTCGGTGGCCCCTGTTAAGGTATTGAGCGGCCATAGAGCCAGCTGTAGCTAAGATGCCTGATCTGGAAAGTGATAAAGGCATGATAGCCTTTGGTGTCGATTAGATAATCAGCAGCCTGGGCGTTTAGGCCACCGAGTGCCAGTAGAATGAAGGTGAGTGAAAGCAGCAGTTTTTTTCATGCTCTTCTCCTTTGGTGAATCACTGTGTTGTATATGGAAATAGTTATCTGCAATAAGAATCGATCCTACCCGTAGGAGTCCCACCTTCGGGGCGATAGAATTTAGCCCCGCCTGTGCAACCTTCATCGTGGCGGGGCACCGCTCCTACACACCTACAGGGAGGGTTCAACTGCGGGTTCTAGGTTCAATAAATCCAAATTTTCCGGCACGGTAGTCCTGGAATGCCTGGCGGATCTCTTTGTCACTATTCATTACGAAGGGGCCGCCTCTAGCTACCGGTTCGTTGACCGGACGGCCCGCAACCAATAGAAAGCGGCTCTTTTCAACGGCATTCAATTGAAGGTAGTTGCCATCACCAAGAACTGCAAGTTGCCCGGATGAGACCAAGCTGTTTCCGATATTGACTTGACCTGAGATCAGATAGAGAAAGGCGTTGTGACCAGCAGTTACCGATTCAATGTACTCGATGCCAGCAGGAACCGAGACATCGTAGTAACTTGGGTCGGTCTCCACTTTGGTTACTGGCCCGGAGGTGCCTTGACGGGTGGTGCCAGCGATCACCTTCAGGGTGACGCCATTATCGCGCTGCTCTGTGGGTACCTCTTCAGGTTCGATCTCCTGATAACGGGGCGGGTCCATCTTTTTTGCCGCCGGTAGATTGATCCAGAGCTGAAAGCCGGAGAGTTCACCCTCTTCCTGAAGCGGCATTTCGGAGTGCTCGATACCGCTACCTGCCGTCATCCACTGCACACCACCGCTACGCAGTAGCCCTTGGTGGCCGGCGCTGTCTCTGTGCTGCATCTTGCCTGCCAGCAGGTAAGTGACCGTCTCAAAGCCGCGATGGGGGTGAGGGGGGAAGCCGCCGATATAGTCATCCGGGTTTCTGAGCTGAATGCATCCAGGAGTAGAAATGGATCGAGCATATCCAGTTCCGGTGAGGCGATAATGCGGCGCATGTTGACGCCCGCACCATCGGAAGTCTCCTGTCCATGGACAATCTGCTGGACAGCACGTAGGCGGTAGTCTGGGGAAGAGCGTGTTTCTGCAGCCATAACTAGACTCCTATTTATTGGAATACTTACTCTTTCAGTGAGGTGTTGAGTAAGCGTATATAGTTGCGAAAAAAGAGTACGATGTCTATTCTTGATCAGGCTCCTGGATAAAGAGATTCAATAGCTCAAATACCTTCAGGTATCACATAAAGGAGCACAGCAAAGAAATGAAATATGCTGCCAGCCAGAACAAACAGATGCCAGATGGCATGGTGATAGGCCAGTGACTTCCACACATAGAAGATCACGCCCAGAGAGTAGCAGAGGCCACCGCTTAGCAGTAAAATCAGTCCCCCGCTGCCCACAGTGGATAACATAGGCTCAACGGCAATTACTACCAGCCAGCCCAATCCAAGATAGAGGCTAAGGGAGAGGCGGTGGTAGCGCTTTTTCATCGCCAGCTCCAGCACAACACCTGCAATCGCTATCCCCCAGACGAGGCCAAACAGTGTCCACCCCCAGGCACCCCGCAGGTTGACCAGAGTAAAAGGGGTGTAGGTGCCGGCAATAAGAACAAAAATGGCGGCATGATCGACCTGGCGAAGAATCCGTTTTGCATTGGGTAAGGGAATGCCGTGATAGAGGGCGGATGTGGTGTACAGCAGTATCAGTGTCGCTCCATAAATACTGCAGCTGGTGATGTGCCAGGCGTCACCATAGAGTGCCGAGAATGCGACGAGTATTGCCAGCCCGGCAATACTCAATAGAGCCCCCACACCATGAGTGATGGTATGGGCAATCTCTTCGCCAAAGCTGTATTGTGCTGCGCTTGCTGAAGTCTGCATGGGTTTATTCCGGCTTGTGTTGAGTGATCAGATTCAGAGATTCTCTAAGTTTCGGTCAGATTCAATAAAATATCTACGTTATGAGACAAATTCTGAAGGTAACTATTCAGAGGCCCCTTGATTGATAATCACATCAGAGACCAAGATGTTGCGAGAGCGGGTGTTGTATCTCCATGATGTGAACGTTGGAACACTATTCCCGGACTTTGTTTACAGAGTGAAAAATGGGCTCTGATTAATTATGAAGCAGAACGCGAAGGCGCCTTGTCATGGGAAAAGAGGCGGTAGACAGAGGGTACCAACAGCAGGCTCACCAGGGCCGAGAAGAGCAGGCCCGATACGATGGTCACCGCCAGGGGCTGTAGCAGCTCAGAACCTTCACCCAGGGCCATGGCCAGGGGCAGCATGCCGACGACGGTGGTGAGTGTGGTCATCAGGATGGGGCGTAGGCGTAGGCGGGCGGCCTCGACAATAGCCTCTCTAACCGGCAGCCCTTCGTCCCGCTTGATCTCTATATACTCCACCAGC
>MOXH01000139.1_pt1 | contig 10612 bp, 12 predicted proteins | sample 1471181 | NCBI WGS metagenome assembly MOXH01 (sample SAMN05806436, study PRJNA327811) | mollusc metagenome | isolation source: Phylotype A (SB4) bacterial symbionts from gill | host: Thyasira cf. gouldii | place: Canada: Bonne Bay, Newfoundland | collected 2010-05-07
AAGCGGAGCCTTGGCGTCTCCGGTCTCTTGCCTGCTTACTCACGATAAAGTGCGGTAAAGGCCGACGTAGGAGCCTGTCCGAGGATAGGCACCGTAGCGAGGGAAGTCCATTTTGAGTCATTTTTCCGGTCATTTGAGGCGAATAGTTACTCTTATTCAACGAAAATGAGCGGAAAAAAGGGCCTAAATGGGCTTTCCGCAGTAGGTGTCCTATTCTCGGACAGGCTCTTAGGTGCCTGTCCGAGAGTAGCGGAACCTACTCCACCTCCTCTTCCCGAACAGGCTCCTAGGGCAGTGATTATCACAGATTAGTGAATGCCCTCCGACCGGCATATGCCGCTTCATCACCCAGTTGATCCTCAATACGCATCAGCTGATTGTATTTGGCAACACGATCTGAGCGGCTCAATGAGCCGGTTTTGATCTGTCCGGTATTAGCCGCCACGACCAGATCAGCGATAGTGGTATCTTCAGTTTCACCAGAACGATGGGATATCACTGCGGTATAACCGGCATCATGGGCCATCTTGATCGCTTCCATGGTCTCGGTCAGCGTGCCGATCTGGTTGAATTTAATCAGGATAGAGTTGGCAATCTTCTCCTCGATACCCCGTGACAAATTTTGGTGTTGGTGACAAAGAGGTCGTCGCCAACCAACTGTATGCGATCGTTCAGCTTCTCACTCAGCAATCCCCAGCCTGCCCAGTCACTCTCATCCATACCGTCCTCGATACTGATAATCGGGAACTGGTCGACCATACTGACCAGATAGTCGGCAAAATCGGCGGCATTCATCTGCCGGCCTTCTGAGGCAAGGTCGTAGACACCGTCCTTATAGAACTCGGAGCTGGCGACATCAAGACCCAGGTAGATCTCTTCACCAGCCTTGAACCCGGCCTTTTCTATAGCCTCGAGAATAACTTCGATGGCAGCGATATTGGAAGGTAGATCGGGGGCAAAACCGCCCTCATCGCCTACGGCCGTATTAAGGCCCCGGCTACTAAGCACACTCTTCAGGCTGTGGAACACCTCGGCACCGTAGCGAACCGCCTCGCGAATGGAGGTGGCACCCACAGGCAAGATCATATACTCCTGAAAATCGACACTGTTGTCGGCATGGGAGCCGCCGTTGATAATATTCATCATCGGCACAGGCATACGATAAGGGCCGGATGAGAGAGAGCGATAGAGGGGCAGCGCCCTCTCCTGAGCGGCGGCATGGGCTGCCGCCAGCGAGACCGCCAGGGTAGCATTGGCACCCAGGCGTCCTTTATTTTCGGTACCGTCGAGGGCAATCATTTTCTGATCGAGCTCTATCTGCTTGACGACATCCATCCCCATCAGCGCCTGCTTCAGCTCGCCTTCTATATTCTCGACCGCCTTGAGGACACCTTTGCCCAGATAGCGACTTTTATCACCATCGCGAACTCGAGCGCCTCGCGTGATCCTGTAGAGGCCCCGGAGGGGGCGACTGCCCGACCGATAGCGCCATCGGCGGTAATCACATCAGCTTCGACGGTGGGATTGCCACGGGAATCGAGAATCTCCCGGGCCCGGATATCAACTATTTCAGACATGACTACTCTCTCCAGTAATTTTTAATTTTTTGGTAACTATTTCAATGACCCCTGCTACGAGGCTATGTTTACCAGACCACTCTCCGCCAAAGGGCGTGATTTAACTACTCGATCCAGCTCCACCAAAGTCTCCAGTAACTCCAGCATCTGTCCCAGCGGCCAGGAGTTGGGGCCATCACTGAGTGCTTTTTCCGGTTCTGGATGGGTCTCCATAAAGAGGCCGGATATACCTGCCGACACTGCAGCCCGGGCCAACACCGGAATAAACTCACGCTGTCCACCGGATGAGGCACCTTGCCCACCGGGCAGTTGTACCGAGTGGGTGGCGTCATAAACTACAGGGGCCACCGTCTCACGCATCACCGCCAGAGAGCGCATATCGGACACCAGGTTATTGTAACCAAAAGAGCTCCCTCGTTCGCACACCATGATCTGTTCATTACCGCTACTGCGCGCCTTATCGACCACATGCTTCATATCCCAAGGGGCCAGGAATTGACCCTTCTTGAGATTGACCGGCAATCCCTGAGCCGCCACCGCTTTGATAAAGTTGGTTTGGCGGCAGAGAAAGGCCGGCGTCTGCAATACATCCACCACCGAGGCAACCTCATCCAGTGGCGTGTCCTCATGGACATCGGTCAGGATGGGTACACCCACTTCAGCTTTGACCTTCTCCAGTATCGCCAGCCCCTGTTCCAGCCCCGGCCCCCGGAAGCTCTCACCGGATGAGCGGTTGGCCTTGTCAAAAGAGGATTTGTAGATGAAGGGGATAGATGCAGCTGCACACATCTCTTTCAGCTGGCCAGCAATATCAATAGCCAGCTGTTCGCTTTCAACCACGCAGGGCCCGGCAATCAGAAACAGCGGATGCTGCAGCCCTATTTCAAATTCACACAACTTCACGACGCATCGACTCCCCGCTTCACATTACGCTGGTATTCACGCGCTGCGCGGGTAAAACCGGAGAAGAGGGGATGTCCATCCCTAGGAGTGGAGGTAAATTCCGGGTGGAATTGGCAAGCGACAAACCAGGGATGCGCGGGAACTTCAACAATCTCCACCAGTTTACCGTCGTTTGAGCGTCCCGCAACCCGCAAACCTGCCGATTCCAAGGTCTCCAGGTACTGGTTGTTAAACTCAAAGCGGTGGCGGTGACGCTCGACAATGATCTCACTGCCATAGAGTGTTTTCGCCAGACTCCCCTCTTCCAGCCGACACTCCTGACCACCGAGACGCATAGTGCCACCAAGGTCAGAAAGCTGATCTCTGGTCTCAAGCTCTCCCTCTGGGTTGAGCCACTCTGTAATCAGAGCGATCACCGGATAAGGTGTTTCGCGGTTAAACTCGGTGCTCTGTGCCCCCTCCAGCCCCGCCACGGCGCGTGCATACTCGATTACCGCTACCTGCATACCAAGACAGATGCCCAGGTAGGGCACCCCGTTTTCCCGTGCATACTTGACAGTGGCAATTTTGCCTTCGACACCGCGTTCACCAAAACCGCCGGGAACCAGAATGGCATCCATACCGACCAGGCAGCCAACGCCCTCCTCCTCTACCTGCTCAGAGTCGATATATTCGATATTGACCCGGGTTCTGGTGTGGATACCCGCATGGATCAACGCTTCCGAGAGGGATTTGTACGCCTCGGTGAGATTAATATACTTCCCGACCATGGCAATGGTGACATTGCCGTCGGTATTCTCCAATCCGTCCAGCACCCCATGCCACTCAGAGAGATTTGCAGCGGGAAGATTCAGACCAAACTGTTTGACCACAATTTCATCGAGGTACTGCTCATGTAGCAACAGAGGAATACGGTAGATAGTGTCGGCATCAACTGCCGAAATTACTGAGGCTTCCGGCACATTGGTAAACAGGGCTATCTTCTTGCGCTCAGCATCGGGCAGGGGCTTTTCTGAGCGGCACAGCAGCACATCAGGCTGAATTCCGATAGAGCGTAGCTCTTTTACCGAGTGCTGGGTGGGCTTGGTTTTAATCTCACCGGATGTCGGTATGTAAGGCACCAGAGTCAGGTGCATAAACAGCGCGTTTTCGTGGCCCAGTTCAACTCCCATCTGCCGAATGGCCTCAAGAAAAGGCAGGGATTCGATGTCACCCACGGTGCCACCGATCTCAATCAGGGCCACATCGGCATCACCGGCACCGAGACGCACGCTATCTTTCATCTCGTTGGTAATATGGGGAATGACCTGAACTGTGCCACCCAGATAGTCACCACGGCGCTCTTTGCGGATGACGCTTTCATAGATCTGCCCAGTGGTGAAATTGTTGCTTTTCCCCATGGTGGCGCGGATATAGCGCTCATAATGACCCAGATCCAGATCGGTCTCAGCGCCATCATCGGTGACAAATACCTCACCGTGCTGAAATGGACTCATGGTGCCGGGGTCCACATTAATGTAGGGATCCAGCTTAATCATGGTGACGTTGAGGCTCTGGCCTCGAGAAGCGCCGCCAGGGACGCAGATGCAATGCCTTTTCCAAGGGAGGAGACAACACCGCCCGTGATGAATATGAATTTGGTCATATGACTCTTAATCGGTGTATGAAATGGGTTGAATACAGTGATTCAGGACGGTGTTGAAGACTACCAGAAAGCCCCCTACTCCTCAATCGAAAACAGTATAATTGATGCTTTAGGCGGCTGGGCGGGCTCAATATCAAGCTCTCAGAAACCCTCTCGACCCGCCAACAGTTATTCAAAAAAGTTCCCTGAATGTAAAAAAAATTGAAAGATTATCTTGATCCAAGTCAATAGTATCTGCAAAATGCCTGCTGATCTGGGTATATTGGGAAGAAAGGCAATTATCGTGAACGAACACAAAATCATCTCGTTTGGAAACGCCAAAATTACCTGCCGCAACTGCAGTCTGGTGAGTCTCTGCCTTCCCATGGGGCTGGAGACAGAAGAGGTAGAGAGGCTGGATGCCATCGTCAAGCGCAACCGTCCACTCCATCGTGGAGACCACCTGTTTCGTGATGACGAAGCATTTCAGAGCATCTTTGTGGTCAAAACCGGCTCAGTCAAGACCTACGCACCCAGCGAAGACGGTAGTGAACAGGTGCTTGGGTTTCACCTGCCAGGGGAGTTGATCGGGCTGGATGCCATTGAAAATCAGCACCACCACTGCTCCTCAAAAGTGCTTGAGACCAGCGCTATCTGTGAGATCCCATTCAAGCAGCTGGAAATACTCAGCAGCAACATACCCAGTCTGCAACATCAGATATATCGGCTACTGAGCCGGGAGATCGGGCATGATGAAGATATGCTGACGCTCTTGGGAAAACGCAATGCTGAAGAGCGTCTCGCCGCCTTTCTCCTCAGCCTCTCTGACCGCTTCAAGGGGCGTGGCTTCTCAGCCACAGACTTTTTCCTAAGTATGTCCCGCCACGAGATAGGCAACTATCTGGGCCTTGCAGTGGAGACGATCAGTCGGCTATTCACCCGTTTCCAGGATGAGCGTCTGTTGAATGTCGAGCGTAAACACATTCAGCTAATCAATATTGAACGCCTGCGTGTGATTGTTACCCGAGATAACAAGCAAGGCCGCGAGCGCAACTATCCCTAATAAATCAGGTAATAGTAAATCACCGCAGTAACGTCTCAATAACCCAGTGCAGATGGATAACTTTCAGAGGGGTGCAGTGACACCTTTTCAGGACGTACAGCAGCAGGGATGCTGCTGTGAGCGTACAAGGATCTGTTCACCGCGTGTCCTGAAAAGAGGTTACTGCGCCCCTATGGTACGGACTTTCTGAGAAGTTACTCACCGCCGCCAGATACAGCTCCCTTTGCTCCCTTTTTCAATCATCTCAAGTCGCGCCTCATGGGCGTTAATCTCATCACTAGCGGCCTGAACAATCTTGAGCGGTGGACGTTCGGAAGAGAGTCGCCGAATAGATCCACATCCCGCCCCCCCCTCCAGTGAATTATTGTCAAGTGAGAGAGCCGTCTGCCCACCGGTCATAAAGAGGTAGACTTCAGCCAGTATCTCCGAATCGAGAAGCGCGCCGTGGAGTTCACGGTGGCTGTTGTCAATACCGTAGCGTTTACACAGTGCATCGAGGCTGTTGCGCTGCCCCGGATGGAGCTTTTTCGCCATCACCAGGGTATCAACAACCGTGCAATAGCTTGAAATACCCTCCCAGTCATTATCCAGCATCCGCAGCTCTTTATTGATAAAGCCGACATCGAAGGGGGCGTTATGGATAATCAGCTCTCCTCCACGGACATACGTCATAAAGTCATCGACCAGATCCTCAAAATGGGGCTTATCGGCAAGAAACTCATTAGTGATGCCATGAACCTCTACCGCAGCAGAGTCGATATTCCGGTCGGGCTGAAGATATTGGTGAAAGTTGTTGCCGGTAAGCCGACGATCAACCATCTCCACACAGCCTATCTCGATGATCCTATGCCCCAACTTGGGCTCCAGCCCGGTAGTCTCAGTATCCAGGACAATCTGCCGTAAACTCATCCCAACTCCTCCACACCGCGGTTGGCCAAGTCATCCGCCAGTTCATTCTCAGGATGGCCACTATGCCCCTTCACCCAGGCCCAGGCTACGGTGTGGTTAGCCACCAGCTGATCCAGCCTTTGCCACAAATCACTGTTTTTTACCGGTCTCTTTGCCGCTGTCTTCCAGCCATTTTTTTTCCAGTTCTTGATCCACTCAGTTATCCCCTTTTTAACGTATTGGGAATCGGTGGTAACACGAACATCGACCGGCCGCTTCAGCGCTTCCAGCGCTTTAATCACCGCCATCAGCTCCATACGGTTATTGGTAGTCTCCCGCTCCCCTCCATAGAGCTGCTTTTCTTTGCCGTTGTAGCGCATTAGCGCACCCCAGCCACCTCGCCCGGGATTACCTTTACAGGCACCGTCGGTATAGATCTCCACCCTTTCACTCACTACCTAACTCCTGAGAACTCGTTCTTGTTGTCGGCTCGATCACGCTTCCACCGAGCACGCGAGAGCCTAGCTTCCATGCCGGCTCGATCGGTGTCAATGTCGAAACTCGTTTTACCGCCTGAACAACATAGGAGCCCGACAACATGGGCCAATAGCGCCGACCCAGGCGCTCAACTATCGCCAACTGCCGGATAAGCCCACTCTGCTGTAACGGCGGAATGAACATCATCCGTTTCACCTGCTGCACCTCAAATCCCAACAACGACAACCAGTCATCAAGCCGGGAGAGGGAGAGAAAGCGGCCGCACCAGGGAATATTCCGGCGTCTCAAGCGAAACAGTCGCCATGCACCCCAGAGACTAAATGGATTAAATCCGAGGATTATTAACTTGCCTTCAGGGATCAGTACCCGCTCCACCTCCCGTAGGAGAGGGTGTGGATCGGGAGAGAAGTCGAGGGTGTGTGAGAGTAGCACCACGTCAATACTGTCTGACGCAAACGGCAGATACTCCATATCACCCACCACACAGAACCCGCAGTGAAGTCAGCCGAACCCTGGGAAAAGTCCACCAGGTTCGGATATGGCTATAAGAGAGCGTTTCACCCAATCCGTTCGCAGGCCCAATATGCAGCAGGTAGTAGCCAAAGAGAGCGGGTAACAACTGCTCAAGCGCACACTTTTCCTGGGCAAGCAGCTCAAGCCCAAGTGGAGTCCGGTGCCACTGCTCCAGCTCTTTTATAAGCTCTGGCAATGGGTTGCAGTTATTTTCTCTACTCATGATAGCCAATTAAAACACATTTTCATTGATAACAGGGGGACTCTTTTCCTCCACCACACACGACCAAAGATGTGTGATGAAAAAGTGACATTTTAGTAACTATTCAATGACCCCTGTTAAGAACTTACCGCCCATAGCAGCTTGTTGCGAGAGGTTCATGGAAAAAAAAAACATAAATTGCGTATAGTTCTGTTGGTTAGCCAGGATGGCATTAAATTTTGTAAGGTTAATTAATGATTGTAGTTAAAAAAATCCTGACTCCGATGATCGCTGTCGGCCTGCTCTCTCTTGCAGGCTGTAACGGTATGCCGTTACAGCCTGAACAACAAACAACGGCTGTTCAGGCCGAGACAGAGAAGCCGTCTGTAGCGATACCCGTTGCCGTTGCCCCCGCACCCTCCTCCCCAGCGAGAGAGACTCTTCAGAAGATCGATACTGACATCGAGGTAGCAGAACAGATTGAGGCAGACCAGGCAATCGAAGCACCGGTCAACTCACAACCACAAGCGACAGCTGATCTGTGGGCACGTATCCGTGCTGGTTACCAGATGCAAGTCCCGGATAACGCCAGAGTCAAAAAATCGATCAAGTGGTATGCCGCCCACAATAAGTACCTGCAACGTATGCAGCAGCGAGCGACACCCTATCTCCATTTTATCGTTGAAGAGATTGAAAAGCGGCAGATGCCAATGGAGATGGTACTGCTCCCTGTGGTTGAGAGTGCATTCAATCCGTTCGCCTACTCTCCCGGCCGGGCCGCCGGTATCTGGCAATTTATCCCCTCCACCGGTAAAGCCTATGGCCTGGATCAGAACTGGTGGTACGACGGCCGCCGTGACATCGTCGCAGCAACCCGTGCCGCACTGGATTACCTTGATGCTCTGGCAAAACGCTTCGATGGTGACTGGGAGCTTGCCCTTGCCTCCTACAATGCCGGTGCAGGTAATGTACGACGGGCCATTCGTAAAAACAGAAAACGCGGCAAAGCTACAGACTACTGGTCCCTCGACCTGCCCAGGGAGACCGAAAGCTATGTCCCCAAACTTCTGGCCATAGCCAGCCTCATCGCCCGCCCGAACGACTACGGCATCACTATCTCCCCTGTCGCCGATACCCCCTATTTTGACAGCGTTGATATTGAGTCACCGATTGACCTTGCTCTGGCCGCAGAGATGGCGGAAATTTCCATTGAAGAGCTATACCAGCTCAACCCCGGCTTTAACCGCTGGGCCTCACCACCAGAAGGCCCTCACCGCCTCAACCTCCCACTCGATAAGATCGACCGCTTTACCGACAAACTGGCGGAACTTGATCCACTGAAACGGCTTCGCTGGAAACGTTACCGTATCCGTTCCGGTGACAGCCTTAGTATGATCTCAAAAAGACATGGGACTACGATCAGACAGCTGCAACAGGTCAATAACATTAAGGGCAACAGTATCCGTACTGGCAAGCACCTGCTGATCCCGATCTCCAGTGAGCAGCCAGTTCACTACAGCTTCTCTACAGAGCAGCGCACAGCGAAGATACAGAACAGTCAACGCAAGGGGAAAAAGGTTGTCTATAAGGTAGTATCTGGGGATAGCTTCTGGACCATTGCCAATAAACACCATGTCAGCCACAAGTCCCTGGCTCGCTGGAATGGTCTCTCGCCACGCGACACCCTCAGGCCGGGACAAAAACTGAGTATTTGGGTTAAACAAGGTAAAAACAGCGCTTCCAGCAAAAAATCGGCAATAGCCGTTCCCGGAACAACCACCCTACCATTCAGCACACGCAGCAGCATCAACTATAGGGTGCGCAAGGGAGATTCACTGGCTCGCATCGCCCAGCGCTTCAAAATCACCGTGGCAGATTTGAGAAAGTGGAACACACTCCCCAGTCGCTACCTGCAGCCGGGACAGCGGCTTAAACTCTTTGTGGACGTCACCGAACAGTCTCTCTGAGACCTGCCTTGACACACCCCATCACCCAATAGATACAAACAGCCCACCCAACGGTTATTCGTAAGGATCTGCCTGCAGAAAACCGGTCATTGCGGTTTAAAAGCCTGAACCTTATTTTGTCCCATTGAAAATATAAACCCACCGGTAGCTGCAACACGCCCAACCCCACCAGAAGAGAGCGGCATCATCTTGGTATCATATTTGCCGTCAACGCTGACTGTGATCAGGCCATCTCCACCACAATAGCCATCTGCGATATAGATATACTCTCCAGACTGAGCAAGATCCTGAGGGTAACAGTAGGTTCGGTAGAGCCCCTGGAGCTTCATCTTTTCCGGCTGGCTTACATCTATCAGCTGAACACCGCCTACACCTGTCACGGCGTGCAATATCTCACCATCGAGCAGCAATTGCTCTACCGGAAATTCAAAACGTAATTCCTGGAGTTTTTCAGGATGTGCTGGATTCGAGATATCTACCGAAACAACACCCGCAGAACCGTAGGCAACGAACACCACATTTCCGCTTAACTGCAAACCCATTACACCATCATCGCGCTCTATATCTTTCAGAGAGACCTCCTCTTCTGTCTCCTCATACGCGGGCATATCATCGGCATCGTAGAAGTCCTGATTTGATCCTGCATTGAACGTTCCAGCACTCTCCTGTTCACCACTATTAGAAAAAAAGGCCGTCAGCCTCATCTTCAGTCAACATGCTCTTCTCTGGTGGCGGATAAGCTGGAAAGTTGAGATTAGATGGGGTTTATGAGGATTCGATATATCAACGATGTGCATCCCATGAAAACCAGAGGCCACATAGACAAGGTCACCCTTTACTTCAACCTGTTGGCTATATCCATCCAGATCAATAGAGGCAACTTCCACCGGCTTCTTGAAATCGCTAAGATCTACGATATCTATACCCATCTCACCATTTGCAATCACCAGATATTGCCCTTTGAGGGCAATGCTGTGAGCATGTCCTGTAGAGAAATAGCGTCCCACTTTGCTCAACACCCGTCCCTTATCCAGCTTATAAATCTGTAGATCAGAATCCCCCATCTCCGCTTCCCGAGCAGAGAGAATCAGATGTCCCCGGTCAATCACCGCATCCTCATAAGAACCCTCAATCTCGAATACCGGTTGTGCGTGAGAAGTATCATTGGCAACAATAATCGACGCATATAAACAGCCTAGGGCAGTGGTAAGAACTCTTTTCATAACCAGATACAAACCTGTGGTTGGGATGGGAATCTTCATGGATGTATTATCACTGCTGTCCCGTTAACTTTGTAGTATTTTTCAGTAACTCCTTGTGTGGAGGTGTTTTTTAGGGCGCATATATCAACAGCAACATGACATACTGCAATAGAAC
>MOXH01000140.1_pt1 | contig 10605 bp, 8 predicted proteins | sample 1471181 | NCBI WGS metagenome assembly MOXH01 (sample SAMN05806436, study PRJNA327811) | mollusc metagenome | isolation source: Phylotype A (SB4) bacterial symbionts from gill | host: Thyasira cf. gouldii | place: Canada: Bonne Bay, Newfoundland | collected 2010-05-07
GTGAGTTCTATCGCTGAGTGCGGGTGGTTTTTGATGCCCAGGGGCAGGCGCAGCAGGATACGGAAGAAGAGCAGTTGCCGGTGGTTGCCGCGCTTGTCGCTGCCCGAGTCTCTGATGTTGTCGCTTTTCACGCGCGTCTACTGGAAGGTTTTGTTGCTGAACGGGGTGTCAGTCAGCTACTTCTGACTGAGAGCGATCAGGGGCTGCGTGATTTGGCGGTGAGTCTGAAACGGCTGTTACCTTCAGCAAGCCGGATCAGCTTGCTCCCTTTTGAGCAGGATGTGCGGCAAACTACCGAATCGGAACCGATGAGCTTTGCCAGGCTTAACCTAATTCGTGCGGTGGAGAAGAGCGGGCGAACGGCACCGGCGGAGATACATCAGGTCGGCTCCCTCCAGCAATATATTGCTTTGGTGGTGCCCGTTAAATCGGAGGATGGCGACAGGGTGGCAGGCACTCTCCATGTTGCGATCTCCTTCGAACAGGTAAGCCGTGTATTGAAGGAGGTAGCGACAGTTGAAGGCTGGCTCTCGCTACGGCAGGTAGCGGGAGGCAAGCCGGTCGGCCTTGGCTTTGCCGGAAAAGGTGCTACAGGCACAGATATAGATGGCCGCAGAGCTATCGCTGGAACCATCTGGGAGGTGGTTTACCGCTTGCCGGAAGAGCGCGTCGATATGGGGGGACGACTGATCTCGCTGGCAGCCATGGGTAGTGCGGCATTACTCATTATCCTGCTGTTGCTGATTCAGTCCACTCGCCTGAGGCTGGCGGTTAAGAGTGATCTGGCAATTATTGTCACCTTGGCGGAAAAGCTGTTTGGCGGTGAGCCTACAGGCGTTGAAGCAAAGATGCGTTTGATGGAACTTGATCGTGTCAAAGAGTTGCTGCGCGGTGCCGGGCAGGGTACTGGTCGCAGACCGGCTCAGAAGGGGCTGGCTAATCAACGGAAGGATGAGGGTGATACATCGGCACCACCGGCCACCGCTGAGGTTGCCACACCCGGGGCTTTGGTGGGTGAGGGTGCCTCGGGGTCACCTTTTGGTATTCATGAGATCAGTGGTGTCGTCGGCATCAATATGACCGAGACGATAGCTCAGGATATTGGCCGCGCCATCGGCAGTGAGGCGTATGAACAGGGCCAGCAGACGGTGATTGTTGCACGGGATGGGCGTGACTCCAGTATTGGCTTAACCCAAGCGCTGTGCAAGGGTCTGGAGGCGAGTGGTCGAGATGTGGTGGATATAGGGTTGGTGCCGACTCCGGTGCTCTATTTTGCCACTCACTTTCTTGGCACTAACACTGGGGTGATGATAACCGGCGGCTGCAAAGCGGCAGAATATAACGGTATGAATGTGATTATTGCCGGGGAAGCACTCAACAGCGATTCTATACAGAAGCTGCGCAGGCGTGTCGAAGAGGGTGACCTGATGGAGGGTAGTGGCACATGTCAGGAGCAGAGTCTGCTGCCAGACTATATTGGCAGAGTGACATCGGATGTGCAGTTGGCACGGCCACTGAAAGTGGTGGTTGATTGCGGTAACGGTGTCGCTGCACTGGTGGCGCCGGCATTGCTGCGGGTGCTCGATTGTGAAGTGACCGAGCTCTATTGTGATGTCGATTTCAGCTTTCCCAACCACAGCCCCGATCCGGGTTGCCCGGAAAACCTTGCTGCACTGATCCGCACAGTAAAGGAGGAGAAGGCGGATGTTGGTATCGCCTTTGACAGTGATGGCGACCGTCTTGGCGTGGTCGACTCTGCGGGTAATATTATCTGGCCGGACCGGTTGCTGATGCTGTTGGCGCGTGATGTATTGGAGAGACAGCCCGGTGCCGATGTGATCTATGACGTGAAGTCGACCCGCCACTTGGCCTCAGAGATACTTGCCTACGGTGGTCGTCCCATCATGTGGAAAAGTGCCCACGCTGCAATCAAGGAGAAGATGAGACAGACCGGTGCGCTGATATCGGGTAATGCCGAAGGTCATATCTTCTTCAAGGAGCGCTGGTACGGCTTTGATGATGGGTTATACTCTTGCGCCCGCTTGCTGGAGCTGCTGTCGGTTGAGGCGCAGAGTTCGGAAGAGCTGTTTGCGGCGCTTCCTGGGGGTATCGACACCCCGGTATTGACCATGCCATGTGAATCAGAAAAAGCGGCTGCTGAGCTTATGGATCAGCTGCTTATGCAGGGGCGCTTTGACGGTGGTAAAGTGATCGACATCGACGGATTACGGGTCGAGTTTGAGGATGGCTGGGGCGTGGCAAGCGCCTCCAGTAGCACGGCCGCTATCAAGTTCCGTTTTGAAGCCGAAACCCCTCAAGCGTTGATACGGATTCAGGAGATATTTCGTGATCAGCTGACAGCCGTTGGTTCGGCCCTAGAGCTGCCGTTTTAACTTTTTTGTAACTGTTCAGTGGGTGCTCGGTGTCGGGGTCGATTGCGGGTAAATGCACTGTTTTTCGCCGCAATCGACTCCGATCCCTGGTACATTTTTTGTAACTATTTAGCATCAGGTATCACGGCTGTCCCGTTAACTTTGTAGTATGTTGCAGTAACTCCTTGTGTGGAGGTGTTTTTTAGGGCGCATATATCAAGAGCAACATGACATACTGCAATAGAACATTCCCTCTCCCTATGAGGGAGAGGGCCAGGGTGAATTAAATCAACGACTTATCTATAGATCCCCCTCACCCCAACCCTCTCCCCAAAGGGGAGAGGGAGTTAACGGGACAGCAGTGATCAAGTATCGATATTATCGTAGGAGCACCGCCCTCGGGGCGATGGGTTTTGCAGGGAGTGTGCAACGTCCATTGCAGCGGGGGTGCCGCTCCTACGGTGAATAGCTACAGCGTTTTCTTATAACGGTATCTTCGTGATATCCCTTTATTGTCAGAGAGTTTTAACCATGAGTCTCTCCCCTGAGTTGGCCCGGAATTTTGCACATGTATTGACCGAGGCGCTGCCCTATATCAAGCGTTTTCGTGGCAAGACGATTGTCATCAAGTATGGTGGTAATGCCATGATCGATGACGATCTCAAAGATGGTTTTGCCCGTGATGTAGTATTGATGAAGTTGGTTGGCATCAATCCGGTAGTGGTCCACGGTGGTGGTCCACAGATCGGTAGCCTGCTGGATCGCCTCGGTATCGAGAGTGAGTTTGTCCAGGGAATGCGGGTGACTGACAGCGACACTATGGATGTGGTGGAGATGGTACTCGGTGGTCAGGTGAATAAGGAGATCGTCAATCTGCTTAATCGCCACGGCGGTTCCGCTGTCGGATTAACCGGTAAGGATGGCGATCTGATCCATGCCAGGAAGATGGTGGTAAGCCGAAAAACCCCTGATCTGGATGTGCCTGAGATTATAGATATCGGACATGTCGGTGAGGTGGAGCGTATTGATGCCTCGGTGGTAGATATGTTGGTCGGCGGTAATTTTATTCCAGTGATCGCCCCCATCGGGGTCGGACGAGATGGCCGTTCGTACAATATCAATGCCGACTTGGTGGCCGGTAAGATGGCGGAGGTGCTGGAGGCAGAGAAGCTGATTCTACTGACCAACACCAAGGGTCTACTGGACAAGGAGGGTCAGTTGCTGACCGGGCTGAACAGTGAGCGGGTGGATGCGCTGATCTCGGATGGTACTATCCACGGTGGCATGTTGCCGAAAATAGGTTGTGCTCTGGAAGCGGTTAAAAACGGTGTCGGTAGCGCCCATATCATTGATGGCAGAGTAAAGCACGCAGTGCTTCTGGAGCTGTTTTCCGATGAGGGTATAGGTACCCTGATTCGCTGCTAATGGTGCTTGTTCCAGCTGCATTCTGTTGCTTAGATATTTTGTAACTATTCAGCAATACCTGAATTTTGTGGCTATTTTCACCAGGGTCGAGTCATTACCCATATGGATGTGGGTAATCGACTCCGACCCTGAACCAACGCACAAAGGCGCAGGGAGTGTTAAAGATCGATGTAATGTGCGGTAGCACTGGTATGGAACATCAGCTGGAACAGGCCTGTTTTTCTCTACATCTTTGCGCCTTTGTCCGAGGAATTAACCTTAACTATGAGCTCATCTGAAACAGCCACCAAGAAAGTCCCACGCAAACAACTGATTCTGGAGTCGCTGGCGGCTGAGCTGGAGCGGAGCCCCGGTGAGCGTATTACCACCGCAGCGCTGGCGCGTGCGGTAGGTGTCTCAGAGGCGGCGCTGTACCGCCATTTTGCTAGTAAAGCGAAGATGTTTGAGGGGCTGATCGAGTTTGCCGAAGAGGCGGTATTTGCCCGTATTAACCAGATTCTTGATGATGAGAAGGGTACTCGGCAACGTTGTGCAAGGTGCTCTATCTGCTGCTTGGTTTTGCCGAACGTAATCCGGGTATTACCCGGGTCTTGCTGGGTGATGCCCTAGTGGGTGAGACCGAACGGTTGCACACGCGTGTGGAGCAGTTCTTTGCCCGGCTGGAGACCCAGCTGCGCCAGATTCTCCGGGAAGCAAGGGTTGCGTGAAGGGGCAGTGGCTGATGGGGCAGAAGCGGGTGCGGCACTGATGCTCTCTCTGGTAGAGGGTCGCATGCACCAGTTTTTGCGTACTCGCTTTCGTGTTACACCCTTGGCTGAGTGGGACGAACAATGGGCATTGGTTGAGCGGAGCCTGTTTCCCTAAGCGCCTGACCGAGAATAGAAGCCGTAGCGAGGAGTTTTTGCAGTAGGCTTTCTGTTTTTGGGCCAGCTCCGGGATTATAGATTGCCTTCATTAATAAACGGCTGGAAGCCCTTCTGGATCGTCCTCACCGTGTCAGTCTTACAGAAGTCTGCCCCTCGGGGTGAGTTTTTACATGTCAGATCCATGAAAATCTTTGCCCCAGGCTCATTTTTGTTGACGATGCGTGAGACCGTAATACTGATGTCATTGTCATTGACGGGTGCAGCAGTCATGATGATGAAGTTGTTCAGCATCTGCAGTCGGGTGGTGGCGTGTTTACTGACATAGGCCTGGACCTGACTCCAGAATTTGTCACATGTGCTCTTATCTGAGCAGATCACCACGGTATCGAGTAGTGAGAGTAGCTCTTCGTCAGATACCAGCTCCTTATCCGGGGTATTGAGATTCTTCAGGTTGCGGAAGCGGGTCAGATCTCGTGCGTAGTCATTGCGTATACGCTCTTTCTCCTCCTCCTTAATAATGATTGAGGCGTAGCTCTCCTTTAGTTGCAGGCGCGTGCTCTCGATATCCTTAACCAGGTTCTTTGAAGGTTTGCGGCCCTGAAGCTCTAGGTCGGCGGCTGACTGCTGTATGCCGGTTAGTCTCTCCTTCATGTTTCGGATATTGCTGCGGATGATCAGAATCATGGTATCGATGGCGGTCAGTTTGCCGTTACGTGCCATCAGAATGTCATCTTCAGTACGGAAGGTTCGCAGCAGTACCATATCTTTGGAGCGTTGCCGTTCGATCAACACCTGCTGCTCCTGGCGCAGTTTTTCCAACTCACTCTCCCTTGCAATCTCCTGGGCACTTTTGGCCGCCTCAGTACGTTCTACCTCAAGGCCGCGCTCATTGAGTTGGCTACGGGCGCTACGAGAGTGCTCCGTCGGCACATGGTCGGAGTAGTGTACCTTGCCCTGTTCATCTACCCAGCGGTACATTCTGGCGGCATCGACCATGCCTGCGCAGGTGACCAGGAGGAGAGCGCTCAGTGCTCTAATTATGTGAGTGGTCTGTTTCATTCTATGTTATTGAATATAATTACTATTTAGGTAACTATTCAGCTGGGTTCGGGGGTCGGAGTCGATGGCGCCGTAAAAAGGTGCATTTTCCACCCATCTTGACGCAATCGACTCCGACCCCTGGTGAAAACAGCCGCGAAATTAAGTATAGCTGAATAGTTACCTATATAGTTATACGCCGTACTCATTTCGGTAGCGCTGAATAGCGGCAAGGGATGCTTCATCACCCTGTTTCTCCTCCAGATAGGAGACCAGGTGGTTAAGGCGAACAATGGCGGCCACCGGCATACCGTAGTCATCCTCCACCTCTTGTATGGCGGAGCGCTCACCCGTACCGCGCTCCTGGCGGTCGAGGGCGATCACTACGCCACAAGGGGTGGCATTCTGGGTATGGATGGTCTCCATCGATTCACGGATGGCGGTGCCAGCGGTGATAACATCGTCAATGATCATGATGCGCCCCTCCAGTGGGTGACCAACGATATTGCCCCCCTCACCATGGGCCTTCGCCTCTTTTCTATTGAAGGCGTAGGGAGTATCCAGCCCGTGGTGGTCGAAGAGGGCGGCGGCAGTGACGGCGGCTAGTGGGATGCCTTTGTAGGCCGGGCCGTAGAGCACATCAAACTGAATCCCTGAATCGACAATCGCCTGGGCGTAGAAGCGCCCGAGCCGTGCCAGACTGGAGCCGCTGTTGAATAGCCCGGCGTTGAAGAAGTAGGGGCTGATACGGCCTGATTTCAGGGTGAACTCACCAAAGCGCAGGACACCTACTTCAAGGGCAAAGTCGAGAAATTTCTGTTGGTACTCGTGCATGAATAACTCCACATAATAGTGACCCTATTTTCCGTGTGTGTGGATTTGGATGCAAGCGATCATATTACCTGCGCTATAATCCACCTCCCGAAGGAACTTCTGGATAAGTCTGGCGAGTTGAATTGCGCTTTCTGAGCGCATGGTGACCGGTTATATCTTGTTCAAGTTCCCTGAATCCTGGAGTGTGGAGTTCCGATTTGTTTGATGCTGATACCAAACCATCCGGTAGAGATATTCTGGCTGCGATAGTTAGTGGGCGAATGCTGGTCTCTGCATTGATGGGGTTTGCCTGTGGGCTACCCCTGCTATTAACGGGCTCACTGTTACAGGCCTGGATGACTGAAGAGGGGGTCGATCTGGCGACTATCGGGCTATTTGCCTTTGCAGGACTCCCCTATACGCTGAAGTTTTTGTGGGCACCTGCGCTGGATCGTTATACTCCCGTTTTTCTCGGGGCGACGGCGGGGCTGGCTTATTGTGTCGCAGCTGGCGTTGGTTCTGGCGCTAGTCTGGCTCTCGTTTTCAACGCCTGCTGTCGATACCTTCGGCGTTGCCTTGGCTGCACTGCTGGTCACATTTTTCTCTGCCAGTCAGGATATTGTGGTTGATGCCTATCGACGAGAGGCACTCTCCGATAATGAGCAGGGGTTGGGTGCATCACTCTATGTGAATGGTTACCGGGTGGGGATGCTGCTGGCCTCTGGTGGCGGCTTGATCATGGCTGATTTTATGTCGTTCGCCTCGGTTTATCTCTGTATGGCCGCTATTATGTTGCTGGCTATAGGTACAACCCTGTTCGCTCCTGAACCTGAGGTGACAGAAGCCAAGCCAAAAACCTTGCAGGATGCGGTGATACTCCCTTTTTTGGAGTATTTTCAGAGAAATGACGCAGTGGTCATTCTGCTGTTCATCCTTCTCTACAAGCTGGGCGACACCATGGCGTCCCACATGACCACCCCTTTTTATCTGGATATCGGTTTCTCCAAGAGCGAGATCGGAGCGGTGGTGAAGATGTTCGGTTTTTGGGCCACTATTGCCGGCGGCTTAATTGGCGGCGTGATGATAATGCGTATCGGTATCTACCGGGCGTTATTGGGCTTTGGCATACTCCAGGGTCTCTCCACCGCAGGATTTTCAGTGCTGGTGCTGATCGGCGACAGCTTGCCGGGCCTGGCGGCAGTGATTGCATTTGAGAACTTCAGTGGGGGATTGGGGACTGCGGCCTATATCGCATTCATGGCGAGTCTCACCAATAAGAAGTTTACGGCGACGCAGTATGCGCTGCTGACCAGCTTTATGGGCGTGCCGAGAGTGATTGCTGCGGCACCCACAGGTTTTATGGTCGAGTGGATAGGGTGGTTCAACTTCTTTGCATTTTGCACCCTGATTGCTATACCGGGTTTGTTGCTTTTAAGCTGGTTACATCGGCGGGGGTCGACCCAGCATAAAGAGGGTTTGCTTTGATGGAGGTGTGGCTGCCCTACATGAGTGCATTTGTCGTCGGCCTGCTCGGTGGTGTCCACTGTGTCGGCATGTGCGGCGGTATCGTCGGTGCATTGACCTTTAGCCTCCCTGAGAAGCGCCGCAGCGCTGCTGCAATGCTCCCTTTTCAGCTCGCCTATAATATTGGGCGAATTCTCAGCTACGTTGCTGCCGGGGCAGTGATGGGTGGCATAGGTATGCTGCTGGCCCAGCTGATGCCGGTCTACTATGCCCAGCGGGTGCTATTGGCGGTCGCCGGTATTTTTATGATTCTTCTTGGCCTCTATCTCTCCGGTTGGTGGATGCTGCTGGCCCGTGTGGAGCAGGTGGGGGGAAGGCTCTGGCATCGGATTGAACCGATCAGTCGGCGGCTGATGCCAGTGAAGAGCCCACTCCAGGCGCTGCTGGTGGGGTTGGTTTGGGGTTGGGTCCCCTGCGGCCTGGTCTACAGTATGCTGGTCAATGCGGTCTCGTCCGGTGGCGCGCTAAAGGGTGCGGCGTTGATGCTTGCCTTTGCTTTAGGTACGCTGCCAAACCTGATGCTGATGGGTGTTCTGGCTGGTGCGGCAGCGAGGATATCCCAGTCACCAGGATGGCGTAGGGTGGCAGGTGGCACGGTGATGCTGTTTGGGGTCTATACCCTGTGGCAGGCGCTGTAGGGCCTCCGCCTCAGGGCGATGGTGTTGCGGTATTCATTGAGACGAGGGCGCCGCTCCTACAGGCCTCTCATCCATCAGTGGTTTCATGGCGTGTAGCAGGTTGGGGAAGAGGTGTTTGTTGGCGTGCTCTTCACGAGCCAATAGCTGCTTCATATGCATGCGCTGGGTCGGGGCATCAAAACAGGCGGGGCAGCTGTCCGGCACCACCGGCAGGTCGCTTTGTGCGGCGAAGGCGGCGGTCTGGGTTTCGCGGCTGTAGACCAGGGGACGGATGATGCGAACATCCCCTGCATCATTGAGGTAGTGGGCCTTCATCGTGCGTAGCTGGCCACCATGAAACATCGACATCATCAGGCTCTCTGCCAAGTCATCCAGATGCTGGGCGAGGGCAAGTACATTGTAGCCCTGCTCACGGCAGGTGGCGTACATAATGCCCCGTTTCATGCGTGAGCAGTAGGCGCAGAAGGAGTCGCCATCCATGCGGCTCTTCGCCTCCTCCATGATCGGTTGTGGGCAGTAGTGGTAAGGGACTTCCAGTTCACGGTAGTAGGGGATCAGTGCCTCGGGATCGAACCCCTCTACCTCGGGGTCGACGGTGATCACTCCCAGCTCGAACTTTACCGGAGCATAACTCTTAAGATGGAGCAGTAGATGCAGCAGCGTCAAGGAGTCTTTTCCGCCAGATACGCCGAGGAGGATGCGATCACCCTCACGAATCATATCGAAATCGGCAATCGCTCTGCCCACTTTACGCAGTAGGGTTTTTGGTGGTTTTTGTAGACCGGACATATCACACTGGACTCTATGGGTTAAGGTGCCATTGTAACCCGATTATTCCAGGTTTGGGGGCGGAGTCGATTACCCTCATCCATGTGGATAATCGACCCCGACCCCCGCCGTGTTTCGGTGCGGCCCCTGCCGTGAAAATCAGCTATAGCCGAATCGTTATAAAAATAGTGGGTTTTCACCCTACACCGGGCTCCGATCTTATTGTAGGAGTGGTCTCTCGGACCGCGATGAAACGACCACCAGGGTGCGACTATCCATCGCGCTTCGAGAAAGCGCTCCTACAGGGAAGTGCAGCATAAAATATGCCCGGCCCCTGTCGTGAAAGCAGCCACAAAATTAGCTATAGCTGAATGGTTATAAAAATAGTGGGTTTTCACTCTGCCTGGAGTAGGTATACTCTTCTCATTACACAGAAAAATAGGGAGTGGCGGTGATGGATATATTTGTTCTCTTTGTACTGGTTTTGGCGGTGGTTATCGTAGTGCTCGGAGCCAAGCGGGTTCCTCAGGGGTCTGAGTTTACGGTGGAGCGGTTTGGCCGCTATACCAAGACCTTGCGCCCAGGCCTCAACTTGATTGTGCCGGTAGTCGATATTATCGGAGCCAAGCTCAACATGATGGAGCAGGTGCTGGATGTTCCCTCCCAGGAGGTGATCACCAAAGATAATGCGATGGTGACGGTTGATGGGGTGGTTTTTTTCCAGATACTGGATGCTGCCAAGGCCGCCTATGAGGTGAGTAAACTGACCCACGCTATTCTCAATCTCACGATGACCAATATCCGTACCGTGATGGGCTCTATGGATCTGGATGAGTTGCTCTCCAAACGCGATCAAATCAACGCTCAACTTCTCAATGTGGTGGATGATGCCACCACCCCCTGGGGAGTGAAGGTAACCCGCATTGAGATCAAGGATATCTCACCGCCACGGGATCTGGTGGAGTCGATGGCAAGGCAGATGAAGGCGGAACGCGAGAAGCGTGCCACCATTCTTGAGTCTGAAGGCCAGCGCCAGGCCGAGATCCTTGAGGCAGAGGGTAAGAAGCAGGCGACTATCCTTGAGGCGGAAGGCGAAAAAGAGGCGGCATTCCGTGAGGCGGAAGCGCGAGAGCGGCTGGCTGAGGCAGAGGCCAAGGCGAC
>MOXH01000141.1_pt1 | contig 10557 bp, 3 predicted proteins | sample 1471181 | NCBI WGS metagenome assembly MOXH01 (sample SAMN05806436, study PRJNA327811) | mollusc metagenome | isolation source: Phylotype A (SB4) bacterial symbionts from gill | host: Thyasira cf. gouldii | place: Canada: Bonne Bay, Newfoundland | collected 2010-05-07
CTGCTCCTGCGTTACTCCTACTACCTACATCCCTGTAGGCATGCCTCCCGCAGCATTAGTACATCCCCTGTACGTCAAAGCAATAATCCTCATCTCCCCGCCGCACCTTGGGCAGACCAGACGGATTGACTCAGTAGATCCTGGCAAGCAGCATGGCCCAGATCGACGCAAAAGGGCAGCCGGCTGCCGGCTCTTCACTCTCCCCCTGTTTGTGGCTTATCCGCACTCACTACGCTTTCGCTGGTGACCGGCAGCCCTGCCCTGCTTGTCACCTGCTCTCGCAGCGGTGCATTGGGTGCCAATACCCCATGCCCCCGGGGTGGTGGCATCAGGGTGGCTACCCGGTCTAGAAACTCCGCTGGAGTCAGCCGCACCAAGATCTGGCCATCATGCCGGGGTTTTCGTAGGCGGGAAAAGATCAGGACACCCATCACTTGATCCAGCAAAGATGATGGGTGTCCTGTCTTTTTCTGTCTTTTTGATGGGTGTCCTGTCTTTTGGCGTTTTGATGGGTGTCCTGTCTTTTGGCGTCTTTTCGTCGGCGATACGCGACAGCAGGTCGTGGGCCTGCTTTATATCCAAAATGGTGGCTACCATGCGCAGCTCTTCCTGTAGATCCTTGGAGAGTACCGCCAGTGCCTGCGGGGAGATTGCCTCTACTGCGCTGAGCTCCTTATGCCCTCCCACCTCTTCTTCTTCCTCCTCATAGATGTACTGCAGATCCAGATGCCGGGCCATGCAGTCGAATATCTCAGTCGGCCGGATAATGATCCGGTTCACATAAATTAGTTGACTCCGTGGATGTAAATTCCTATTATCGTGGTGTATGTGACAAAAGTCACGTTATCAAAAAGAGCTTCTGATTGTAGTCAACGTAATACATTACCCTGCGCACAACAGTATTGGTTGCAAGTGAACATGGTAACTTTTCAAGTTAGGTGCGGGGGTGGGTCGATTGCGTCAAAACAGTGGTGCATTTACCAATAATCCCGGTGCAATACTTCTGCTCCCAGCTCACGCTTCTTACCCGCATCCATGTGGGAAACCACTGGCAAAATGCTCTAATGAAGCAGGTACAGATGAGTAGTTACGGACGGTTATACACGTATTCGGTGAGGGATTTATGTCTTTATTGGCTTCAAGAAAAAGGATTATTAACCGGCGTGTAGTATCGATTGCCGGAAGAGTTGTATCTGCGCTTCAGTTCAGCTTTCTGCTGCTGTTCTCGCTTCTCTATGCACAAGTAGTCTATTCCGCGCCCTATACCGAAGTGGTTATGAGTGCTGATGTTGATGTTCAGGTGGGTAGTGACGATGTTCTGGTCAACGGCAGCACCATCGGGGCTGACGGTTCGTCTCCGGATCCTCGTGGGCTTATTCACTGGCCGGTTGCTGGCATTCCCAATGGGGCACAGGTTACGGCTGCAAGCCTCGTCCTGAATATAATCAATCCATCCAGTGGCACCTACAATATTGATACGCTCACTGCGCCATGGACCGATACAACCGCCACCTGGGCAATTGCCAACTCAGTAGGCGTCAATGTGGCGACGACAATTCCTGCGACTACGGGTTCATTTACAGTAAATCTGAATGCCCAGGGTATTGCGGCGGTTCAGAACTGGCTGGATGGCGGGGCCAATCATGGTCTGGTGGTTTACAGTGCAGGTACGAGTGATGGCGTTAGCTTTACATCGATGGAGAGTGCCGATCCTCCCCGGCTGGTGATTCGCTATGAAGTTGGCTCCATGATGGAGCCGGTAGCTCCGACTTCAATCTCCGCTCTGATCGCAGGTAGTAATGGGATCACTGTCTCCTGGGCCGATACGGCTAATGAAGAGGGCTATCTGTTGCAGCGCTCCAGGGATGCGGGTGCATGGGTGACTGTTGCCACGTTGCCTCTAAACAGCATCGGCTTTAGTGATACCGGGCTGGAATCCGGCAGTTATGATTATCGGGTTGTCGCCTATAATCTGGCTGGCTCCTCAGCATGGCTGGCCACCTCCACAGCGGTTACGGTTACAACACCTCTGCCAGCGCTGTCGACAGTTGTCGAGGTTGTCACGGATGCCGATGCGGATGTGGGGATCGACTCCGCCGGGGTGCTCTCAAACGGCGCATCCATTGTCGCTGATGGCTCACCGTTGAGGCGGGCGCTGTTGCACTGGACTCCTACCGGGGTGCGACCGGGAGCGCTGATCACCGATGCAACGCTGAACTTTGATGCGACCATCTCGAGTGTAAGAACCTACAGTATCGATTCGGTTACAGCGCCTTGGAGTGAAACGGCGGCGACTTGGGCAACAGCCAGTACAGCTGGCACCCGCGTTGCAGACTTTTCAACATCATCGGGTGCTTTATCCGTACCCCTGAATGCAGCCGGTGTAGCGATAGTTCAGAACTGGGCCGGTGGTGGTGTCAATAACGGTCTGGTGGTTTTTGCAAGCACAAGCCAGTATTTTCAGTTCACCTCCCGTGAAGGTGGCAACCCCGTCCAGCTGACGCTTCACTATGATGATGTGGCCGGTACGGTACCGGCTGCCCCGTCCACCCTATCAGCCGTGATCAGTGGTACAAACGAAGCCTCAGTCAGTTGGACGGATGTCGACTACGAAGTTGATTACACCCTACAGCGTTCAGAGAGTGGTGGTGTATGGACTACTGTCGCCAGCCTGCCCGCCGGTACGCTCTCCTACATTGATCAGGGACTGGATGTAGGCGTCAACTACAGCTACCGGGTTGCGGCAAGGAACGGGCACGGTCTGTCTATATGGACGACCACGGCGGCGGTAGTGAATATCGCCAATCAATTGCCCCAATTTTCAACCTGGCCTGCTGCCTTTGTTAATATGGGCGATCCGGTGGGTACCTCTGTCGGCTTTGTAAAAGCGGCTGAGTCGAATGTGGGTCAGCAGGTGCGCTACAGCATCCTCTCCGGCAATGTAGGTGGAAGATTTGCGCTGAATGCGGTAACCGGTGAGCTAACACTGGCTACAACAGGCGACCCGGCGCTGCAACATCTGCTTACTGTTGCTGCCAACGATGGGGTGGGCAACGTAACGACGGTTATCACTGTTGATCGCATTGTTCTCCAGTCTGTCGCCGTAACGCCGCAACTGACTAATATGGCCATTGCTGCGAGCATGAACCTGACGGCCACCGGAACGTACAATAATGCTAGCACGGCTGACCTCAGCCTCTCTACTCAACTGACCTGGAGCAGCGCCGACACTGCAGTTGCCACTGTGATTGCCAATGGGGCTGGAATGGGAACCGTTACCGGTATTTCTCGCGGCAGCAGCACCATCACCGCCACCTATGATGATGGTGCTTTGCCTGCCATTTCAGGAACATCGTCGATGGCTGTCGATGGCGTAGAGACCGCTCTTGAAACGGGTAATGTAAATGCCCTCAGCGAAGGAGATCTGATTGCAACCACGCTAACCGAGCTTGATAATGAAATTGCGCTTAATACGGCAAGGGAAGAGATTTTCAGCTTTCTTCCAGGCGGCGCAGTTAAAACTGATGGTACTAGTGTGCAGGGAATAACCTGGAATCCTGGCCCTGATGCGATCATGTTTACGCCTGTAGTCTCGCGGGTTGGGTATTTGCTGCGATCCAATGCATCGGTTGATCCGGCCAGGCCAGCGCTTGAAAAAAATCTTGCCGTTATCGGTGAGAAGCCGAATACAGCGCGTTACCTTCTTCTCGGTGGCGATCCGATACAGAATCCGGGTGATGCGGGTATGCAGACAACGCTGGAGAACAGCCTGAGTTGGCTGACCCGACGTACGGATCTGAAACTGGCACCGTTTAATGTGGTTCTGGCGCAGATGGGCAGTAGCGCCGCTTTTCCACAACAGACAGCGGTGCGCAGCTGGCTTGATCTGCACTATCCAGGGCAGGTGGGCTATAACGTGGCAGGCAGTTGCGATGGTGCCCTGCTGAGTGGTTGTCTGGCTCCCGTAGCGCCAGCCACGGCACCCAATCTGCTGATTATTTCTCAGGCATCGGCACCGACAGATGATGTGGCCGCCATTGCCAACACCGTGCAACAGGCGCTCGATAGCGGTATCCCGGTTCTCTATCTGCACCACGATGGAGATCAAAAGCCACTGCTGACCGCACTGACACCGTCGGTGTTTGGCGTCAACTTTGAAATGAATAACCGCACTGCCGCATTGCAGCTATGGTATACCAGTCCCAGCACTGTCCTGACAAGCGAGACAGACCCTGTTCATCTGGAAGCTACAGGCAGGCTGCTCAGGCATATTCAGGCTAACGATTTTGCGCAGCTCGATCTGACACTATGTGATCCGCTGGTCCCTTCCCTGGATTGTCTGGCTTGGTCCGATGCAGTGGGTGCAAGGAAATCACCCTTTGCGCTTATCTCTACTGTCGACAAGAATCAGGGAGACCTCTTCAGCACTGTCGGCAACAGGCTGGTAAAACTCATGGTGTTGACAGGCGACAAGTTCCGCCAGTCCGTCTCGTTTCCGATGGATATGAATGCCAGCGATAAAAATATGTTCCTCAAGTCAATATATGCTGATTTCTCCATGTTCTTCTCGCGCAGCGACAACAGCGTGCAGCCTGACATGGGCAACTTTAGCCGCTCTGACTTTTCGCATATCACGCCGATCACTAAAACCGTGACCAGGCTCAGCCTCAACAGTACACGTGCTGCCGGCGTGTATGCATTGCCGGGCCAGCCATTTACCGTCACGCGGACCGATGGCAATGCAGTTGATATGCACGTGTCTATGAATAGGCAAAGAGATAGTGCAACCCAGATGTGGGGTGTCTTTGGATATAACCGTTCAAGAAGACTTGAATCAAGACGCTTCACTTTGGCGGCAGGAGAGAGCATCACGCTCTCATCCCCTATTGGCGGTACAATCCAGCTTGGCTTCTTTAGCGCAACGGGCATACCCGAAAGCGGTGTGCCTGTCACGCTCAGGTTCGACAATATCGGTGAGCATCCCTATTGGGCAGGCCCGGCCGATACGGTGAAGTTTGAGCAGCAGATGGCGGCGGGAGATTATGACTGGGCGGAGATGTCGACCAGTTATTTCGAGCTCCACTCGAGGATGGATTTGATGCGAATTGGCCTCGCGGACGTTGCCTCAGGCGGCGGCTCTATCACCGCGCTTGCTGACAATACGGAACAATACTTTAACAACTACCTCTATCTTCTGGCCGGTATACAGAGAGATGGTATCGACTATATGCCGGAGATCCATGACTTCATAGATTATAACGGATGGCTGAAGGACGACAACAATAAATATGTCTATGATTATACTGCCGACCAGGCTTCCTGTGGCAGCAAATGCTCAGGCTACCCCATTAACGCCAACGGCTCTTACGGGCCCCTTGGTCATGGAGAGAGGCATGAAATGGGGCACATGATCGGGGCAGATATGAACTTTACTGGTTTCAGCGGACATGCGTTGACCAATCTCTATTCCTGGTACGCCTCATATAGACTTTCCCTGAATACAGGTGACCCAACTCGCTGTATGAGTCAGGACTTCGAACCTTCGTTCAATACGTTGAGCCAGGCTGCACTGACACCCGATCCTGTTGCGCATATGCAGGCGAACTACTGGCCCACTACTACCTGGCACGAGCAGTCGTATGTATTGCTCCAGGCCATGATGGGCGCCGAATCATCCGGTGCGCTACAGGTTGGCTGGCATATGGTGCCGCGTCTTCATGCGCTGATATATAACTTTGATCGCGCCTCGAGCCAGGCAGCATGGGATGCCGGAAAAGTAAATCTCGGCTTTGACGGCTATACGCGGGCCGAAGCGACGGCAATGACACAGGAGGACTTCATGCTTATCGCCTACTCCTATGTAACCAAACTGGATTACCGTAACTTCTTAACCATGTGGGGCCTGCCGACTACGCAGCGCGCCAAAGACCAGGTGGCCTCTTTTGGCTATCCCCCCGTCAAGAGCGGTTTTTTCGCTTCGACTAAACAAGGAGTATGTTCGGTCGATCAATTCGGCGCTTACATGAATAAAAGGGCCATCAGCGTTGATGGCACAACCGGCTGGCCCGGCACTGTAACCACCGATACCGATTTTGACGGTTTGGATGACGGCTGGGAGATCCAGCATTTCACCAATCTGACCACAGCCTCAGGGTTGACCGATAGCAACAGTGACGGTGTAGCCGATATCGATCACTTCAACAACGGCACCGATCCGGTCAACACGCTGGTGATTAACTCGCCCCCAGTGGCCACGCCCGATACGGCAAACACTGGCGAGGATACGCCGCTGACAACCGTGGACCTTCGCCTGAACGATTCGGATGCAGACTCTGATCTACTGTGGATCTCTATTGCAGACCCCCGAACCACAAACGGCGGTACCGCCTACAGTAATGGCGATGGCACGGTGAATTATGTGCCGCCACTGAACTTTGTAGGAGCGGACTCCTTTACCTACACCCTCAGTGATGGAGCCGGTGGCCGTGCCGATGCTGTTGTTTCGATTACGGTTGTGGCGGTGAATGATGCGCCTACCCCCCGTGACGATGTGGGTGGCATCATTTCAACTTCCGGCGTGGCTAGCTTCAGTGTGCTCGATAATGACACCGATCCAGACGGCGATACCCTCACAATCGATGCCTTCGATGCGGTTTCAGTAAACGGCGGCAGTGTGACGGACAATGGTGATGGAACATTCACCTATACGGCACCGTCAGGCACTGTGGGGAATGATAGTTTTACCTACACAGTCTCTGACACCTCTGGCCTGACATCGACCGCAACCGTACGGATCACCACCTATCCTCATTCAGAGATGCTAATCAATCGTGAACAGAAGGTGCTGAGTTCGAGCGGTGCAGCAGCGCAACTATTTGGTTCGGATGTGGCTGTTGATGGCGATACCGCCGTAATTACATCGCTGGATGCGGCACTTGTGTTTGTGCGCAATAGCAACGGTCACTGGCTGCAACAGGCCACGCTGACAGCCTCAAATCAGCTAGTGGGCGATCAGTTTGGTCATGCAGTAGCCATCTCCGGGGATACCATTGTTGTCGGTGCGCACCTGGCTGACTCCGGCAGTACCAGTGGTTCCGGCGCGGCCTACATCTTTGTGCGCGACGCGGCAGGGAACTGGGCGGAGCAGGCCATACTGTCAGCATCCGATGCGTGGGGAAGTGACAGTTTCGGCTGGGATGTCTCTATTTCAGGCGATACCACCGCCATATCCGCTCCACAGAACGATGCTATGGGAAGCGATTCCGGTGCTGTCTATATCTTTACCCGTATTGCAACCGTCTGGTCACAGCAGGCCAAGCTGCTGGCGGCGGATGGTCTTGCCTACGACAGCTTCGGCAGCAGCCTGTCGATTGAGGCTGACAGTGTTGTTATCGGCGCGAGTCTGGACGACGATATGGGCACCAACTCCGGTTCCGCTTACATCTTTACCCGCAATGCAGCTGTCTGGTCACAACAGGCCAAACTTCTGGCCTCGAACGGCGCATCAAATGATATCTTTGCGGCCTCAGTTTCCATCTCGGGAGATTCAGTTGTAATCAGCTCACATGGGCATGATAACGCCGGTAGTGACAGGGGTGCTGCGTATGTATACAAACGCGATGCTGTCGGTAACTGGAGTGAGCAGGCCATGCTTTCGGCTGCTGATAAGAGCAGTTGGGACTATTTCGGCACCAGCGTGAGTATCAGCGGTGATACCATCGTTGCCGGTGCGCCGGGGGAAAATAATGCCGGGGGTAAAGATGCCGGTTCAGCCTATCTGTTTATGCGGGATGCGTCCGGACTATGGCTGCAGCAGCACAAGCTGATCGCATCCGATGCGGCTTTAGAAGACAGCTTTGGCAGCAGTGTCGCCCTCTCCGGCAACACGATTCTGCTTGCTTCTGCACTGGATGATGACCTGGGCACAAATTCAGGCAGCGCCTACTTCTTTGGCCTGGATATGCCTCCAGTGATTGGCGCGGATTCGCTCATCGCAGTAGAGGATGGCAGTGTCACATTCACAGCTGCCAGCCTGCTGGGCAATGACAGTGACCCGGACGGGAATCCTATTGTACTGTTGTTCGTGGGCCAGCCCGCCAACGGAGCCGTTGTCGATCATGGCGATGGCAGTTACACCTACACGCCGAATGCCGGTTACACGGGGGCGGACGCCATCCCTCATGCGGTTGCGGATGGCCCAATGGGCGCTTTCAATCAGTGGGCATCCACCGCCACTGCCAGTTCGCAGTATGACGCAGTGTCGTATAGTGCAACTATGGCAACAGGGGCTCCCAATATCTCCTCCTATGGTGATTCATCAAACGCATGGACACCATCTACGAAAGGGGCCGCACCAGAGTGGATTAAGCTTCATTATGCGAAGGCCGTTCCGGCAACGGGTGTCTCTGTTCACGAGAGCTGGAAGACTCCCTTTGTCACACAGATTGAATTGATCGATACCGATGGCGTCAGTCACGTCGTTTGGAGTGGTGTTGATACCAGCCCGGCGGGAACCTATGCCGAGTTTGTTCAGAACTTCCCTGAAACCACCTATTTAGTCGATACTGTAAAAGTTTCCACTTCCTCTCCAAGTTGGGAAGAGGTCGATGCGGTTGAACTGCGTGGCATGGGCAGATTGGGTATGACCACAACAGGTATCATCTCCGTTACTGTGCAGGCGGACAACGCCGCGCCAGACAGTGATGGCGACGGCCACGGGGACGACGTTGACAACTGCCCTGCAGACGCCAATCCGGCTCAGACCGATACCGACCAGGATACTATTGGCGATGCCTGTGATAGTGATGATGACAACGACGGCCTCCCCGACCTCTATGAGTCGGCCCACAGCGGCTTTTCCACGCTTCAGCCGGATAGCAATGCTGACTTTGATGGAGACGGCTTTAGCAACCGCGAAGAGTACGCCGCAGGCACCGATCCCAACAACGAGTTCAGCCTTCCTGAAGGGGCCAATGGCGTCAACTATGTACTGTTCCGTGACCATTTCGACGACAGTCAATATGACGACCGCTGGTATCTGGGTTCGGCACATGGTGACGCCATCCACGCACTGTTTGAAAGCGGCACAGTGTTGGAAGATAGCCTGCAGCAGCCGGTTTTGGATTGCGTCGATACCCGGCTGCAGAGTTTCGCAACGGTGGATGCAGCCAACGCGGTGTTGAAAGCCCAATTCGACCTGGCCGGTTATGGCAAGACCTCAATCGGCCTTATGCAGGGCCTCGATAACAACAACAGGATTGAAGCGCGTTTTGACAGTGACCTCTCTCCTTATCTGCACCTGATCTCTGTTGATAACGGTGTACCCACAGAAGTAGTGGCGGCGGCACCTACTGGCTACATGGGGACAACCGTGAACCTGCGCCTGGTCAAGACCGGTACTGATTACTATCTATTGGTCAATGGAAGTCTTCAGGGTTCGGTAATCAATAATGGATTGGGTGATGCTGCACTGCGGCCATACATAGCCGAACAGAGCTGCATTGGGGATGGTGGTTACGCGGACAGCCGTATTGATCTAATTGAGATCCTGACCGACCAGGACGCAGATGGCCTGCCGGATCTTCTTGAGGATGCAAACATTAATGGAGCGGTAGATGCCCGCGAGAGTGATCCACTGATCCCTGATGACGACGGTGATAGTGTTCTTGATGGTTTTGATAACTGCACCCTGGTACCCAATGGAGCCCTTATTCCCGATGCGGGGGGGGACGTTCAGCGGGGATACGGATGGCGACGGCTACGGGAATATCTGTGATGCCGACTTAAACAACGATGGCTTCGTCACTGCGACAGATTACCTGATCCTCCGTAGTAAACTAAACTCTGCGGATCCAGATGCGGATTTCAACGGTGATGGGTTTGTTACTGCAACGGACTACCTAATGCTTAGAAATATGCTCAATCAGTCTCCTGGGCCAAGTGGAATAGTTCCTTGATTGTTGTAGAAGTTACCCCAGCGTTGCGAAAAAAATGCGGGTTCTCTGCTTCAAGTTGTGTTTTTGAGCGTATTGAGAATATTGCGGCTAGAGGCTTCAATCATGACATGCAAAGCAAGTTGCACTAGATATAATCATTAATTTTTTGGAGGTTACCATGCATAAATTTTTTATTACCTGCATTTTTTGTCTCATGAACTCAATGATGGCCGAGGCGGCCACTGTCAACGTAGTACCAAGCACCAATAGTGTTGCAAATAGCAATACTTTTTCCGTTTTGGTAAGTGGCGTAGGGCTTCCCGAAACGGGTGGTGCCACTCTAGGCTTAACGTTTGACGCGAGCATCATTCATGTCACAGGCATGTCCTTAGCGCAAGGATCGCCGTTTGACACCTTAATCCCGACTTCATTTGATAATGTAGGTGGTCAAGTTGAGCGCATCAGCCTGCTGGCCCCCGTAACTGGCACACTTCCATCCGGCGGGTTTAATGCTTTTTCCATTGATTTTTTGGCGGTTGGATCAGGCTACAGCGCTATCAGCCTGATTGACGATGTGGCCGATGGGGTAATCAACGCAGGAGATTACAAAGGATGGGTAGGG
>MOXH01000142.1_pt1 | contig 10471 bp, 5 predicted proteins | sample 1471181 | NCBI WGS metagenome assembly MOXH01 (sample SAMN05806436, study PRJNA327811) | mollusc metagenome | isolation source: Phylotype A (SB4) bacterial symbionts from gill | host: Thyasira cf. gouldii | place: Canada: Bonne Bay, Newfoundland | collected 2010-05-07
TTTGATGAGTTTCATTAACTTACCTTGTGCCTAGTGTCGTCGCGGATCAGCATATACATGTGTGCAGTCTGATCTGAGACTACACTGTTCACTTCTTTCGTGGTTCTATTGACATGTGTCTAGTTATTTGCATATTTTGATGAGTTACAATAACTCAACTTGTGCCCGGTGTCGTCACGGACCAGCCTGTACCTGTGTGCGGTCTAATCTGGGACTACACTGTTCACATGTTTCGTGGTTTTATTGACGTGTATCCAGTTATTTGCGTATTTCGGTGAGTTCCAATAACTTACCTGGTGCCCAGTGTCGTCACGGATCAGCCTGTACCTGTGTGCAGTCTGATCTGGGACTACACTCTTCGCATGTTTCGAGGTTTTATTGACTTATCTAGTTTAAAATATTTGCATATCCTGATGAGTTTCATTAACTTACCGTGTGCCCAGAGTCTGAACCTGTGTGCCGTCTGATCTGGGACTGCACTGTTCACATGTTTCTTGTTTATATTGACTTATCCAGTTTAAATTATCTGCATATCCCGAAGAGTCTCAATGACCTACCTTGTGCCCGGTGTCGTCAGGGATCAGCCTGTACCTGTGTGCAGTCAGATATGGGACTGCACTGTTCACATGTTTCGTGGTTCTATTGATTTGTATCCAGTTTAAAATATCTGCATAGTTTGATGAGTTTCAGTAACTTTCCTTGTGCCCCAGTGTCGTCATGTATCAGCCTGTACCTGTGTGCAGTCTGATCTGAGACTTCACTGTTCACATGTTTCTTGGTTTTATTGACTCGTATCCAGTTTAATATAGTTGCATATTATATTGACTGTACCTGTGTGCAGTCTGATCTGGGACTACACTGTTCACTCTTTTTGTTGTTGTACTAACATATGTCCAGCTGAAAATATTTGCATAATTCCATGTATCTTGAATCATCCGCATGCGGCCCTCACCATTTCGCTTTCGCCCTGAGGGCATTCATGCGACAATCTCGTATGTACGACGAGCACCCATTCCACCTCTCCCAATTTCAAGGGAGAGACGGTTCAATGGGTCGCCAAAATACCGATAACTATTTGCAGCCAGGCTCGCTGCATTGAAACATTCGTTGTTAAAATCACCAAGTCTTAAATGTTATTGTACTAAATTACCATCACTACTAGCTCAAACATACCCTACCCATACTCATACTGATGTATATCATCCCCATATATCCACTTATTATTTATATCATTTTATTATTAGAATTCTATTGTGAGACGTTTTTCCCGTGTGCCCATGTCCCGCCGTGCCTGATCTTTGATTCACCGAGACGCTCGTGCCCGCTCTCCACGTGTCAATACACTTTCATTGTACTATATCCTAATGGGTAATGACATAACATCGTGGAGGGCGGCCATTGGACACTTTTACAACAGTAAGCAGGGAATAATGCGGATTACTACTTACCGAACGTACTTGTTTACTTGTTTTTTAAAAGCCTTATTCCATACTAAATTATATGTAAATTTGTTCCGCAATACAATGCTACTCTTGTCGCAAATCATTACATTATTGGTATGTATACAGGTGATGTATTCATCTACTATACTGGCCTACATATTCAAAATGCAGTATATTCCACGATCACACACTGACATATCACCAGACAACAATACAGTACTGCTAGGATGTGATTTTATTAACCTGGATTATATATTATTTATATTAAAACTGATATCGTTGTCTGGTGATATTGAGAGTAATCCAGGTCCAGGTTTTGAGAACATCCCGTGTTTATCAGTAATTCATCAAAATATCCGCAGTATTCGCAATAAGATGGACTATATAAAGGATAATTACCTAGATTTCGATGTTTTATGCTTTACAGAAACACATTTATCAGACACATTTATTGATGATCAACTATCTCTTGATGGATTTAATCAAATATATCGTAAAGATGTTAACTCGCACTCTGGTGGTTTGTTGGTGTATGTATCTCTTAATATAATTTCCCGACGCATTTTAGAACTTGAAACATGCCTTCCGGAATCTATTTGGATAGAAATACGAAATAAGACGCATTCAATTTTGGTATGCAACTTATATCGCCCACCCCACTACACTAATGAATTCTGGGATAGGTTGAATATATCCATGGAACTTGCTTCGGATAAAGTCGACCATATTGTCTTAGTCGGCGATATTAATGAAGATCAATTAAATCCACGAATGCATAAGTTTAGAGATATTCTTACCCTGAACAATATGACAAATATTATTAATGTTCCTACTCGAATAGCCGAGCTGTCTGAAACTCTAATTGATCCTATTTGCATCTCCGATAATATTATTGTACATGACTCTGGAATTATAAATACACCTTCGGACATCAGTGATCATCTTGGAACTTACATTCATTTAAAATTTGACAGTCAATCATACACGGTTTACAAGCGGAAAGTATGGTATTATAATAGAGCTGATTTTAATAGGCTAAACGAATTAATACTGACAACTGACTGGTCTTTTATATCTAACGATATACCTATTGATACAGCGTGCGAACAATTTCACTCAAAGTTGCTTGAACTATTACATACATGTATCCCGAATAACCTTGTAACTGTCCGGACTAATGATAAACCGTGGTACAATTCCGATATAAGACGTACATCTAGACAAAGAGACCGGCAAAAGAAAATTGCAATCCATTCGAAAACACCTTATGATTGGAACAAATATAAACATTTACGAAATACCGTTAATAATATGAAAAAGTATGCTAAATCTGTTTTCTTCAATAATTTAGAACTACACGTAGCTGATATTAAAAACAATAATCCACGTGAATATTGGAAAATAATTAAAAATGCTAGTAAAAAAATAATGCCAGTAGCTGTCAATCAATCCCTCCATTACAAACCGACAATGATTTAGCAATATCAAATACAGAAAAGGCAAATACACTAAATAACTTTTTCGTGTCCATATCAACGGTTGACGATTCGAACGTTAACCTGCCTAACTTTATTTCAAAAACAAATAATCACATAGAATTTATGGTTATAACAGAACAAGAAATATGTGACGTAACAAGGAATTTAGAAATTAAAAAAGCTGCCGGCCCGGATGAAATTAGTCATCGAATGTTACACGAAACAAGTCTAACTTTATGTAAACCACTTTGTATTTTATTTAATAAATCATTACAGGAAGGTGTTTACCCCAATAATTGGAAACTAGCTAATGTTATGCCATTATTTAAAAAAGGACAGCCAAACTTACCTTCCAACTATAGACCAATCTCGCTTATCAGCTGCATCGGAAAAGTCATGGAAAGGATTATTTTTAAACACATTTACAACCATCTACATACCAATAATCTGATATATAAACATCAGTCTGGTTTTATCCCTGGTCATTCAACTGTGTACCAACTCATTGATATATATCACCAAATTTGTACAGCTATCGATGAGAAGAAGTCAACTTGTATTGTATTCTGTGATATTTCAAAAGCCTTTGACAGAGTTTGGCACACAGGATTATATTTTAAATTACGTCAGTATGGAATTAATGGTCGTCTTTTACGTTGGATTAATGATTACCTTACCAATCGCTGTCAAAGGGTTTTTGTTGAAACATCATACTCTGATATTAAACATATAACAGCAGGCGTCCCCCAAGGCTCTGTCCTGGGTCCGCTGTTTTTTTTGATCTATGTAAATGATATCGCTGACAATCTCGATAGTATAACCCGACTGTTCGCAGATGACAGTTCCATATCGGACTCCTCAGCAAATATTAACAGTATAGAATTGAAAATAAATAAAGACTTGCAATCTCTATTAGACTGGTCGAAACAATGGCTTGTTAATTTTAACCCGGCTAAAACGGAAGCCATGTTTTTCTCATTTATCCACACTGTCAACCGCCCATTATTATATTTTGATAACGTACAGCTGAATTTTGTCGAACACCATAAGCACTTAGGTCTTACCTTTAGTCAGAATGGAACATGGCATGAACACATATATAATACTATAAAAACAGCATCCAAAGTATTAGGATCAATGCGAGCTCTAAAATTCAAGTTGAAACGTACTTCACTAAATCAAATTTATATTTCGTATATGAGGCCCATTCTTGAATACGCTAGTGTAGTATGGGACGGTTGCACACTTTATGAGAAATCGTCTTTAGAAAAGTTACAATATGAAGCCGCTCGTATAGTCACCGGTCTTACAAGATCAGTTTCCATAGTAAACTTACTTAAAGAAATAGGCTGGGTTTCCTTATCCGATAGACGTATAATACAAAAGCTGATTATAGTATACAAACTCAAACACGAAATGTTACCTTGCTATTTGGAAGAACTATTTCCTCATTTGGTTAATGAACAAACGCCATACAATCTACGTAATAATGATAATTTCCAAACGATTGCGCGTCGGACCGAGCTATACTCCAAGTCATATATTCCCTCTGCTATTTCCCTATGGAATAATCTCGATAACAATACTAAAGAATCGGAGTCTTTGCTCTCCTTCAAAAGTAAAATGAAGCTGTTATACAAACCACCAGAGGTACCACCATACTACTTAGTCGGTGATCGTTTATTATCCGTGATGCATTCTCGCTTAAGAAATGGCTGTAGTAATCTCAACGCCGACTTATTCCGAAATCACCTAAGTAATAGCCCATCATGCAATTGTGGTCACAACTATGAGGATGCAAACCATTTTCTTTTAAATTGTAATCAGTTCCACAATCAAAGAATTGCATTACTTAGATCTATTGACCAATTTCATCCATTAACTGTAAATATTTTACTTCATGGCAACACAGATCTTGGATTTAATGAAAACAAATATATATTTTTAGCAGTCCAAAATTACATATCCAAAACTGGTAGATTTATATGATTATTATTCATTGTCGCAATAATTCATCAATAGTGATGCCGGTGATACTTCTACCCATATTTCTGTCAAACCACTTCCCTGCATTACTACATTACTATTTTATATATGGAAACTGTTGGAGATATAGGCACGGTGGGAATTCTTCTCTTTTTTTTTTCTTTTAGGGGCACACGTGTGATTTTTGACTCGTCTCATTTTGTGTATATAAGTTGACAAATTAATATTGTATTCTTTCAATTGTTTATTTAATGGTCATCTGGTCACACCTTGGTTTTTGTATAAAATCTGCCGGTATTTAACATGAGTTGATAATGATAGAATATGGTACTACTGAAACGTTAGAAATATATAATCAGCAAATTTTACAATATATCAAGATGTGTGTTTATGTAACAGTTACTTTTAAGATTATATATCATTACTTGCAGATGGTGCAGATCCTGATGAGACGGCTCGTTATGAACCGGCTCGTCCGGATCTACAATGTCTGCATCCCTCTATAGCCGCCAGTGGCGCTCAAAGGGTTAAACAGTCATTCGGTCATTCGTGGTAATATGCATACACGAGTAAACAACTGTGGCATAGATATTTTAGTTACCATAGAGCTACTCTATTACTTATGCTAACAAACTGTTTCTTGTACATGCTTAATGCTAAAAATCAATTTTGAATTGTAAAAATATGAAACCCAGGGTGTGATCATGTATCATTAAGAACAAATGTCATATTTTATAGCTCCGAATAACTTTGTTATATTCCATTATCATTTTTTCCGCATTTTCGATAGTTAATTAGTAACTTCACTTATGATTTACGTGAACTATAGCCTTGACATGTTTTCGCCATTAATATTACAAGATTACTAGTATGCATCTGGGGAGGGCTGTATCTAATGTTGTCATAACTTGTAGCCCAACCCATTTGTTCTTCACATATTGAATTGTATATGCATATTTGTGCTTAACATTTGTATCATGTAATTATATTTCGAAGAGCAATAAAATATGATTAAACTAAAACGATAACGGTCCTTCCGATTCCTGACGTAGACCCTGGAATCTCTCGGATTCCGGTCCCTACATTTTCCCGGTGTTCTGGCATGGACCCGGAATCACGCGGATACCGGTCCTGTTGTCTCCTGGACAAAACTTCCCGGAGATCCTCATTATCCCTCCGCTCTCGACGATCCTTGGACCTAGGCAACACGTTGCTAGGTCCTATCCTCTTCTTCTCAGGACGATAGGGAGACACATCCCTGGACCGCAGTGACACGTCACTTGGTCCCTTCGATGTACGTTTGGCCTCACCCCTTCGTGGCATTGCAAAAATAGGCGACCCCACCGGCCCCTGTGGCACATTCACGAGAGGGAAACGTCTCTCTATGACCTCTGCGGGCATATATAATTTGCATGCCCTCCGGAAGACGTCAATCCATGTTATCTCCCTCTGTTCTATTGCCAGCTGATACTGGCCAAGCGCAATCTCAATGAACCGCTCCTGGCAACTTTCATGAGCGGAACCTAGGTCCTCCGTCCAACTCTCCCAACTCTCCATTATGTCTGAAATGGATAAGAGGGGAAGGGAGAGAAAAAGTCCACTCCCGAGTATGCTGCAATGATTTTCCCTAGCGTTGTTTAGCATTTTTAGAACTAACCCTTGAAAAGGGGGTCCATAGTTATTTAGCCAATTAGGGAAGCACGGTCGTCGGGCCTGCTGAACAACCGGAGCATATAAAACTGTCAATTTGCTTAGATTGTTTCCGCGTTAGGCCTATACACGAACCATGGTACCACTCCAAACAGGAATCACATTGTATCATGAGACTTCCATCATCCGGTTTTCGACAAAAACAGTACAACGCCTCTGCTGCAGTCTGTCTCTTAGCCGCCCTCAGTGCCTCCAATAGCAGTTTCTTATCACTCTGTAACCTTAATATTCACTTAGGTAGGTTACTGTCCTTGCAGAGTTTTACTCGGTCATGATTGATAGTGAAGACGCTGGATTTTAGCTTCACTCGGAGAACCGCTGGAGTTATTTTCTCAAGAATAAATTCCCAGGTCCCTTTCCATGGCGGACACAGCTTCTTAGCCTTTCCCTTCGTTACACTAGTTGTCCAGAATGTATACTGGATCCCCCACATCGTAATGTTTTTCCAGAACCCTCAAGTCATAATACCCCTTCATTACATTTTGTCTAGTCTTCAGGGTTTCTCTAGCCATCTTATGTGCTTCTGATATAACTTCTTGAAGCTTTATTAACGTATTGACTTGGGTCCTTATTATTCCCTCCTGATTGTGTCTCGATGGGAAACATCAGATCCACCGCTTGGTTTACTTCTCTTCCGAGCATCATTCGATTTGCTGTAAAACCGGTGTGCCTATTTACGGATGAACGCAATGCACCCGCTAAGTGGGGCAGGTGCAGGTCCCATTCATTTTGATTTGTTATGTAACACCGTATCGCATCCATGAGCGTCCGGTTATAGCGCTCTACTTGGCCGTTAACAGATGGTCGATACGGAGTCGTCCTAGTTTTATGAATATGAAGTAGCTCACAAACCGAAGTGAATAACTGACTCTCAAAATTACTTCCTCGGTCTGTTTGTAACTGGTAAGGACACCCGAACCTAGCGAAGAATTGTGTTACTGCGGCATGTGCGGTCACTTCAGCAGTCTGGGACGCTAATGCCACACATTCCACCCATTTGGTGAACTGATCCACCATCATTAGCACATACTCATTACCCTGAGCAGTTCTCGGTAAGGGACCTAGGAAATCCAGATGTACCCGTTCCATAGGTAACCCTGCCTGAAAACTCATCAAAGGGAACCTTGCTTTACGATTGGGTTTTTTGTTCTGGTTACATACGGAGCATGATTGGACATATTGTCCAACTGACTTGGACATTCCATACCAATAATATCTCTCACGGAGACGTGCTTTGGTCCGGTCCACTCCTTGATGACCCATATCCGGCGGATCATGGCATGCACTCAACACCCGTTTTCGCATCGTCTCTGGTATAACCAAAAGAAGTTTGTCTTCCGTTGATTTCCATACTCCTTCCGATTTTAGCTGGAAGCTGTCCTTGTTTATCCAGTAATATCGTTCGACTGGACTAGAGAGTAGTAGGACCTCCTGAGATGGTACCGATTTGTCCGTTAACCACTTGCGTAGTAATTTCAAATCGGGGTCCTTAGCTTGGTCTTTAACCACGTCCTCCAGGGAAACAGAATTGTCGGTTAATGTTATCTGTCGGACAGGTAGATATGTTGGTCATAAGATAGATACTTGATTGTCTTGACAAACAATGTCTAATTGACTGATGTTCTTTTGGCATACCGGAATCGGGGTTACGCTAGTGTTATGGATTATGAGCTCCGACCTTATTGCTTCCTAAGGGTACGACATAATCCACCTCATTCGCAAAGTCTGACCAGTTTTTGTGGGCACGAATACAATAATTACACCCTCTACAGGGCAAGTGATGGATATCAAATCCTAATTTGTAATTCGGGCAGAATTGAACCGATTCAGGCTGCCGTGAAAGGGCGTCCGCATTGCAATGCTTCTTTCCCGGCCGGTGTTGAATTTCCATATCATAATGGCTTAGTTCTTCAATCCACCGCACCAATTGTCCTTGGGGATGCTTGAAATTTAACAACCATATTAGGCTGTTATGGTCCGTTCGAACCAGGAATTTACGTCCTAACAAGTAATGCCTAAATTGACGTGTAAATGTTATGACTGCTAATAGCTCCTTGCGAGTTGTGCAGTAATTTCGTTGCTCCGGGGATAATGATGCACTCCCCATATGCGATTACCTTCTCTTTGCCATCTTGGACCTGTAAGATCTCTGCCCCCACCGCTGTATCCGACGAGTCGGTATCCAATACAAAGGGATCCTCTTTATTTGGCAAAACCAAGACTGGTGGTGTTATCAGAGCTTCCTTAATGGCCTTGAAAGCTTGCTCCTGCTCTTCGGGTCCACTCAATGGTTTCTTCCTGGTGATTGCATACAGGGGAACGGCTAGGTGTGCATAATTCTTAATAAAGGCCCGATGATAATTCACCAACCCTAGGAATTGTTCAACCTGTTTTGTCGACTGTGGACTCGGCCAATCCTGTACGGCTTTTATGTGATTATCTCCTATCTTCAGTCCCTCAGATCCAACGGTTCTTCCCAGGAAGCTGACTTCAACCTGACAGAGCTCGCATTTGCGCGGTTTCAATTTAAGACCATACTGACGGAACCGTTGGAATACGGTTTCAAGGTTTCTCATGTGATCCATAAAGGTCCTACCTAGAACCAGTATGTCATCCAGAAACGCCAACAAAATGTTCCAGTTTATACCATGTGTTACTAAATTCATCACCCTGCAGTAGGTAGCGGGCGCATTACAAAGGCCAAATCCCATTCTGAGGAACTCAAACAATCCATACTTGGTCATGAAAGCGGTCTTCTTCCTGTCAGATTTCTTGACCTTAATCTGCCAATACGCGGAATTTGCATCAAGCTTGGAAAACCAGACATTTCCGGCCAATGTATCCATACATTCCTCTACCAATGGCAATGGGTAAACGTCCTTGACCGTTACATTGTTTAACGCCCGGTAATCCACGCACCAACGCACCTGACCGTCGCGTTTTCTAATCAATACTGGGGCTGCAGCCCACTCGGATACCGAGGGCTGGATGACATTAGCTTTCAGCATCTTATCCAGTACTGCCTTCTCCTCCTCCACAAAACAAATAGGAGTACGTCTCATTCGCTGTCGGACGGGTTTAGCTGACCCAGTGTCTATCTCATGCTCTATTTCAGTGAAATGACCTAAATCATAATCGTCACTGGCGAACACGTCCTCATAATCAATTAAAAGATTCTTTAATTGATTAAACTCATCTTCCGAGAGGTTTGTTCGAGCCTTCGATAGTAGGTCATGTAAGTGTGCTGGAATTTCCTTCGTAGTCCCCTGCTGCGTGCTTTTGGCTACCTTCCTCAGCTTAGGTTGTCCATGGTCCAGATCTCCCATTATAGGAGTAATTAATGAAACTTCATGTGCCTCGCCCATAAACTGACCTTTCTTTAAGATAACGTTGCTGTTCGAGACATTCACGGCACATATATTAGTTTGACCTTTACCAGAATGTACAGATCTCGGTATCAATACAGGCATATTATGGGTAGGTTCGACCATGAATTGGTTATCTGTAGATTGTTGACATGGAACCAGTCTAACTGAATTGGGGGGAATAACTGTACGTGTTTCCACCGTCACTCGGGATATGCGTTTCGGCGCTACTGAGGTTTCGGTTAATAAGGGTATTACCTCCTTCCCAATAACAATATGTGCTTCTGGTAAATTAATATGAACTCCATGTTTAATCATAAAGTCTAACCCCAGTAGCATCTCATCGTCGATTGCCGCTACAATTACATCCTCCGTGTAAATCCCCTTCCCAATCGCTATCGTTAGTGGTCCCACTACTTGGCCAGTTATTCTCAATTGGCGACCTGCAGTCTGTAGTATTATTTGCCTTTTCACCGGTGGTTTTGGAACT
>MOXH01000143.1_pt1 | contig 10467 bp, 6 predicted proteins | sample 1471181 | NCBI WGS metagenome assembly MOXH01 (sample SAMN05806436, study PRJNA327811) | mollusc metagenome | isolation source: Phylotype A (SB4) bacterial symbionts from gill | host: Thyasira cf. gouldii | place: Canada: Bonne Bay, Newfoundland | collected 2010-05-07
GTTCCATATTGTTATATATTAAAAATGTAAAATATTAAAATAAAACTATTTTTGGCAATTGTTTTTGTACTTTATTATAGCCTACAGTATCTCTCTTTGTCACATTGTGCCATACCTACAGATATGTTGACCAACTCCAGCCCCAACAAAATAAAAATAAATTCTTGTAGCGCCCGAGATTTGATGCTAATACCGGGGGTGGGGAAAAGGTGGTCTGATAAACTTTTAAATGTGAGACAACATGTGGGGAACATAACCCCTGAAATATTTGATTCGTTAAGAATTATTAGATCAAGCGAAATCGCAAATCTAATAGACTTCGAACCATGGTACCATTCCAGTGAGGCAGAGTCACCCAATGAGGGTGCAGAGATGGGACCTTCTCCTGACCTGGAGTCTCAATCCTTTATGGGACCAGGTCAGTGCCAGGTTCGCGATAAGCAATCAGAACAATTATTGTTCCGGACACAAGAAGACCGAGACCGACAGGCAAGCATGGCAGATTTATTTGAACAGCCATCAGCCAGAGGAATGAATATGGCGGAAACGGCTGGGCAGCGGGAAAGGGAACACCACGCCGAATATCTGAGGCGTATGGAATCAGCAAGCCAAAAACTGTCGGGACCACCTTCAGGATATGCTCCTCGGTCAGTAAATAATTTTGACCGAGGGTATAATATGGAGTGGGACCATATGAAGCAAGAAGATAGTTATATGGATAGGTCGGATAGAAGGACATCACGGCCTAGGGTGGATAGACAGCCACCAAGTCGTCAGAGGGACGGACAGTTCCAGTCAAGAGGAAGTGCGTCCATACCGAGATCAATTAGCTTTGATGGAAAGAAAGACTGGCGTGCATTTTTGACAAAATTCAATATGTATGCTGATAGTCAAAGATGGACAACCAATGAACGCAGGCAAAATTTATGCTGGTGTCTTGATGATAAAGCTAGCGAGTTTTACTCTCGATTGATAGAGCGGGACCAGGATCTGGATTATTTTGAAATTTTAGATCGCATGGGCCGGCGGTTTCAGTTGAAAGAACTGCCAGAGACGGCGCAAATGTATTTCTCGCTCGCAGCTCAAAACCCAAAAGAATCTTTGGTTGAATGGGCTGACCGCGTGGTTTCGCTCGCTATGACCGCCTTCCCTGATATGTCTGATGTGCAGATTTATAGACAGGCAATATTACGTTTCTGCCAGGGATGCCTAGACAAACGTGCAGGTCATTACGCAATAAATCAACGTCCAATGACCATGGATGACGCTTTGGATAAAGTACGTTGGTTCCAGCACACTGACAAACTTATGAATGAACGCCCAAGGCGAGATGTTCGTGCAGTGGCCTTACCGCAATGGCATGCAGACATAGGGGAATACGATGACTATGACGCAACTGGTCCCCAATACTCGGTTGCTCGAGCATCAATGGGTATGAATAGGTCCGAAAAACAAGGGGAGAGAAAAGTACATTTCCAACAGGACTCTGAGAAAGCAAAAAGTATAGATAACTTGGAAACGAAAATCAACAAAATGGACGATCGAATTAGCAATATCGCGACATCAGTTGAGGGGCTGACCGAAGCGATCAAGAAATTGCGAGCACGATCTCCATCCCCAAGGGCAAAGTCGCCGTTACGTTGCTACGGATGCGGTAGAGAGGGTCATTTCAAGTACGACTGCCCAGATATTAAGCAGGACAGCAAGAAGGTGGCATCTGTAGGTGAAGACTTGGAGGAGGATTTAAACTCCAGCGGGTCGGAACACTAGGCCCAGGCCCGACCCGTGTCCACCATGACGGCCTATCAGAAAAACGTATGGAGGACTGTAATTCATCAAAATCTCCAACTGAAATACAAACTGAGATAAATGACAGTATTTTGGAAGCAATTGAGCAACTGTTTGATGAAGTAATCCCATCTAAAGGACCTGAGAAATTACAGGTTCTCACAATCAATCAAATTCAGTCCAACTCAACCTTAAAAGTAGCCACTGTCATCAATAACACCATTGAAATAAACGCAGTAGTAGACACGGCAGCTCAAGTCACAATTCTGTCGGACAAGATTTTTGCTAAATTAACTCCGCAACCGCCTGTCAAAAGAAAACTCCTGTTACAAACAGCAGGTCGGCAATTGAAACTGACTGGCCAGGTCGTGGGACCACTAACCATTGGAATTGGCAATGGAGAGTACTTTGAGGATGTAATAGTTGCACCAATTGCAGATGAAATGTTACTAGGGTTAGATTTCATGCTGAAATATGGGATTGATATCAAGCTGCTGGAAGCAGAGATTTCCATAGGTAAGGAATCAATACCATTACAAATGGAAAATGCAAAAAGTCAAGAGCCAACTATTTCTCGAGTTACTGTCGTTAATCGTACAATAATTCCACCAAATTCAGTTAGACTGGTTCCATGCAAATCACAATTAGGTACACAATTTATGTTACAACCCAACCAGGACTTGCCAGTGATGATACCAAGAACACTATACTCCGGTACAGAACAACCAAGTATTTGCGCAATAAACATATCCACACATAATGTCGTTCTAAAAAGAGGTCAATCAGTAGGAGACGCCCATGAGGTAGCACTAGTAACCCCGGTAAATGAGGATTGGGACCAGATACGACAAACTAACGTAACTACGGAGTTGAAGCAGGCTGCGTCAGATAAAAATATGGTTCCCTCACACCTACATGACCTACTGTCCACTGCAAAGAAGAACCTTTCTCATAGCGAGTTTACCCAAGTACAGGATCTTTTACTTCAATATGAGGATGTTTTTGCCAAAGATGACTATGATTTAGGTCATTTCACAGAGGTAGAACACGCTATTGACACAGGTACGGCAAAACCTGTACGGCAACGAATGCGACGGACACCAGTCTGCTTTGTAGAAGAAGAAAAGGCAGTCTTGGACAAAATGATTAAATCCAAAGTCATTCAGCCTTCAAAGTCTGAGTGGGCGGCTGCCCCAGTATTAATTAGGAAGCGAGATGGTCAAGTACGCTGGTGCGTGGATTACCGAGCCCTTAACAAGGTCACGGTCAAGGACGTATACCCACTGCCGTTAGTGGAAGAGTGCATGGATACTTTGTCAGAAAATTTCTGGTTTTCAAAACTGGATGCAAATTCGGCTTACTGGCAAGTCAAAGTAAAAGAAAGCGATAGAAAGAAAACGGCATTTGTCACAAAGTACGGTTTGTTTGAGTTTATCCGCATGGGATTTGGTTTGTGCAATGCCCCGGCAACGTACTGTCGAGTCATGAATTTAGTCTTGCACGGATTGAACTGGGACATACTCTTAGCATTTTTGGATGACATACTGGTTCTTGGGAGGACTTTTATGGACCATTTAAAAAATCTAGAAATTGTGTTTCGGCGTATCCGCCAATATGGGCTGAAATTGAAACCCCGGAAGTGTGAGCTTTTTCAGGTTCAAGTGAATTTCTTAGGTAGGACGTAAGCTCTCACGGATTGAAAATAGGGGATGATCATATCAAAACAGTTATGGACTGGCCGACTCCACACTCTACGAAGCATGTGGAGCAATTTCTGGGCTTGGTAAACTACCATCGTTCTTTCATTAAGGACTATGCCAAATTGTCAGTCCCATTATATGCATTAACTGGCAAACATAAATTCAAATGGGACGAGGAGCACGAACAAGCGTTTCAGGCTATTAAAGAGGCACTGACGTCTCCACCAGTCTTGGCACTACCTAATAAATCTGACCCGTTCATATTAGATACCGATGCATCTGACAAAGCTATTGGGGCAGAAATTATCCAAGTCCAGGAGGGGAAGGAGAGAGTAATAGCATATGGCAGCACATCTCTTTCAGCGGAACAGAGAAATTACTGCACGACCCGAAAAGAGCTGTTGGCGGTGATTAAATTCACCAGGCAATTCAAACATTACCTACTGGGACGAAAATTTCTGGTTCGAACGGACCATAATAGTCTAATTTGGTTGTTGAATTTTAAACACCCCCAAGGTCAGCTAGCCCGCTGGATTGAGGAATTGAGCCAGTTTGATATGGAGATTCAGCATCGTCCAGGCAAAAAACATTGTAATGCAGACGCTCTCTCAAGGATACCAGAATATGAAACTGTGTGTCCAAACTACAGATTAGGGTTGGATATAAAGCAGCTGCCCTGTGGCGGATGCAATTACTGTGCTCGAGCTCACAAAAACTGGTCGCCATTTGAGGAGGAAGTAGATTATGCTGTCCCTTTGGCTGATGGAAAATCTAGTCGAGTGGAAGGCAGCACAAGGAGGGTTAATTGGTCATCTGCCGATGGCATGGTGGTTGACGACAGGCTGATAATTAGTCAACTTGACATTATATGTCAGGAAGACCAAATTACTGTTGTTGGACCAGATGAATCACTGCTTCGATCCATAAATCTGACCAATGATGCTCTGTCAACGGGTGACACTGTTAAAGATCAGAAAAAAGACCCGGATCTGAAAGTATTACGCGACTGGTTGATTAATCAATCCATACCAGCACCACAGGATTTACAATTAGCTAGCCCAGCAGAAAAATACTACTGGATTAATAGGGAAAGCTTCCAGCTGAAAACGAATGTAGTGTGGAAATCTTCGGAGGAAGGAAAGCTGCTTTTGGTAATACCCAGAGCTATGCAACAAGCCGTCCTAAGCGCTTGTCACGACCCACCTTCTATGGGCCATCAAGGAATCAGTCGCACTAAAGCCCGTCTACATGAAAAGTACTTTTGGTATGGGATGTCAAAGTCTGTAGGTCACTATGTTCAGTCTTGTAGCGTGTGTAATAAGCACAAGAAACCAAATCGTCATGCAAGGTTCCCTTTAACATGTTTCCAAGCTGGACTACCGATGGAACGGGTTCATTTGGATTTCTTAGGACCATTACCGCAAACAGCCCAGGGTAATGAATATGTGCTCATGATGGTGGACCAGTTCACCAAATGGGTAGAATGTATTGCGTTGCCATCCCAGACTGCAGAAGTCACCGCACAGGCAGCAGTTAATCAGTTTTTCGCTAGATTTGGGTGTCCGTTTAAGCTGCAGACAGATAGGGGGAGCAATTTTGAAAGTAAATTATTCGCTTCTGTCTGTGAATTACTCCACATTCAAAAGACGAGAACCACCCCGTATCGGCCCTCTGCAAATGGGCAAGTGGAAAGATACAACAGGACACTTATGGATGCGGTACGCTGCTACATCAGAAATCAAAAGGAATGGGACCAGTTCCTCCCACAACTGGCAGGAGCATTGCGTTCTTCAGTGAATAGACAAACCGGGTTTACTGCTAACAAGATGATGCTGGGCCGGGAAGTGAATCAGCCCGTAGATCTCATGTTCCCGTTAGATAAAACAGAAACAACACAAATGGACCAAAGTCTGTATGTAACTGAGCTAGAGGCTGCAATTTCTCTAGCACACCAAACTGCTCGAGATACCCTAAGAGTGAGACAGAAGAGAATGAAAGGATATTATGACTTGACCGTTCTTGAAAGAAGTTATAAAGTAGGAGACCCTGTCTATGTCTTAGATACTAGTTCAACCAAGGGCAAAACCAAGAAACTTTGCCCTCCTTGGAAGGGTCCAGGAATTATCCTTGAGAAAATAACACCGGCGGTCTTCCGTGTAAAGCTTAAGACAAAGGTTTTCACTATAAATCATGACCGTCTGAAACTTTGCAAAGATCGGACATTACCAGAATGGATAGTTAGGCTGCAGAAAGATGCCAAGTTGTTGGAAGAAGCATTAAAAGCAGCTCGGAGGCAGAGTGCAGCGGAAGCAGTGTTCTGCACATGCCGCAAACCTGATGATGGCAAGCTCATGATACAGTGTGACACTTGCCTCGAATGGTACCATGGGGCATGTATTGGAGTATCACGCAAACACGCTAGAAACATTAAAAGTTACAAATGCTCTAGTTGCACGACAAATCTGAAGGCTCTGGTACTGAAGGTTGATACACAACCAAAACCTATTGGCCTTAACAACTAAATCAGTATGGAAGATTACAACCAGTTAACGGATGAGGAGAATGAAGTAGAGAGGGCGACCGCTGCCAGAATCCTGGTACCGGCACGGTCGCTAGCTGCGGATTTGGGACAGGCCAGGGAGAGTTACCTTGAGCGATTCATTGAAATTGCCCTCGGTCAATACCAGTTGGCCCTGGAGCAACGAGCTGAAAAATGGATTGATGATTTTCGCCGTGCTGCTCAACTATATCTGCCACCTGAAATGATCCAGCGCCGATTCCCCAGGGTGGAGATACCAGTTACGGGGAGCGGGCCAATCTTTGCCCTACCCCGAAAGGAGAATACAAAGGGGAGGGACCGGGAGTCTAGGGAAGACCTAAGACTAAAATTGAATGATACCCGATACCAGAAGGCTCACACCGATGGTCCCAGAAATCGGCAGTCGAGCAGGGACCGTTGTGACTCACGGTTCGACAGTCGCCCTAAGGATCAGATGAATTGGCAGCCAGGAAGGGACCGAAGTCAGCGTGACTCACGGTCCGACAGAACAGGGCAGAACCCAAGGTAATTGGCGGGGGACAAGGGACCGAAGTCCTCGTGGCTCACGGATCCGACAGAAACCCTAATTATCAAAATTACCCAGAACGCTCGAACAGAAAGTCGGCAGTCAAGCAGGGACCGAAGTCCTCGTGATTCACGGTCCGACAGTCACCATAAGGAGCAGAGGGATTGGCAGCCAAAAAGGGACCGAAGTCAGCGTGTCTCACGGTCCGACAGAACAGGGCAGGACCAACGTTCTCGAGACTTACTGTCCCAGAGCTCCAAGGATTTAAACCATGATCTGAACAAAGGGCCAAGTAAGGTGTTAGAGCCGACCGAGACACCGGCTAAGAGGAGGCACACGACATGCCCAGTAGAGGACTGCGACCTCCGTGGTGGTTACCTGCGTGACCATGTGTATGAGACTCACATTCCAGGGGTGCTATGGCGGCTGCAGCCATACCAGATGGACGGTGCGCGAATCCATCGCCGGAGAGTCCAACTATTGCGAGATGTGTGCTATATGTTGAAGGGAAATACTGACCTGCACTTGCTAGTGGAGTGGGTTAACAATAAATTCTCAATGCCCGTGGGAGCCCGGATCGATGACCAGCTAGCTAGAGAGATGAGGGCACTGGCTGAAGCTGCAGGGTGGCCCATTCCTAGTGAAGGATTCAGACTGGGCCCAGTGAACTCGCCTGCAGCTCTGCTGCATTGGGGATTCCTGGCATTCTTGATTAGACAGCTGACGCCTGATGAACGTGCATATATGAAAGACCGATATGCGGTATTGGGGAAACAGAGAGCCAACAAACAGCGGAGACAAAAACACAAGTTGCATCGGCAGAGGCGGAAGTCACCCCAGAACTTCATTGAGAGGCCTTACCGTGCCGCTAGTCCAGCGCAGCCTCCAAGAATAGAGGTTACAGCACCTGAGGGCCACGTTGTGCCTCTAAAGTCAATGAATGACTTTCAACGTAACGTTGACCAGCCTCTCCGGCTCACCCTGGCATCTAGGGTACCCAATCAGTCGCCAGAAAATATGGGACCGGCAGCAAGTGGGGCTAGCCCAGAGGTCATGGAAGTGGATGAGCCACAACCGGTGACCAAGGACCATTCTCGATCAAGTGGTCCTATAACCCAGAGCGAGACATTGATGGCGTGGCTGGGTCCAGCCGAGAGTCCGACAAAGGACAAGTCGGAGAATTTGTTAATAGATTCCCCCCGTCGTCCTATGCTGAATTACACAGGCACCCCCAACTCGGACCATAGTGGTACTGCCCTGTCACTGCTCGTCAGCGAGGATGACGAGCTCTTACTGATGGACAGTCCCACGGTGAGTGGTTCTAAACAAACCATTGATGTAGTTACTCCTAAGGCCTCACCAAATGTACCGGCTGCGGAGATCGTGGCAGCCCCTGAAACGGCCCCATCAACTTCATCAGGGGTTATAGTACACCAGAGGCATGTGTCGGCTATGGGACTCCTCAGTTTTGCAAGAGCACCCGAGCCTTCAGCACAAGTACCACCTGCAGAGGTAGTGGCGGGTCCGGAGCCGGCTCCATCCACCGCATCCAGGGTTCTGGTACCTGAGAGGTCTGTGCCGACCATGGGGCCCTTCACGTTTGCAGGAATGGTGAAATCGTGTGCTCCGTCCCAGCAGACCTGGCTCGGCCCTAAAGCACAAAGCTTGCCAGAACTAGATGGCCAGTCAATGTTAGATGCTATGGACAGCCATTGTCATTTGGACCGCATGGCATCGGTTCTACACCAGACTTGGGATAAAACGCTCAGGTCCCTCTCCTGCCCCACTGAAGTTCCTGTGCAAACGCCGGTTAATTTGGTGGGGGCGGTCTTGGTATTTTGTGACCCCGACCAGTTTTATCGTCTGCCGTTGAGAAATATACCCCCAAGGTTTGTTACCGCAGTAGGGGTTCATCCAAAGAAGGTCCACCAGGTTACACCTGCGGTCATGGAGCAGCTGTCTGCTATCATAAAGGACAGGTCTGTGGATGATACATACATACATAGCAAGCATTCATTTCATTGGTTTGACATTAGGTCAACAAGAAAACATAAAACAATAAAGAAAAGGTAACAACATGTATATACATATTTACATAGTCATGCTATGTGCGTCCGGCATCTTTCCCTTGGAGCACGTTTATGAAGTGTGTCTGCAATGCCTTTGCCGCCATGCCCGCAATTGCCATCTGCAACGGCGATCCTGAAGCCTCTCGCGCCAGACTTGGTGACGCCAACAGAGATGCATCTGCTGCAATAGCCTTGTATATCCCAACAACAGTCGCCGCCATTGGCGTGAACTGCTGCACTTTCAGTCGAGTGGGGTCCTCACCATAAAACGTCGCGTTTATCCCATGGCGCCACCGAAATCGCCTACAGACATTGTTCTGTGCGACCAGCTCGTCAAATAGAGTGACATGGTCATCAAGGATCTCACTGTACACTGCACGTGCGTCCCTCCAGCCTACTTCTAATGCGAAACCAGCTGCTGTTCCTGCTGCTGGAATGTCAATTCTCAACTGAAGTGGAGGCGAGATCAACATACCTTGGGACATGAAGCGCCAGAATGTGTCCAATACATCTGGCATGATTGCATGGAGACCGAATGTTACCCGTTGTGCCCATGTCGAATGCAGCACTAAATGGCTTTTCCCAAGTTTCTCCCAAATTCGGTTGTAAGTTTCGTCATAGCCGTTCTGATAGTGGTGCCCCTTCTGGCGGAACACGAATGCCATCGTACACACGATGTCTGAAAAGGCTTTCACCAGTTCCCCTATGAACGGTTTTTTTCCATTCATCCATCCTGTGCACGCATTGATCATGTTGCTATTTGGTGCAGCTTCCCGAAGTGCAGCCTGCGGTGCTGCATCACCAGTAGCTCGTGATGCCACACAGTTGTTGTATCTCACATGATGGTCTGCAACAACATGGCCATCATTTATCAGGTGCGCCTTGTATGCCAACCACCTCAAGATGACAATTTCATACAATGCCTCATTGGGCAATTCTGCAACTGTTTTGCCTGCCTTGACACGTAACTGTATGATTTGGTCCCCTATGAACGCCTTGGTTTGTGCCACGTTGAAGACAATAGGTGCTGTCTCTGCTGATTTGAGGTTACCAAGCTCTGCAATGAAGTTGGCTGCACTGCCATGATCTGGAATGTCATCTGCCACTACTACTGTGTATTCAGCATTTTCCGTCTCAGCTTCCCCAGCTATATTTGCAACATAATGTTCCCCATTAAGCGAGAGAAATAGCTCTGCAGCAATAGCTATGGCTGCATCTGCCATTTTCTAATGTGATTGACCTACAATGACGACAGTGCACTAAATTAAAAATTATATAACGTGACGGAGCTTAAAAGATTCAGTTTTTTCTGGATGCTAGGCTGGCTATGGTGTTGTGAAGCGACATTGCCCAACCTCGCAGCGCATTCACCTACACTGTTTTAGTGGGGGAATTGAACAGCTGCAGGAGTGGCGAGCAGCGTTTCCCAACTGTTACTTTGGGTTCACTGGCAAAGTAGCTAGGTTCTGTAGAGGGCAGAAAGAGGCATTGCAACGAGTCCCAGCAGACCGATTGGTTATTGAAACCGATGCGCCCTACATGCCTATGTTACCAGGGCTCCGGAACTCCTCCCCAGCTTACATTGGTGAAGTTGCTAGGTTGGTTTCCAGAGTCCGTTTGGAGCCCATGTCCGTGGTTCTTAAATATACCGTTGAGAACGGACGGAAGCTATACCGGGCATATGGGCACTAATCAGCTCCAAAAACCACTTGACATGACCAAGTTCTGGGTCACAGTCCCATGGAACTATCAACGTGATCAGGGATTCTAGTACACCAGAGGCATGTGTCGGCTATGGGACTCCTCAGTTTTGCAAGAGCACCCGAGCCTTCAGCACAAGTACCA
>MOXH01000144.1_pt1 | contig 10404 bp, 13 predicted proteins | sample 1471181 | NCBI WGS metagenome assembly MOXH01 (sample SAMN05806436, study PRJNA327811) | mollusc metagenome | isolation source: Phylotype A (SB4) bacterial symbionts from gill | host: Thyasira cf. gouldii | place: Canada: Bonne Bay, Newfoundland | collected 2010-05-07
AAAACGCGGAATATTTTTTCTAATCGATTCTTTCCGTGTTTTCTGCGGGTTCCGCAGCAAATGCTGTTTAAAAACATTTGGGGGGTCTGAATGGTTACTACGGTAGGGGGCGGAATCAATTCAGGGGCGAAAATCCCGTACCAGTCGATGAAAGCGGTTTTTTGATGCCTTTGTAGAGAGCACACCATAACGCAGGCTGATATAGAGACTGATGATCTTATCAACGTCCGGCCTTAAATCGGGGCGGCGGCGGTTGATGCGGTGTTGATAATCTTGCGGTCCTTCATAGCTTCTGCGTCGGATGCCTTTTCTTTGCAGCCTTTTACAGAAGCGCCGATAGTCGGCTTGTAGCGGGTCGAGCCTCTCCCGCCCCCGGTACCAGAGCAGTAGGGCAACGGAGAGTAGCAGCAGGCTGGTACTTACCAGCATACCGCCAGCCAGTCTGGCTCCTTTGAGAAACTCCAGGCCGAGCCGTCTCATCAGATCTCCCTGCCGCCGGTCGGAGTAACCGAGTACCCAGCGGTGCCAGGAGGCGTTGACGGCATCAATGCTAAGGCGCAGGCGCTTGAGTGTCTGACGCAGCAGGTCTGAATTGACACTACCAAAATCGATTGGAATACCGATGGTACTGTCGCCGCCAAGGTTAAAATCGAAGGGGCGCTCAATCCGCTCGGGGGCGACGGCGGCGGTGGGGTCGGTACGCACCCAGCCAAGGCCCTCCAGCCACACCTCCGCCCAGGCGTGGGCGTCTGATTGACGGACAATCAGATAGTTCCCCATGGGATTGACCTCCCCCCCTTGGTAACCGGTGACCACCCGTGCCGGAATACCGGCGAGGCGCATCAGAGTGACAAAGCTGGTGGCGTAGTGCTCGCAAAAACCGCGGCGGCTATCGAAGAGAAACTGATCGACGGGATTCTCCTCCACCAGTGGTGGGTAGAGGGTGTAGAAGAAGGGTTGCTGGCGGAAGTGGTTGAGGGAGTGGTTGACCAGCTCACCATCACTCTGGCTTGCGCTGCGCCACTGGGCAACCAATCGCCTCATCCGAGGGGTGATATTGTCAGGCATCTGTAGACCACGGCGGCGCTGCTCGGCAGAGATGGCGCCGGTGTTATAGCGCAGATGAGAGCCGATTTCGTAGCGGTAGCGGCGGTTGATCTGCTGCTTGGTGATCAGGTGAAAGTCTGGCAGCAGGCGTGACGCTGGTGGAGTTGTCGTCGGCAGGTCAAGGGCGTAGATCCAGGGATTGGAAGAGGGCTCCAGGGTAACGCTGTAGTGGAGTGGCTGACCCTCGACATGGAGCTGTAATGAGTTGTCAGTTAGTTGCTCACCCCGCTCCCAGCGCCAGCCATCACTCTTCCAGAGCACGGGACCACGCCAGTAGCGCTGGATTGGTGGTGGTACCGGCCCTTTAAAATCGACACGGAAGGCGACCGCCCGTGACTGTATAAGTTGGCTGATACTGCCGGGTGTAATGTGGTCGCTGAGACCGGTGGTGGCACTGCTGCCGCTGATGCCCAGGTTCCACAATGGACCGGAGAGGCGGGGGAAGAAGATAAACAGCGCTACCATAATCGGCAGTGCCTGTAGCAGCAGGGAGAGCGAGAGTCTGGCTGAGGAAGCGGGTGAGGAGGAGGGTCGGCAGCGGCTATTCTCGATCAGTACGCCGACCAGACCCAGTGTCACCAGCAGGCAGTAGGCCAACAGCAGCATCTGCTGGTTAAAGAGAAACTGGGTAGTGAGGGTGAAGAGGCCCAGAAATATCACCAGATAGAGATCACGGGGTTTGCGCATCTCGAGCAATTTCAGCCCCAGCATTACCGTCAACAACGCGACACCGGCACGGCGCCCAAACAGCAGCGGATAGTGGTAGAGAATCAGCGAGAAACCGGCCAGGGTAAAGAGAAAAAGCAGAATGCGACCGGGCTGCAGGTCGGGGTGATAGATAGCACCAAGTCGCAGGGAAATGGTCACGGCAAAGAAGAGAGCGAGGGAGAGATTGAGGTGTCCGAAGTGGGGGGCGACCGCCATGGCGGTGAGGATCACCAGCCAGGTGAAGACCCCAACCTTAAGTTTCAGCTCTCTATTCTCGGGCAGGCTCACGGCTCCTCTCCAAACAGCGCCAGCGCAGCAAGACACTTCTGGCGATGCGCCTGACCCCGGGCCGGGGTGATCTCAACAGATGGCAACCGTAGCCCGAACTCCAACTGCTGTTCGCAGGCATCGATAACACCACGGCAGAGACGGCTGAGCCGCGCCTCCGTATCACTCTCCTCCAGTTCATCCCAGTCGAGCCAGCGCCGCTCGGAGCGGTCACCGCCAAACTGTTTGGTCTGTAACGCCTGCTCCCGTGCTAGCGCCTTCCAGTTAATATGCCTGGGTGAGTCACCGTCGTGATAGGGGCGCATACCGACAAAATCATCGACACCAACGCCGCGATCACCCTCACTGCTGTGCCGATAGTCATCCTTGCCAGCGGGTGGCAGGCGCGGGCCGGGGCGGGGGTAGACCAGACACTCACCCGGCAGGTCGATATAGCACCACGCCCGCAACAGACCGCTAGGGAAGCGAGTGGAGAGTGTCAGTCTCGGCAGAGGTAAGCGCCCGCGCCTATGCGTAGCCATGGCCAGTGTGCGGCTGTCGGTTGATGAAGGGGCGATATCGGCGGCGGCCTCCATGCCCTCAGGTAGCCGCAGGCTAATGGCGGGATGCTCCCTGCTGTGACCGTTAATCAGCCGGATCTTAAATCGTGCCTTCTCTCCGGCAAATACCGCATCGCTCTTACCCTGCTGCAGTTGCAGACCAAGAAGATTTCTCCAGGTATGGAGCATGACCACCAGCCCCAGGCCCGCCAACAGGAAGGTGAGCAGAAAGCCGAGGTTATTGGCGTAATTGATCGAGCCCAGCAGCATCAGCAGCAGCATCAGGCGTAGCCGATCCCGTAGCCTGTTGGAATTATATAGATCTTGCGGTAGCCGACTTCAGCCCGCCCCTGGTGGTCGACAGCAGCGAGACGAAGAAAGCGGTTGGGTGGAGTGAAACGCATTTATCTACTTTACTGCCTGTACTGTGGATGGCAGGGGGCGTGCCGCCAGGGGTCGGAGTCGATTGCGCTGGAATGGATGAAAAAAGCACCATTTTTCGCCGCAATCGACTCCGACCCCAAATGAATATTGTCTCTGCATAGTAACTACTCAGGTCAGCGGCACAGACTCAAGAAGCAAGCGGGAGAGCTCTCTCCCTTCATCAACCCCGGTATCGGCACTGGAGTGAAGGCGGTGGCTCACTGTTACAGGCAGAATCGCCTGTACATCCTCGGGTATCACCTGTTTGCGCCCCTGGAGCAGAGCCCAGGCACGGGCGCTGTTGAGTATGGCCAGTCCGGCACGGGGTGAGAGGCCATGATTGAAGCTGGGGTGGCTGCGACTAAAAGCGAGCAGATCCTGAATATAGTCGAGCAGCGCATCCGCCACATGCACCTTGGTTACCTGCTGTTGAATGGCCTGGAGCTCTCCTGCTGCCAGACAGGGCTTGACCTGCTTGATCATCTCACGTCGATCACTGCCTGCCAGTAGTGCCCGTTCCGCCTGTGGGTTGGGGTAGCCGAGGTGGATGCGCATTAGAAAACGGTCGAGTTGTGACTCCGGAAGGGGGAAGGTACCGATCTGATAAGCGGGGTTCTGGGTGGCGATGACGAAGAAGGGCGCTGGCAGTTGTCGGGTCTCTCCCTCGGTGGTCACCTGCCGCTCCTCCATCGCCTCCAGCAACGCGCTCTGAGCCTTGGGTGTGGCGCGGTTGATCTCATCCGCCAGCACCAGCTGGGAGAAGATCGGTCCCGGATGGAAGCGAAACAGCGCCTCGCCCCGGTCGTAGATGGAGACACCGATAATATCTGCCGGCAGCAGATCGCTGGTGAACTGGATACGCTGGTACTCCAGCCCCAGCAGTTTGGCGAGTAGATGGGCAAGAGTGGTCTTGCCCACTCCGGGTAGATCCTCAATCAGCAGGTGACCCCGCGCTAACAAGCAGGCGATGGCAAGACGTACCGGCTCCTCTTTGCCGAGAATGACACGCCCAGCCTCTGTGACGATCTGCTCCAGTTTGTCCTTCATGAGCACTCCAAATAGTTGTATCTAAAACGATGAAATCCACGATAACCCATCTAACGTGTAAAATACCCTATTTAAGATAGACAGTTAGAGGGTAAATGTTTCATACCGATAGTTACGATGTGATTGTTGTGGGGGGTGGCCATGCCGGGACCGAGGCGGCGCTGGCGGCGGCGCGTATGGGTGCCCGCACTCTGTTGCTGACCCACAACATTGATACCCTGGGACAGATGAGCTGTAATCCGGCCATTGGTGGTATCGGCAAAGGTCACCTGGTGAAAGAGGTGGATGCCCTGGGGGGAATAATGGCTCATGCAGCCGACCTTGGCGGTATTCAGTTTCGTACCCTCAACTCCCGTAAGGGCCGGCGGTGCGCGCCACCCGAGCACAGGCGGACCGGCAGCTCTATAAAGCGGCGGTGCGCCACGCCCTGGAGAATCAACCTAATCTCAATCTGTTCCAGCAGGCGGTGGATGATCTGGTGGTGGAGGGCGAGCGGGTCACTGGTGTGGTGACGCAGATGGGCCTGCGTTTTGTTGCGTCGGCGGTTGTGCTCACCGCCGGCACCTTCCTTGGCGGACGTATCCATATCGGCCTCAGCAACTACCCTGGGGGGCGGGCGGGTGACCCGCCTGCCAACGCTCTGGCTGAACGGCTACGGGAGCTGCCGTTTAATATTGATCGATTGAAGACCGGTACGCCGCCACGTATTGACGGTCGTAGCATCGACTACACCCATCTCCAGGCCCAGCCGGGGGATCAGCCCTTGCCGGTCTTCTCCTTTATCGGCTCTGTCGATCAGCATCCGCCGCAGGTGAGCTGCCACATCACCCACACCAACGAACGGACCCACGAAATTATCCGTGGTGGCATGTCCCGCTCGCCGATGTATACCGGTGTGATCGAGGGGGTTGGCCCGCGCTACTGCCCATCAATCGAGGATAAGGTGGTACGCTTTGCCGACAACCCGGCACATCAGATCTTTATCGAGCCCGAGGGGTTGAGCAGTAACGAGATCTATCCCAACGGTATCTCCACCTCCCTCCCCTTCGATGTGCAGTGTGAGCTGGTGCGCTCTATGAAGGGTTTTGAAAATGCCCATATAACCCGCCCCGGTTACGCCATCGAGTATGACTTTTTTGATCCACAGGATCTGCGCCCCAGTCTCGAGACCCGTTTTATCGAGGGCCTCTACTTTGCCGGTCAGATCAACGGCACTACCGGTTATGAGGAGGCCGCCGCCCAGGGGCTGCTGGCCGGTCTCAACGCGGTACTGAAGATTCGTGGCGAGGAGGCTTGGTGTCCGCGACGTGATGAGGGCTATCTCGGTGTATTGGTGGATGACCTGATTACCCAGGGCACCCGTGAACCCTACCGTATGTTCACTAGCCGGGCGGAGTATCGCCTACTGCTGCGAGAAGATAATGCCGACCTGCGCCTCACCGAGCAGGGCCATCGGCTGGGACTGGTCCCGGAACTGCGCTGGTGTCTCTTCAATGAGAAGCGGGAGGCGATAGAGCGGGAGCGTCAGCGGTTGGGCGGTCTCTGGCTTCATCCCGATACCGCAGTGGCACAGCAGGCAGAGGCTCAGTTAAGTAGCGCTATCTCTAAAGAGACCCGTGCCCTGGATATGCTCTCCCGGCCTGAAGTAACCTACAATGCACTTGTCGGTTTGGCGGGAATGGGTCCATCGGTAGCCGATCCCAAGGTGGCCGAGCAGCTAGAGATACAGGCGAAATATGCCGGTTATATCCAGCGCCAGCAACAGGAGATCGACCGCCAACGCTCAAAGGAGGCGGTCAAGCTGCCGGAAGTGCTCGATTATGAAAAGGTACGGGGCCTCTCCTCAGAGGTCCGTGAAAAGCTGACCAAGAGCCGTCCGGCAACCATCGGCCAAGCGGGGCGTATCCCCGGCATGACGCCGGCGGCGATCTCTCTGCTGTTAATCCACCTGAAGCATAAGAAGGTATCAAAGAGTGGAGCATCGTAATGAGTAACTATTTAGCTGCACCTGTTTATAGGGTATTTTCGGTAGGGGTCGATTGCAGCGAAATTTTTGGTAAATACACCCTATTTCCGCTGCAATCGACCCTGACCTCGAGCCGTCATGAGTGATCATGAAGCGTTGTGGCAAAGCCAGTTAGCCGATGGCCTCAAGGCGATGGAGATTGAGCTGGCGAGTGAACAGCAGCAGAAACTACTGGACTATCTCACCCTGCTGGTGAAGTGGAATAGTGCCTTCAATCTGACCGCGATCCGCGATCCCCAAGAGATGGTCTCCCGCCAACTGCTTGATGCCCTGTCGATCCTGCATCTGGTCAAGGGTAAACGGGTGTTGGATGTAGGCACTGGCCCAGGGCTGCCAGGTATCCCCCTTGCTATTGCGCTGGCTGATAGCTGGTTTACCCTGCTCGATGCCAACGGCAAGAAGACCCGTTTTGTACAACAGTCGATTGGCACCCTTGGGCTGAAGAATGTTGAAGTGGTACAGGATCGGGTGGAGGCATTTCAGCCAAGCCAAGGTTACGACACCATCACCACCCGCGCCTTTGCTTCGTTGCCAAAGATGCTGCAACTTACCTCTCATCTATTGGCAGAGGGTGGGCAGTATCTGGCGATGAAGGGCGTCGATCCTATTGAAGAGCTGGATCAATTGGGGCTCGATCAGAAGCGGGTGGAGAGAATTACCCTGTTCGTACCACAGACAACGGGTGAACGTCATGCGGTTGTGATCAGTAGCTGAGATAGTGCTTGGGATCGGAGTCGATTGGGGCGAAAGAGAGTAAATTTTCCCACAACCATAGGGCAATTGATGCCGACCAATGGCGTAAATGAGATTATTTTGACGTGTCAGAAAGTGGAGGAGCAATGAGCAGCGATAAACTGGATCAAGTAGTGGCGGAGGCAAGGCGCAATCGGGATACCCGTGAAAAAGGCTATAGGGAGCGTGCTCTCAAAATGTACCCCAAGGTGTGCGGTCGTTGTGGCCGTGAGTTTACCCGCGAAAATCTGCGCGAACTGACGGTTCACCACCGTGATCACAATCATGACAACAACCCTCCAGATGGCAGCAACTGGGAACTGCTGTGCCTCTACTGTCATGATAACGAGCACTCACGCTTGCTAGATGGTGAGTACGGTAGTGCGGTATCCGATGAGGAGAAGGGGCCAACCACCCATAATCCATTTGGAGACCTGAAGAAAATGCTTGGGGGGAGTGACTAGGAGCCTGTCCGAGAATAGGACACCTACTGCGGAAAGCCCATTTTGGCCCTTTTTTCCGCTCATTTTCGTTGAATAAGAGCAACTATTCGCCTCAAATGACCGAAAAAAAGGACTCAAAATGGACTTCCCTCGCTACGGTGCCTATTCTCGGATAGGCTCCTAGCCTTTTTCAACTCAAAATAGATCTCCAGACCGTTTACAGCATCACCTTCATAGAGACAGGGAGGGTACTCCAAATCAGGGACATCATGCAGGCTGAACGGATCGGTTGTAGTTCCAACGTGCATAAACCTCTCCTCAAAATTAAGCAGTGCCCACAACTACATCCTAGTATATTACTAGGAATATATTCACTGTAAAAAAGGAGGGTATTACGACTACTGTAACAGCTCGGACCCTGCTGCTGGGGTTACTGTTACCGCCCATGCATATTGCTGGCAACCGGGCTCTCCTTCTGTAACCGAAAGTGCCGCCGCCTCGCCCGCTCTCTCAGAGATACCAGGCTCTCCTTATTACTAAAATAGCGGTAACTATTCAGCCGGAGCTCGGTGTCGGTGTCGGTGTCGGTGTCGGTTGCGGTGTCGGTGTCTGTGTCGGTTGCGGTGAGATTGTAGGTAAATACACTATTTTTCACCGCAATCGACTCCGACCCCTACCGCAAAATAGGCTCAAACTACTATATGAACTCCGAAACTTGAGTTACAAATAGTAGTTGTTACCTAGGAATTAAGTGTCCATCAGAGGTACTTGGTATCAAGCGCTGACACAAGGTCTCTCTTGTGCTCCTCTTCCTGCAACAAAATATCCTCTAGAATTCTCCTTAAAGCGTACTCCTGAAGCTCCTCGGCTTGGGCGATTCTCTCCTTGTAGCGGGCGATGGCATTAACCTCAGACTCCAGATCCTGCCGCAGCATTTCGAGCGAGTTGTCTGAGACCATTCGCTGCTCAACCCCCACCGTTGGCACACCGCCAAGAAAACTAATTTGCTCAGACAAAACCTGCGCGTGCTGAATCTCCTCCTGGGAGTGGATAAGCAACTCTTTTCTGAATGATTCAAACTGTGCACCAGACATGACCGTCGCATGATGGATGTACTGAATGGCAGCTGCATATTCCCACTCCACATCCTTGTTTAGTTCCGCTATTAAGCGTTGATAGAGTGCATCCATTTTTTCTCCCGGCGTTTTGTTGAGAGGTACTGCCAAGATTGTGCCACCATAATTATTAGAGTGCAGCATGACCATGACTCTTTGGTGGTTCCATTACCATTCTGATAAGAGGCAGCGTTTATGAGTACCTCATATCTCTCATCTTTAAGAGGAGTATAGGCGAATTATGATTTGTCCTGTTTACCTCTTCCTCTCCTCCTTCGAAGAGTACCGACCCCCACATGTAATACGCAGCACTACTCTCCGAAATAGAGGCATGAATCGGCCATTACTTTCCGCACATCAATCCATATAAATCTGAACCAGACTAGACTTCTGCTTTTATCCAATAGCAGAAGTTAGCACTCGTGAGTCACCAACTCTGCTACGTGGCAAAAGCGGACATCCTTGCCAGATAATTCCTTCCAGCCAATAGCAAAACCTGCCCCGCAATTCACTCAGCTCCTCTCTTTCAGTCGTTCTTTAATCGTTAGATCCCTATCGTACAGTTGTGAAGCTGACTCTTTTTCTGATAACCTCTTCTTGGCTAGGGAATATTGTTCTTTGGCAAGATACTGTCTTGATTACACCTACTGACAAATAGGGTATTCCCTGGTTTTCCGGCAAAGATTGAAGGGATTTGACGGCATATGTCAACGAACGTGCCGTCGGGTTAAATCAGAAAACGTGCCGGCTTTGTAATCAACTGTTAGAGCCAAAAGATACTACATAGGAGAAAGTTATGAACCTGAAGCAAATCGAAGATGAGGCTCTTCATCTACCTGAGGATGAAAGGGCAACGTTGGCACAGAAACTTCTTCTTAGTCTTGATATGCCAAAAATGGATGAAATAGAAGCGGATTGGTTAATCGAAGCAAGTCGTCGAGCCAAAGAGCTTGACGAAGGTATTGTGCTGCCAATTCCGGCTGAAGAAGTTAGAAAAAAGGCACAGGCATTGCTCAGATGAGCTATTACTTTCATCCTGCTGCGGAAGCCGAGCATCTTGAATCTGTTGCGTATTATGAATCAAAAAGGCCTGGGCTTGGAGCCTCTTATCTCGCAGAGTTTTAAAGTTCCATGAATGCTGTTTGTAAATCGCCTCATAGATACGCAGTTGAAAAGCAGCCAGATATAAGGCGAATCCGCATGACTAAGTTCCTCTACACAATATTGTTTCGAGAGTCTTCTGGTAATGTTCAAGTGTTGGCAGTAGCTCACAATCGGCGGCGACCGCAATTTTGGCTGGGTAGGCTCTAACCAGCAGCACCAGCCGACCTCGTTCCTCGGCGGCTGTGCTGGGCATTATACAAAATACGCTTGACATACTGAATATGGTATTTATACTGTTTATGGTATGTGGAAAATATATGAGCATAAAAACGCCGTTAAACATCTGAGCTCTCTGCCGATTGAGATTTTAAAGTGGTATGAGAAATGGAAAGATATTGTCGCGATATCAGGGCCAAGTGGACTGAAACAAATCAAAGTATTTAACGATGAACCGTTACAAGGAAAATGGAAAGGTTATCGCTCATCTCGTCTCAATATTCAATACCGCATCATCTATAAAATCGAAAATGACCAATTATTTGTAAAGGTAGTCAAAGTAACAGCACACGACCTACAGGAGAAAAATAATGGATAATTACCAAAAATTCGACCAAGCGAGCTGAAGTATCAATTGGTGAATCTGTGCGCATCATTCGAGAATTGCAAGAATTAAGTCAAAATAAATTAGCTGCAATCACTGGTATTCCTCAATCTACACTTTCTGCAATTGAGCATGACAAAATTAACATCGGTGTAGAAAGAGCTAAAGTACTTGCAAGAGCACTAAAATGTCATCCTGCAGTTCTAGTGTTCCCTGGGTGGGATATTGAACACGAAACAGCGGCTCAATGGAGTAGGAGGGCCGCTCTAAC
>MOXH01000145.1_pt1 | contig 10346 bp, 5 predicted proteins | sample 1471181 | NCBI WGS metagenome assembly MOXH01 (sample SAMN05806436, study PRJNA327811) | mollusc metagenome | isolation source: Phylotype A (SB4) bacterial symbionts from gill | host: Thyasira cf. gouldii | place: Canada: Bonne Bay, Newfoundland | collected 2010-05-07
TCACCCCAACCCTCTCCCCAAAGGGAGAGGGAGTTAACGGGACAGCAGTGATCTGCACTGGGTTATTGAGAAGTTACTATCGGGTTCGGAGTTGATTGCGGCGAAAAACAGTGCATTTACCCACAATCTCACCGTAATGCTTCCGCTCCCAGCTCACGCTCCTTACCATACATCCATGTGGGCAATCGACACCGAACCCTGAGCAGCAACTGAATAGTGACTGAGTATCTACCAATAATTCTAACGCAATCGACTCCGACCCCAGCCCTTTACGCCGCGCCTGCCCATGCTTTTACCGCCCTCAGTATGGACTCGCTATCGGCATTGAATCCTTTGCTACCACCACCTGCCAGCAGTTTACTCAGTGGCTGACTCACACTATTTTCGTGCTCGGGATCAGTAACGCCTCCATCTTCAGCTGCACCGTCTGCGGTATCCTCCATGTAAGAGATATCCATCGTTGGATTGCCGCTATCTTGATCGTTTTGCGTGCTCTCTTCACCCGTCGCCTCGCGTTGTACGGTGACCTCTAACTTCTGATCGCCATCTCGTTTTAGCTTGATCTGTACACCCGATTCACTGCTATCAGAAGCAGTCGCCGTTACTTGGATTTGGAAGTCAATCTCCCCACCATCGGGTGGTGTGCCGGTAAACTCACCGCTCTCGGCATCAAGGGAGAGCCAGTCTGGAATTGGGCTGCCATCAATCAGGGTCGCAGCAAACAGGACTATCTCTTTCCCTTCGGCCTCCTCCAGAAGGTCCTCCCTTGTACTGAAGATCTCTACTGGAATGGAGAAAGCAAGGGAGTTGTTCACTTCGCGGACCGGAATCAGGGTGATACCGCTATTGATGCCTCTACTGGTATTAGCTGTAGCCACCTCTCCTTCAGCGGGTGTAGCTGATGGGCCATCACCCTGGGTTCCACCTGCCCCTCCCTCCTGGATACCATCGGCGGTACCTGTGCTGTCTGCGGTACCGGCGTTGTCTGCAGTACCCGCACTGTCTGCTGTTTCGGTGGCGGAACCTGCAGCATCTGCACCACGGGTAGCATCAGCTCTCCCTAGCTGGTCAGCGGTACCTAATGCAGAGGCGGGGCCGGTGGTATCGGCGGTACCAAGAGCATCGGCAGTGCCTAGGGCATCGGCAGTGCCTAGGGCATCGGCTGCGGGCAAAGCATCGGCTGTTCCAACGGTATCTGCCGCTGCTGAACCCTCATTTGCTCCCGGAGTATTGCCTGTAGTAGTTGGCCCATCTGCTGTTTCCGTAGCACCTTCGGTTGCGGGGTTACTTGCTCCCGGAGTGTCACCAGCGTCTCCCTGGCCATCTGCCGCTCCAACGGCATCTGCGGTGCCTAGATTGTTCGCTGTTCCAAGGCTATCCGCCGTTGCGCCAGCACTGGCGCTAGCGGTAGCATCTGCACCACCTGTAGTATCAGCTGAGCCAGTGGAATCTGCAGTTCCAAGGGAAGATGCAGTTCCAAGAGCTGATGCCGCGCCAAGGGCGTCTGCGGTTCCAAGAGCGTCTGCCGCTCCAAGGGCGTCTGCTGTTCCAAGGGCGTCTGCTGTTCCAGCGGTATCTGCCGCTGCTGAACCCTCATTTGCTCCCGGAGTATTGCCTGTAGTAGTTGGTCCATCTGCTGTTTCCGTAGCACCTTCGGTTGCGGGGTTAATTGCTCCCGGAGTGTCACCAGCGTCTCCCTGGCCATCTGCCGCTCCAACGGCATCTGCGGTGCCTAGATTATTCGCTGTTCCAAGCTGTCCGCCGTTGCGCCAGCACTGGCGCTAGCGCTAGCATCTGCACCGCCTGTAGTATCAGCCGAGCCAGTGGAATCTGCAGTTCCAAGGGAAGATGCAGTTCCAAGAGCTGATGCCGCGCCAAGAGCTGATGCCGCGCCAAGAGAGGATGCCGCGCCAAGAGAGGATGCCGCGCCAAGAGAGGATGCCGCGCCAAGGGCGTCTGCGGTTCCAAGAGCATCTGCGGTTCCAGGGCGTTTGCGGTTCCAGGGGCGTTTGCAGTACCACCTGCATTAGCGGTCGCAGCTGCGCCAGCCGTCGCTGAACTCTCTTCTGTGTTGGGTGTACCCGCTGTTGCTGTGGTGGTGCCGGTCGCTGTGGTGCCATCTGCTGTGCCTGAGTCACCTGTAGTTGTCTCTAGGCCTCCGAGACCTGCAACGCCCATCAGTCCACCGCTACCGATGAGCGAAGCACCCAGCCCACCTCCGGTATCGCCACCGAAGCTGCTGGTACCTGCACTGCTGCCAAAAGAGCCGCCGTCTGCGCTGTCACCAGTAGCTAGGCCACTGCCGGTTGTTCCAGTGTCACCGCTATCGCTTCCGGTGCCCCCCGCCGTATCGGTGATGCCATCAGTCGATATCTCTGTACCGGTGGGGCCGGTTGTGCCGCTTTCAGAACTGCCAGAGGGTGGAAGTGCTTGAATGGTTACTGCCGCACTGGTCAGGCTCTCGCTGCTGTTGTTGCCATCAATATAGCTGGCCACCACGCGAACGGCACTACCAGCATCTGCATTACTCAGGGTAAAACTGCTACCTGTGCTACCACTGATATCGACCCCATCTCTTTGCCATTGGTAGCTAATGGTTCCCAAGCCATCCCCATCGGCCAGGCTGTTGGCTGCACTCAAGGTCTGGCCTCATAGGTACCACCACTAATAGTCACCGTGCCGGTCGGCTCGTCGTTGATATTGATTATTGTGCCGCTGGCTGAAGAGACCACGCTTTCCGCCATGCCGTAGCCATCGGTGTAGCTTGCCACTGCGGTGATCACTCGACCCACATCGACATCACCCAGCGTATAGGTGGCCCCGGTGGCGCCGCTGATACTGCTGCCATCCCTCTGCCACTGGTAGCTGATAGTGCCGAGGCCATCTTCATCGGCCAGACTGTTGGTCACACTCAACGTCTGATTTTCGATGGCGCTACCGCTAATGGTTACCGTGCCGGTTGGATTATTGTTTACATTGGTAACGGCTACGGTTGCAGAGGAGGCAACGCTTTCATCTGTACCTTCGCCATCAGTATAACTGGCCACTACGTTAACAACTTTGCCAGACTCAGCCTGTGTCAGTGTATGGGTATTGGCTGTTGCACCAGCAATATCAACACCATCGGCCTGCCACTGGTAAGTGATTGTTCCCAAACCATCTGCATCCGCCAGCGTATTGGCGGCGGTAAGCAGTTCACCCTCAGTCGGTGTGCCGGAGATAGTCACGGTACCTGTTGCTGCATGGCTCACATTGGCAATCGCAGCAGTTGCTGAGGAGGCAACGCTTTCTGCTGTCCCTTCTCCGTCAGTGTAACTGGCAACTACGGTAACCGCTTTGCCAGACTCTGCCTGTGTCAGTGTATGGGTATTGGCCATTGCACCGACGATATCCACACCATCGGCCTGCCACTGGTAGGTGATTGTGCCCAAACCATCCACATCGGCCAGCGTATTGGCTGCGGTGAGTACTTGATCCTCAGTCGCTGTACCTGAGATGCTAACTGAACCTGTTGGATCATCATTGGCAGCGGTAATAGCGACCGTAGTTGAACCTGTCGCGGTTAACGCACCACCTGTGCCCTGCGTGCCTGCGTTATTATCATTGAATGTCCAATCAATCGTCGCACTGCTTGCCGGTGTATCGCTACTGTTGGCATAGGTGATTGACTGCATCACCTCATTAACCACCGCCTGTGTGGTATTGGTGTTAAAGGTCAATGCAAGTGTACCGCTGCTGTTGGTCGTGACCGTGCCGACTGTGGTGCTGCTAAGCACCAGATTGCCAGCCTCAGTCAAAGCAGCGAGATTACCGCTATGAGCAAAGACATCATTGACACTGGCACCACCGTTACGGCTCAACGTTAACGTAGCACCACTAAAGTTGTCGGCTGCACTTAACTCAGGATCAACAACGGTCACGTCACCGTCAAGCACCACCGCCGCGCCATCTTCAGTGAAGCCGGGTGTACCATCCAGAGCCGTGAATGCAGGTGTATCGTTGCTGGCTGTGATGTTCACGGTCTGGGTGACGGTATCTGATTGCGCACCATTTATGCCCTGACTTCCGGTATTCCCATCATTAAAGACCCAATCAATAGAGGCCGATGCGGCAGGTACATCATTGCTGTTGCGATAAGCAATATGCTGCATCACATCATTAACCAGCGCGTTGGTGGCATCGGTAGAACCACCGGTGAAGGTGATGGTTAGTGTGCCACTGCTAGCGGTGAAGGTGGCAAAGGTGTTGCCGCCTGATTGCAGGTTAGAACCACTCACCGTAAACAGCGCACCCGAAGTATCAAAGGAGAAGGCATCACCGCTGTTCGCTCCGCCATTGCGGGAAAGAGTCAGGCTGCCACCGTTGTAGTTGCCCAGAGCATCCAGTTCCGCATCGGAAAGGGTGGCATTGGTATCGAGAATCGTTGCATTAACATCACTGTCACTCTCAACAGCACTACCCGTGGTCAGGCCGGCAATCGCCGGAGCGTCATTCACTGTTTCCATCGTCAGCGTGGTACTGCCAATCACATTGAAGGAGCTCTGGTCACCCGGCATACCGCCAAACTCAACAATATAAGGACGGCCAATGCCCCCTACGTTTGCTGAGTTGAACAGTGACATATAGCCGGAACCATTCACAACATTATCACTGTAAAGAACGCCCCAGTCTTTATCCGATGCATTAGTATCTACCGTGTTGAATGGATAGCTGGAGACCAGCGTGCCCGCTTCAGGGCCACTGTTCCAGCGTGGCGCTCCCTCCACGCTTATATCATCCATGCCGATAAAATGTGACCAATATGTTACCGGAGCCGACGTAAAGTCGGCTGGAAGATTGACAGCAAAATCAGCTTCGGCAGTGGTGGTGATGGTCGCCAGATAACCCTGCATGCCAAAATAGTCGTACGCTGAAGCTGCCGCATATGCCTGTGCCGAATTGAAAACACGTTCAGTTACATTTGGCCCGGTGACATAGTCCGATGATACGTAGAAGTGGCCTGTATCCGGATTATAGATGGCATTACCAATTTGGAACTCAATATTACGGTCGGTCAGATCAGGGGTAAGGGAGCTGTTGTCGAAGGTGACACTACGCAACACCTCCTGATACTGGGCAGCCGTGGCATCACCGGCGAGGAACAGGAGAGAAGCATCACCATTGGCGGTGTAGGTTCCGATAATCCCGGCATTAAAGGCCAGCATATCATCCATGGCCAGCACATCATCCGCTTTCGAATTGGTGATGGTCACAAAGGCACCATGCAAAGTACCGCCATCCACATCGGTAACTGTCAAACCACTATCCACCACAATCGGGCCACCATCTTCAACAAAGGCGGCGCTGCCTGTGACAGCCAATTCAGGCGCGTCATCGGTGGCGGTAATATTTACAGTCTGGGTAACAGTGTCTGATAACGCACCACCTATGCCCTGACTACCTGTATTACCATCATCAAAGACCCAATCGATAGAGACCGATGCGGCAGGTACATCATTGCTGTTGCGATAAGCGATATGTTGCATCACATCGTCAACCAGTGCGCCGGTCGCATCGGTGGCACTACTGGTGAAGGTGATGGTCAACGTGCCACTGGTATTGGTGAAGGTGGCGAAGGTGTTACCACCGGATTGCAGGTTGCTACCACTGACGGTAAACAGCGCACCTGAAGTATCAAAGGAGAAGGCATCATCGGTGCTGGCTCCACCATTGCGAGCAAGGGTCAGGCTACCACCGTTGTAGTTGCCCAGAGTATCCAGTTCCTCATCAGAAAGGGTGACATTGGTATCGAGAATCGTTGCATTAACATCACTGTCACTCTCAACCGCACTACCCGTGGTCAGGTTGGCAATCGCCGGAGCATCGTTCACAGCGGTGAATACAACTGTGGTATTACCAATCACATCGAAGGAGCCCGAATCACCCGGCATACCGCCAAACTCAATCATGTAGGGGATGCCACCTCCCACATTGAGCGAATCAAAAAATCCTATGCGCGCAGTACCGTCCCAGGAGGCGGTAGTGCTGTAAAACACGCCCCAATCTTTACTGGCAACAGGCCCCGCAAAATAGAAGTTATTAAACTCATGGTCGGTTATCAGCGTGCCTGCCTCCGGGCCACTGTTCCAGCGGTGCTGGCCCTCCACCGCAATATCATCCACACCAACAAAATGATTTAAATATGTTGGTGAATTCTCTGTGCCCATGACAAGTAAGTGGAGCGCGAAATCGGCTTCTGCATTCGTGGGTGTGGTCGCCAGATAACCCTCAAGACCAAAATAGTTGTGTGTTGAAGCCGCAGCATATGCCTGCGCTATATTGAAAACGTCCAGATTTTGAGGCGTCAGGCTGTTGACATAATCCGAAGAGGTATAGAAGTGCCCGTGGCTTCATTATAACGGATATGGCCGATATGGAACTCAATATTACGGTCGGTCTGGTCGGGGGTAAGAGCAGTGTTATCGAAAGTAACGCTACGCAATACCTCCTGATACTGGGCAGCTGTAGCACTGCCGGAAAGCGTGAGAATACCTGTCGCAGTATTGAAAGAACCGCTGATACCGGTGCTGCCAGCCTCGAAGGCCAGCACATCATTCGCTTTCATATTGGTGATAGTGACAAAGGCACCTTGCATGTTGCCGCCATCCACATCGGTGATGGTCAACCCGTTATCCACGATGATGGCACTACCATCTTCAAGGAAGGCAACACTGCCTGCGACTGCCAATACCGGCGCATCATCGACGGCGGTGATATTCACCGTCTGGGTAACGGTATCGGATAGCGCACCACTTGGGCCCTGAGCGCCGCTATTGCCATCATCAAAGGCCCAATCGACATCAACCGATGCAGGTGGAATATCATTACTGTTTCTGTAGGCAATATGCTGCGCCACATCATCTACCAGTGCGCCGGTAGCTGCCGTGCCGCTGCTGGTGAAGGTGATCGTTAACGTGCCGTTGGTGTTGGTGAAGGTGGCAAAGGTATTACCGCCTGATTGCAGGTCGGAACCACTCACCGTGAACAGGGCACCTGTCATATCAAAGGAGAAGACATCATCGCTGCTGGAAGCGCCATTGCGGACAAGGGTTAGGCTCGCTCCACTGTAATCATTCGAAACATCCAGTTCAGCATCGGAAAGAACCACATCGGCATCCAGAATTGTGGCGTGGTAATCGTTATCACCCTCCGAAGCACTGCCTGTGGTCAGGTTACCGATCACCGGAGCATCGTTCACCGGATTGATCGTAAGAGTCAATGTTGCTGTATCGGTAAGACCAAGTGGATCGGTCACCACAAAATCAATACTGTCGCTGGTGGTCTCGGAGCCATCATGGGTGTAGGTAATATCACCCGCAGCAAGCTCGGCCTGAGTGAAGGAAGTGCTGGAGAGCGTGCCATTGGCCGGAGCACTGGCGATGCTGTAAGTGAGGTTGGCAGCGGTATCGTTCGCATCCTTAGCTGAAAGGCCTGCCAACACAGTCACAGCACCCTCATCCGCAGTCAGTCCTGAAGATAGTAAAACCGGCGTCTGGCCGGAGATGTCCATCGTATTAATCTCCGTCTGAGCAGTGTTTCTGCCACCCATAACAATGATGCTTCCATCCGGCAGTTCGGCAGAGACATGGGCGTAGCGTTCTTCAGCCAGTGGATTTCCCGCACTCCAGCTGTTTAAAACCGGGTTATAGATCTCAGTGGTAATCAAAGCTCCCCCATCATAACCCCCGGCAATAAGAACAGTGCCATTGCTTAACAGCACAGCACTGGTATACGTACGCGAATTGGTCATGGTTCCGGCAGCACTCCACGCATCGGCCACAGGGTCGTAAACCTCAGGCGAAGCATGATCCGAGACAAACAGAATGCGCCCGTCATCCAGCACGGTATGGGTGGAGTTTTTATCAATAGTGTTGGTGGGTGTTGCGGCAAGACTCCAACTGTTGGTGGCTGGGTCATAAATTTCTGCTTCCAAGCCAAGGGCGGCAAACACACGGCCATCGGCAAGGGCAGTCATCACAAAACCACTGGCACCACTGGCGGCATTCATCGTGCCTGCTGCACTCCAGCTGTTGGTGGCTGGGTTATAAATCTTGCCCTGATTATACAAATTGCCCTCACCCATCACCAGCACACGTCCATCCTGAAGCAGGCTGGCATCATGATGATAGGAAAAAGCGGTGTTGTGGGGTGCGGTATTCGTCCAGTTGCCTGTAGCAGGGTCCCATATGCTGCTAGTTTGGTTTGAATAGATGTCACCTCCGCCTACCGCCAGTACCCGGCCATCGGTAAGCAGGGTGAGTGTGGAGCTTATATCCCGCCCGCCCATGGTACCCGAGTTGGTACTGCTGCCGGTATAGCTCCAGGTGCCTGTCGCCGGGTCGTAAATCTCCACGGTTAAGGACCGAACCCCTGAATAGACACCACCAGCGACCATGATCCGGCCATCGGCAAGCTCGACACTGACCGGGTTGCGGCGGGCTAGATTCATCGTATCACTCGCAACCCAGCCCAGCGTACTAACAACCCCTCCTGCAACACTCTCGGCAGTGCCATCATCATCGGTATAACTCACAACCACGGTCGTAATCGTGTCGGTATCAGCAGTAACCAGGGTGTAGGTCGATGCTGTAGCACCGGAGATATTCACACCATCGCGCTGCCACTGATAGTTGAGTGTTCCGAGGCCATCGACATCTGCCAGGTTACTGCTATCAACGGTCAGGTTCTGCCCCTCTGCAACCGTGCCCCTGATGGCAACGTAACCGGTGAGTGCATCATTCTGCGCAGTCACATCGACTGTCATGGTGTAGGTAGCGAGTGAATCGAGAGTTCCATCATTAACTGAAAAACCGAAACTGTCGTAAGTCGTGCCATTGGCATTGCTCAGCGGAGCAAACTTCAATTTTCCTGCATCAATATCAGCCTTGGAGATCACCTGATCCAGGGTGACGGCCACATCGCTTGTGCCGTTGTTCCAGGTCAGGGTGCCAACTGTTTCAAGGCTGGTGACCTGGATGCTCACCATAGGGTCTGTGTCCGGATCACTGTAATTAAAATCAGCAGCGCTGAAAACGTAAGTGGTGTCCTCAACGGTGGCCACGGTGCTGTTGGCCGCAACCGGTGGCGCCAGCAGGTAGCCATAGTTATCCTGCACTTCTTCACTGATGACTGACCCGGCTTCAATGCTGCCGGTATGATGTTCCAGATCCCAGTCACCACCAAGAGAGGTCGCACCAGTATCATCAATAGAGGCGGCCACATCAGCATCGGTGATCTCTGCCAGCCGCTGAAGGAAATCCAGACCGGTTTGACTCTGTGCCACATCACAGCCGTAGAGGAGAATATCTCCATCAGCCGTGAGTGAGCTGCCAATAGCGGCTAGAGATTCCCGATAGGTTTCGAGAGTATCGCCATTGAGTTGGCTGTCGCCCAGTTTCAGTACACCATCACCACCGTGTGAGATGATATGGATCGCCTCGATATCACTGTGGTCTGCGAGGTATTCGGTGATCTGGGTAATGCCATCCCGGTGGCTGCTGAGCACCACCTCTTCGGCTGTGGTGCTGAGCCCTTGCAGAAGGGTATCCAGCCCCTCTACCGTAGGATCGATAAAAACGATAGATTTGAGCGGTTGGTATTGGGACAGGGCCGCCAGCAGTGTTTCACTCGCATCAGGCGTGTTGCTCTCTTCAACAGCGATCTGCTCAGCTTGTGTGCCGTTGCTATTGCCGTCATCAGCAATATCCAGCCCACTGGCCAGCGCTGCGGCATCAAGCATGATACGGGGCTCCAGAGCTCGTAATAGAAAATCACTCGCCTTAAGCCCCCCCTTGACCCGTGGAGCATCCTCTTTTGGAGCTGGATGAGGTTGTTTTAAATCCTGCTTCATACGCACCTGCGACTATTAATGCTGTCAACTCAATCAGCGCTGATTAAAAGTGACTTAACTTAAGTCACCTTCGATCAAACGGCTTAACCGGTGTGAATATGAAACAGTGCATGGGATAAAACGCTGGGTTTAGGTGGGGCAAAAAGGACATCCATGCAATAAAAACGGCTCAACTCCACCACTCCCAGCACCTGCGCACACCATTACCCATGCACGACAACTACCGCACCAGTGATCATGTTATCGGCTATTGCACAAAAATCTTTATTCACTACAAGAGGTGGTTTTTAGGAATAAATAGGATAGGAATAGCTATTGCAGATATTACGTGACGGAACAGCACAGAGTATGTGTTCACCCTGGTGAAAATAGCTCCCAAATCACTGCTGTCCCGTTAACTTTGTAGTATGTTGCAGTAACTCCTTGTGTGGAGGTGTTTTTTAGGGCGCATATATCA
>MOXH01000146.1_pt1 | contig 10335 bp, 13 predicted proteins | sample 1471181 | NCBI WGS metagenome assembly MOXH01 (sample SAMN05806436, study PRJNA327811) | mollusc metagenome | isolation source: Phylotype A (SB4) bacterial symbionts from gill | host: Thyasira cf. gouldii | place: Canada: Bonne Bay, Newfoundland | collected 2010-05-07
CGGTGGTTATATACTGCTAATTACAGCAGAATTATCGCTTTTGAGGGTTCCCTTCTCTTTATCTATAGCTGACTACATCCCTGTAGGCAATTGCCGGCTATCAGTAATCTTTTCAAAGCTTCCGCTCCTCACTTACACCCATGTAGGCGACGCAGATATTGCGTCCCCTGAGAGCAAAATAATCGGTTATGACTGGTTCAGAGGTTCCCTTAGTCAAGACGTTTGCTGTTCAGGTAATTGTTAGCTCAGTTTGCTGTATCATTTAAACTCCTAAATTAAGGTTGTAACTATTCAACTGATGCTCGGGGTCGGAGTCGATTGCGCCAGGATTGGTGGAAAATGCACCTTTATACGACGCAATGCTTCCGCTCCCAGCTCACGCTCCTTACCCACATCCATGTGGGCAATCGACTCCGACCCTAAACCCGGCTGAATAGTGACCTTAAATATAAGACTACTTTTTCACTGATCAGTAATTACAGATAAATAGTCGCCATTAAATTGTGGCATAGGGTGGTGATTATCACCCTGAGTAAAGGCAGAATTATTGTAATAACAGGTCAATAATTCAATCCCAATTAAATTAACGGGATGATGTTTTTTAAATTTTTTTTGTTAATTCAAAAAATTTCCTATAATAGCCCTTGGTTGACGATAATTATTATCGTTATTTGCTGGTTGGTATAGCAGGTCTATCTTTTTTGATCGTATTCATTATGGCTAGTTAATTTAGCTGTTCTGAGTGTAGTTGTAATGGAGATTTACATCTTTAATCTTTGAATCGGATTGTAGGATGAAAAGCTACAGAACTTCAGAGGTTCACTAAGTTGCTTGCTGTGTATGTACAGGAATCCAAGAACAGATCAATTTGCTCAGGTTTTTTCGTAACTATTCACGGCTTGGGGTCGGAGTCGATTGTGGCGAGGTACTGATTTTTTACCATCGTGTAGCAGTCGTTCTTGGCCCTTTGTAAAAACTCTTACTAACAGGGTCCTACTGAATAGTGCGTTTTTTTAAAGGTTCCTAAATTGTAATTTATAACGGAAAATGACTATGGCGATAAAGAAAACGGTGAAGAAACGTGCCGCAAAAAAGAGAGTTGCTGCTACAGCTGCTACAGCACCTAAGCGACGTGGAAGGCCTGCCGCTGCAAAAGTGACAGCGAAACAGAGTGGGCGTCCTGCTACCAAGAAGGTTGAGTCTAAGGCAAAGGTCGCGCCTAAAGCAAAGGTTGCTCCTAAGGTGGTTGCCGCTGTTGCACCGGGTCGGCGTGGACGTCCGGTAAGTGTCGAGTCGCTACAGAGAAAACTGGCTGTTGCTCAGATCGCACTCAACGAAGAGAAGTCGAAAAGGCGCAAGCAGGCTGCAGAAGCTCGCAATAGGCTCGCTGCACTAACAAAAGAGAAGCGCACGCTTAAAGCCTCACTTGTAGCGTCTCGCAAGGCGCTGACCAATATTGAAAGTGACATAAAAGCTGCCGAGAGAGCTGCTGTAGAGGAAGAAAAAACAGCAGTGGCCCGTAATGTGGCTGTTAGCCAATTTTTGGTGAAGTGGGAAAAAAGCCATCTGACCCAAGCGGTAAAGACCACACGTAAAAAACGTGGTCGTCCTCGCCGTGCTGGCTCAGCGTCTAAATAAGACAGGCTCCAGGGGTGTGAGGGCACCTTATTACCCCTGGGGGCTCAAGTCACTTCTTAGTGGGCGTCCAACCATCGGCTCCTTGATGGATCTGTGTGATGAGAATTACCATTATCTATTACGACTGGCGCCAGCAGTAAGAGAGATGGAGGGACGCTATCTTTCGGGTAGCGTCTGCGCGGTATCCCTCTATCTGGAAGTTCTTGAGCAGACCCCCTATACCACTTTGGTACATCTTACCTACTACTTCCTTGATGATGCGGAGCCGGAAGCTGATCCAGATGCCCTATTGCGTGTCTATCACGACTCACGTCAGGTGGAAGTGCTTAACCTGAAACAACACGCCTTACCCATGGATCGATCTTTTGAATCACCGGCTCTTGATCAGAAGTGGAAAGTAAATATGTTTATCTCCAAGTGGCTCACCTACTGTGTCAGTCAGGGGCACGCTTTCACTCCCCTTGGGAACCCCTGAATAACTACGAACGAATTGAATTTGTACTCGAGTGGCGCAAAACCAAGAAGAAGATCGAAGCTGAGGCTACCGCGTCCCGCTATCACCTACATCCCTCTCATAGACAATACAAATCAAATATATTGATGGAGAATAGGATCTCGACCCACACGAAAAGTTGAGCTGTTTACCATAAGGTCCATCTACCATTCAGCCTATTAGGGCGCAGGGTTAGCTTTCCAATCACCGAGTTCACTCCAGCGCTCTCCACCGTCTGGGGGGTTTCGAAAAAGAGAGGTCTCTCCTGAATAGTGATTACGGCTAGCTGCACTCGCTATGGCACGGACTTTTTGAGAAGTTACCCCAAAAGACCGTATGCCATTGATTCAATAGGATTAGTCTGACTTGTTGGGCGTTTTGGCTGCAGGCGTTAAACTCTAACTGATTGAATTTGCAGTAAATTACTTTCAGCGCTACACCAGAAGTGCGCAGTCTTTCCAAATAAATAGGTGGTTTACGGGCAGTTTAGGGAGGTCTCTCTTCCGAAGGTCGATGAGATTATTAGTATTTATTGATCTACAGCAATTGAATGATTATTAATTTGACAGAGTCTAAAAAAATCAAGGTGTTATGAATTGTTTAAACATGAAATTTATGAGGTTTTATGTGGTTTTTGACTTGACATTTATCAGCCTATGGAGTGTTATATGCCCCACTCAGAATAAGATTTCAGGGGATTTTGAGTGGGGGAAATTCATAGCACATGAATTTCAGTAGATATTTAGTTGTTAGCCCACAATAAAAGGGGGGTCCATGGACGCCACAGCTGAACAGAAGTACAACTTTGACGTTGTACGCTGGTTCACCGTCATGGCAGCTGTCTACCTGTTGGTAGGCGCTTTAGTCGGGGTGTATATTGCCTCGGAGCTGGCATGGCCGTTTTTGAACTTTGATATTCCGTACCTTACTTTCGGACGTCTTCGTCCGCTTCACACCAACGCAGTCATTTTTGCCTTTGGCGGATGTGTTCTGATGGCAACAGCCTTCTACTCGGTGCAGCGCACCTGTGCTGTTCGAATCTGGAGCGACAAGATGGCATGGTTCACCTTCTGGGGTTGGAACCTGATTATCGTCTCTGCGGTTATCACTCTTCCCCTGGGGCTTACCCAAGGTAAAGAGTATGCTGAGCTGGAGTGGCCTATAGACGTTGCTATTGCAGTGGTATGGCTCTCCTATCTGTTCAACTTCATAATGACGCTGGCTAACCGGAAAACCTCGCACATCTATGTGTCTAACTGGTTCTTCCTGGGCATGATGGTGATGATCACCTATCTCCATGTGGTGAACAGTCTCGCTATGCCTGTTGGGCTGATGAAGTCCTACTCCCTATTTTCAGGCGTTCAGGATGCCATGGTCCAGTGGTGGTACGGACATAACGCCGTGGGCTTCTACCTGACCGGTGGCTTCCTGGGCATTATGTACTACTTCGTTCCGAAGCAGGCTGGCCGTCCCGTCTACTCTTACCGCCTGTCAGTGATCCACTTCTGGGCTCTGATGTTTGGTTATGTATGGCTGGGTGCGCATCATCTGCAGTACACCGCTTTGCCTGATTGGACCGGCTCTCTCGGTGCGGCAGTCTCCATCGCTATGATCATCCCTTCATGGGGTGGCGCGGTAAACGGTATGATGACCCTCTCCGGTGCATGGGATAAGTTGCGTACAGATTATGTTCTTCGCTTCCTGATCATGTCTCTGGCGTTCTATGCCATGTCGACCTTTGAAGGTCCGATCATGTCGATCAAGACCGTTAACGCGCTTTCACACTACACTGACTGGACCGTTGGCCATGTACACTCCGGTGCACTGGGTTGGGTTGCCATGGTGGGTATTGGAGCGATCTACCACCTGATGACCAAGACGTTCCACATCGAGATGTGGTCCACCAAGCTGATCAATGCTCACTTCTGGACCGCTACTATCGGTACAGTTGTCTACATTGTCGCTATGTGGGTCTCCGGTATCATGCAGGGTATGATGTGGCGAGCTTACGACGACTACGGTACTTTGGCGTACACCTTCGCTGAGTCGGTGGAGAAGATGCATCCGTACTACGCTATGCGTGCCATAGGCGGCGCAATCTTCCTGGCCGGTGCACTGCTGATGGTAATTAACATCATCATGACCGTCCTTAAGGCTAACTCTCAGGGCACCGTGCAGACGGCACGTACCGCCGCTGCAGCTGCATAACCAGGAGTTATCAAGATGGCAATGCAAGAAAGCATGGAAAAAATGTCTGGGGGCTCCTGATCGTCCTGTCTATCGCTCTCTCAGCGGGTGGACTGGTCGAGATTGTCCCTCTGTTCTATCTCGACGACACCATGGAACATAATAAAGCTCCTGAGCTCGTTTGGAATGGAGAAGGTAAAAGTATCAGTGACTGGAAGACGGGAGATGGTATTCGTCCATACACCGCCCTCGAACTCGCTGGTCGTGATATCTATCTTCGGGAAGGGTGCTACACCTGCCACTCGCAGATGATTCGCCCCTTCCGTGATGAGAAAGAGCGTTATGGTCACTACTCTCTGGCCTCCGAGTCTATGTACGATCACCCCTTTCAGTGGGGTTCCAAGCGTACCGGGCCTGATATTGCTCGCCTCGGTGGTAAATACTCCGATGACTGGCACCGCAAGCATCTGCGTGCCCCACGTTCGGTCGTTCCTGAGTCGGTTATGCCTAACTACCCATGGCTGAAGGATGGTCTGGTAAGTGGCTCTACCATCCAAGCCAATATGCGTGGTTTGTCTATGATAGGTGTTCCCTATTCGGACGCTGACATCGAGGCTGCTGCTGCTCAGGTGGAAGGTAAGACTGAGGAGGACGCGATGGTTGCCTACCTGCAGATTCTTGGCACCATGGTGAAACTGGACGAGAGTAAGGCTTACCGTGAGTAGTCTACGCGACTATTTCTATACCGATTGGGAGGCGATGACCGCCAATGACTGGGTGGGTACTATCCTGACAGTGGTCATCTTCCTTCTGATGGTTGGAGTGTATGCTTACGTCCTGCGTCCAAAGAACCGGGATAGACTGGAGTCTAAAAAGTTTATTCCTATGGACGATGAACAGATAAATAGTGGAGATAACAATGTCGGATAAAAACCCATTTCCGGGAGAAAATAACACCGGGCATATCTGGGATGATAATCTTCGGGAGTTGGATAATCCGCCCCCAAGGTGGTGGACAATAGCATTCTGGGTTTCCATGGCCTGGGTTGTTGTTTACGCCGTTCTCTATCCCATGTTCCCTGGTATCAGTGGTAACACCAAGGGCATTCTGGGTTGGTCTCAGGTAAAGGAGTACAATGAAGGCTTTGCTGAAGTCATGACTGCTCGTGCTGACTATGAAGCACGTATCAAGGGCATGTCTGCAGCGGAGATTCTGACCAATCCTGATCTCAAAAATTACACCCTGGCAGCCGCTAAAGTGTTGTTTGGTGAAAATTGTGCCTCATGCCATGGTTCGAAAGGCCAGGGTGGCCCTAGCTTCCCTGTTCTGGTTGATGATGACTGGCTGTTTGGTAGTTCTGCTGAGATAGTAGAGCAGACGATCACACATGGCCGCAAGGGTATGATGACTGCTAATAGCAGCACCATGTCTGAGGCTGAGATCGATCAGATGTCTCAGGATATTATGGCGGGTACGATTACAACTAATCCGCTCTATGCGGCCAAAGGTTGTATCGGTTGTCATGGTGTCGATGGTAAGGGGGTGCAGGCACTTGGTTCTGCTAACCTGACCGATAAGATTTGGCGTTTTGCTGAAGAGGATCAACTGGCAAGTGTTAAATATACCATTACTCATGGTGTTAACTTTCCTGTTGATAGTCAGACGCGCCAGGCTGAGATGCCAGTGTTCGGTAATCGTTTTGAGCAAGGATGAGATCAAGAAGCTGACAGTTTATGTCAAAGACTTGACTGGCGGTCAATAACAACGGTTGACTAGCTGTTGCTAAATAGGGTTGTCGGAAAAAACTTCTTTTCCGGCAGCCCCTAATAAAAGAGGATCTAGTTATGCACTTAGACGCAGTTTTTTGGGGATCCATCGCTTCAGTTGCGATAGCCGCAGTGGTGTTTATTTTCTTAATGTTCAAAATTAAGTCACTAATGGATAAGGATGCGGCTAGCCACAGGTAGCCTGCACTTTTTAGCCATATAGAAAAAGGGGGATATTGCATCCCCCTTTTTCTATGGTTGCCCTTATAACTCTATAAGTTGATTGTAACTATTCAGTTGGGTTTGGGGTCGGGCATATTTTATGCCGCACTTCTTTGTAGGAGCGCTTTCTCGAAGCGCGATGGATAGTTGCACTATGGCCGTTGTTTCATCGCAGTCCGAGAGACCACTCCTACAATTAAGATCGGAGCCCGGTACTGAAAAGTTACCAATTTAATTTTATTGATAATTCTCATTCTCTCTTGCCTAAGGAATTCAGTAGACTTTCGCTCCGCTACTTGGGATACGGCTCTATTTTTGTGACTATTTAAATAGGTATCCAAGAGCAAGTCGTCTCCTACCATGAGGAAATTTTCGTTGAGCAGTGATCAAAATACAAATCGTGACGCCCTACTAGATGAGCTCTATGCAGATGCGGCCCATGCCAAAGTAAACGTAGGTGAGGAGACTATTCACGCCAAGCGGGTAGCGGGTAAGTGGCGAAATTTAAAGTGGATTGCCAATGCATTTTGGGTACTGTTTTTCCTAGGTCCCTACCTTCGCCTGGGGGACCGTCAGGCGGTGTTGTTCGACATCCCCAACCGCCAGTTTCACCTCGGTGGCTTTACCATTTTGCCCCAAGATCTCTGGATGTTGTCTCTTCTACTGCTCTTTTTTGCCATACTTCTGGCCGTTATAACGGCAATGGCCGGGCGAGTATGGTGTGGTTTTTTCTGCTTTCAGACGGTCTGGACTGACCTTTTTACCTGGATAGAGGAGACGCTTGAAGGTGTCCCTGCTAAGCGGCGTAAAATGGAGAAAGCTCCGTGGAGTTTAAGTAAGGTCGGTATCAAAGGAACTAAGCATATCCTCTGGCTGTTAATCTCTGTCTGGACCGGTATCGCATTTGTCTCTTGGTTTGTCGATGCCTATCAGCTACTGGGTGACTTTTTTCAGTTTTAATCTGGGAAGTACAGCGACGCTGACCATTGCTCTGTTTACGGGTGGTACTTATGGGTTGGCTGGATTTTTGCGCGAGCAGACCTGTCTCTGGCTCTGCCCTTATGCGCGTATACAAGCGGTAATGGTTGATAACGCTACGGCGGTGCCTACATACGATTTTCATCGCGGTGAACCCAGGGGACGGATCAAGAAAAAGGGGAATAGTGAAGTCCACCCACAGGGCGATTGTGTAGATTGTGATCAGTGTGTCGCCGTCTGTCCTACGGGAGTTGATATCCGTCACGGGCAGCAGGAGGGATGCATCATGTGTGCGCTCTGTATCGATGCCTGTGATAACGTAATGACAAAGCTTGAGCGTCCACTGGCCTTATTCGTTATGAGTCTCTTGATGTACTCAACGGGAAGGAGGAGCGTCCGCTGATTAAGCGACCAAGAGTTTGGATTTACACCTTTGTGCTCTTGCTCTCAGTTGGTGGTATTGGTTATGGCCTGTCGGCACTGGATGCCATTGAGATTAATGTGATTCGTGATCGCCTGCCTCTCTATGTGATGCAGAGTGATGGCTCAATTCAGAACCGATATACGGTAAAGATCTTGAACAAGATGACCGCCGATATGGAGGTGGTTATCACCGCCAAAGGACCGGAAGGGCTTATTATGATCGGGGCAGACAAAGCGGTCACATCTCGCCACGGAAAAGTGACACCGCAGACTGTCTTTATACGGGTGCCACCCGATAAGCTCAATGCTGAATCGGTACCGATCACCTTCAGGGCTGAAGGTAGTGATGCTCAGGGAATGCTTTTCGTAAGTGAGCGAGCCAGCGTATTTATCGGCCCAAAGAGGTAGAATAGGTTGGTTAATCAAAGAGGCGGGCAGTGGTCCGCCTTTTCTATGTTTGATGTAGGGTGAGTTCCTCCTGTCGTTCGGCAGAGAGCGTTTCAGAATGGTCCGTAACGGTGTACCTGATATGAGTGAAAAACAGTCCCCTTGGCGAAGTCCTTGGATTATTGGCTGGATGTCCATGCTGGTAATTTTTGTGCTTGCCAACATAGTGATGATCTATTTGGCCATTAATGATAATCCCGGTCTGGTGGCCGAAGACTATTACGAACGTGGCCAGGACTACGAAGAGAATATGCTGAAAAGACAGGGGCGAAATCCTGGCTGGACGATGGAAGTGATCGCCCCTGAGTTTGTCGATATCGGCAAACCGACCCTGTTTTCCTATAAGGTCTCAGACAAAGAGGGTAAACCGGTTACACCTGATGCAGTCATCTTCTATGTCTATCGTCCGGCAGATAAGCGTCAGGATTTGACCTTCCAATGAAGTCGATCAGCGAGGGGATGTATCAGGTAGAAGTTACTTTTCCACTTCTTGGCGTTTGGGATATTTTGGTTAGCAACAAGGTTGGCGAGGATGAGTACAATCAACCCTATCGGATCAGTGCTGGCGTCAAATAGTGTGAGAACGCATTTTTTGATGCTCTGCTTGGCGCCGTTACTGCCAATATAGATGGGTGATTCGTTGCGCTCCGAAAGCGAACAGAGCTGTTTTCATTGTAACCTCCCGCTTCCACCTGAGGATGAGATTCTTACCGATATTGAGGGTGAACCTCAGCACTTTTGCTGCATCGGTTGCAAGTCTGTTTGTGAAGCGATCTATGCTGCGGGTCTGAAGGGGTTTTACCAGCGTACCCTCGATGGCACACAGCTGGCACCTCCTCCAGAGCTACCCAATGAATTGGCGCTTTATGATCTTGATGAAGTTCAGGAAGAGTTTGTCAGCTCTCTGGGTGAAGTGCGTGATATCGATCTCCTGGTGGAGGGTATACATTGCGCCGCCTGTGTCTGGCTGATTGAAAACACTCTCCAGGGAGTACCTGGGCTCATCAAGGGAAGGGTTAATCTGACGGGGCGTCGTCTCCATGTGAAGTGGGATAGCGACCATTTAAAGCTATCCACTATCATCCAACGACTGGGGCAGATCGGCTACGCCGCCGTGCCCTTTGATCCTGAAGCGGCAGAGGGGCGACTTCACAAAGAGAACCGGCGCCTGCTCTATCGTATGGGATTTGCCGGATTCACCATGATGAATCTGCTGTGGATATCCGTTGCTCTCTACTCCGGTGCAGATACGGGTGAGTTTCGCACACTGTTTCAGTGGATCGGTTTTGCACTCGCCACTCCCACACTGCTCTACTCGGGTTACCCATTTTTCAAGGGTGCCTGGTCAGGGCTGAAAAATCTCCATTTCAGCATGGATCTGCCAATTGCCATTGGCTCGGGCATTACCTACGCCTACTCCGTTTACGTCATGTTGTCGGGCTCGGTGGTGGGTGAGGTTTACTACGATACCGTCGTTAATTTTATCTTCGTTATTCTGGTTGGACGCTATCTTGAGGCGATATCCAAGCGTCAGGCAGTGGCCTCTTCCCAGCGTCTCCTCGATCTCCAGCCACGGGTGGCAACGCTGTTTGACGGTGGTGAAGAGAAAATAGTCCCCATCCGCTCAATCAAACCGCAACAGCGTGTGCTTGTAAAGCCGGGCGGGCGGATACCCGTCGATGGTGTGGTGTTGGAAGGGGAGAGCGCCGTCAATGAAGCGATGCTGTCGGGGGAGGCTGAGCCCCTCCTTAAGAGACCTGGAGACCGGGTTTCAGCCGGGACGATCAATGGTCACGGCGTATTGCAGATTCAGGTTCAGCGCGTTCTCAAGGATACTGCTCTTGGCAGAATAATTCGTCTAGTGGAGGAGGCTCAAGCCAGTAAGGCACCGATTCAGTCTGTTGCCGACCGTATTGTCCCCTGGTTTGTGGCGGCAACTCTCGGTTTGGCAGCCGCAACTTTTCTCTGGTGGCTGGGCAACGACTTTGAGACGGCGCTGATGGCCGCCACTGCGGTGCTGATTATCACCTGTCCTTGCGCTTTTGGTCTGGCGACCCCCATGTCCATTGCCGTCGCTTCAGGGCTGAGTGCAAGATATGGCGTTCTGGTGAAGAACGGAGCGGTTCTCGAAACACTGTCGTCGATCACCCACTTTGTCTTTGACAAGACCGGCACCTGAC
>MOXH01000147.1_pt1 | contig 10271 bp, 9 predicted proteins | sample 1471181 | NCBI WGS metagenome assembly MOXH01 (sample SAMN05806436, study PRJNA327811) | mollusc metagenome | isolation source: Phylotype A (SB4) bacterial symbionts from gill | host: Thyasira cf. gouldii | place: Canada: Bonne Bay, Newfoundland | collected 2010-05-07
TAATTCTGCATTTGCTGTGGAATTGTTGTAAAATTTTGACATTTATGGAAATTATGTGAAATATGCAGTCACTTACGGACAAATTTACCCATGTTGTATGGTATGTTATGTCATGTCATGCCGTGTCTTATTTTATCTATATTGCCTCATGGTGCGTCTCTATTGCAGGGACTTAAGCTGGGCAATTTTCTACATGACGTTATATTCAAAGTATTTTGTGTGCAATATAAATGACAATACATAGAGGATCTTACATGAGTGATGGTTTCATATGATATTTATTTGGCAAGTTAACTGAGTTCATAGGCAACGAGCTTTGCCGAGTTGCTTATGAACTCAGTAGACGAGTTTAGTGGATGTCATATGAAGCAATCACGAATGTTAGATTGTATGTATTGCATACGAATAATAATGATTAATTAGGTCCGGTATAAGTTTACACTGGTTGTAACATACGAGTAGTTTATTGTCCATGTGTAACGGCATAAAGCCATCACCCACTATTAATACAGTTTACCTAGTATTAACTTTCAAGTTACTGCACAATTAGATATAGCTCGGAGCAGACAGAGACTGATCCGCGCGGTCCGGTATGAGTCTACACTGGTTGCAACATACGAGAAATGTACTGTCCATGTGTAACGGCACTAAGTCTTGTCTCCAGGTACAGTTATAAGTCGCCGTAAAATTAAACTCCCTTGCTTATTGGTACCGTGTCGCGACAACATTTGTAGACACAGAACACACAGTTTGTGCATGACTGGTGTTGTTCAGGTACATTGTATAACGGCACAATTACTGTGGCCCATGTTGAGCTCCACTATTTGTTCGCATAAGCGACCAGTGTCGGATGTGCAGTGTCGGAGGTTCATAATAAAGAGATTGGGAAGCTTTTGCAAATCTCGCATTACCTAGTAATATTTACTCTCTTGTTTTGCAAGTCTCGTTCTTAAATATTTCGAAAACTATTCAAACTACAAGTTTCAAACCAGTCACAAGCCACGAGAAATGTTGCTGTTTTTCTATAAGAACATGAAATAAATGCATGATAATACTATTACTGCCTATTTCCGATAAATAGTCAATTAACCTATGCAACTGACTCTACTGTTCCGTACCGAATATATTTTTCGGGAAAGTATGCTAAATAATTAAATAGTAGTTTCGTCGCAAAATCTTTTAAAACCGTGATATTTGCTCAAATATATGTATCAATAGTATGACCTTCCGGTCTCTGTATTATGGAACTCTGACAAAGTATACCGACATATGCTGTCCCCTAAAAACATTTCATGTTGTACATTTCATAGATATGCTGTTTTTTTTCCCTAGAGCCTACCATTCGCAATCCCGGGGAAGATATGTCTTGCGGATTGCTACATCTATTTATCGCAAACAAAAGGTTGTCCCTATTGTTCTGTTTTATTCCAGTTATTTCCTTTTTTATTAGTGTGTATGTGTTAGAGTAATTGTGCTACTATTGTAAGCTTGCAATCACGTACGAATATGAGTCGGTTTCTCGTATTTTTCTCTAAGTTGCCGCTGCGTTCTTCGGCCATCGTCCTTTTCATGTACCTCCTTAATTCGATAACATAACCCTGATGTATAAACACTATTGTGGAAAGGGACTAGCCGAGCGAACCAAATTAAGGCAAACGTACTTAGAAGCAGGTCGCATAAAAACTAAAAATACAGACCAATGTTATTCATCTTGTTTACACTCCTTGTACACGCGGACGACACAGCAGTTTACGCTTACAGTCTACGTGTGTCGCTTTCATCAACACGCACTATATGCTCCAAATGTTCATTAAAAACAAAAAATGCTACTACAAACCACTCCCGTTTAGCAAAAAATAGACAGATCACACGGAAACTCATTCTAATTGAAATATTAACCATAGTTACATGTTATATATTCGTCATAATACTTCAGCTGACGGATGCAAATCCCGATTATTTAAGTATTGACTTACATCGCAGGTGTTACTACCAACCCTGCATCGCGATTTTGTTAATGATACGGTCAAATGCTACACGCGATACGTTTGCTGGCAGCAATCAGTTCTATGCTAGTATGCTTCTTTCCCTTGCCGGCGACGTCCATCCAAATCCTGGACCAGCGTCATTCTCCGACTCGTCATCTGATTCCACCTCCTCTTATTTTAATTTAATCAACAGCGGATTTAGTGTAATGCACCTTAACATACAAAGTATTAGAAATAAACTAGACATTTTAGAAATAGAAGCTCAGCCCTATGATGTCCTTGTATTTACTGAAACGTGGCTCTCACCGGAGATTGCTAATGATAATATTCTAATTCCTAACTTTAGCCCACCATTTCGCTGTGACAGAACGGGCAGACCCGGAGGCGGGGTAGCAATATATGTTAGAGACACTCTATACGCCAAAGAACTTAAAGATCTGTCAATAAACAATTTAGAAGCCGTATGGATCGAATTGCATCTAAACAGGCACAAACTAATAGTTGGAGGCATATACCGACCACCAGACTCAAACAATAATCATTGGACTCTTCTCCAGGAGAGTGTAGATAGAGCGTTTAACCAAACATGCGATAACATACTAGTTACAGGAGACTTTAATATTAATATCCACAACAACACATCTAAACAAAATAAGTAGACTTATATCGTCGTACAATGCAGAACAACTAATAACCACACCAACTAACTTTACAGAACACTCTTGCTCATTAATTGACTTAATGTTCATAAAAAACAAACATCACGTAATATCCAGTTTCGTTGCTGACCCATTCATACCAGACCTAGTACGTTTCCATTGTCCTATCGTGACTGTAATGACATTTTCTAAGCCCAAGATAAGCGCGTACAAGAGACGTATATGGATATATGATCGAGCCGACTATATTAAATATAGAAACATATTAAACACTGTCAATTGGAACGAAATACTCCTCTCAAATGAATTGGATAATAATTCCAAGAAAATAACGGATATCATCCTGGATGCCGCTTCAAAATCTATACCTAACAAAATGGCTACCATTAGACCGAACGACATACCGTGGTTTAATACAAATTTACGTAAATTAATCAGGAAAAGAAATCGAAATACATAAACAGGCCAAAACTGTAAATAATGAACAAGCATGGTATAAATTTAGAAAAATTCGCAATGAGGTAACAAGTCTTTTACGTAAATGTAAACTTGAATATAAAAACAAGATCGTAGAACAAATTAACGACAATAATGTCACTGCAAAAACATGGTTCAAGCTAGCAAAAAAACTAACCGACAAAAAAATGTTCGTCATCACAAAATACCAACACTTATTGAAAATGATACTGAAGCTACGACAGACACAGAAAAAATCTGAATTACTGAATTCATAATTTCTGTAAACAATCCTCGATTGATGATAGCAATCGCCAAATTGCCCGAAATACTGCAAATGCCAACTTTCTCGCTTTCAACAATTGTTATCTCTCCTAACGACGTTCGTGATGCAATATCTCTAATCAACCCAACAAAAGCATGTGGACCTGATTTGATAAGCCCACGTCTTTTACGCGAAGCAGCTCACGAACTTTCCGTGCCCTTATCAAACTACTATAATCTTCTACTCAGCGCTTCGCACTTCCCATCCTCCTGGAAGTTGGCTAACGTTGCCCCTATATTCAAAAAGTCAGATCCGTCAAACCCCCAAAACTATCGTCCTATCTCTCTTTTAAGTTGCATTGGCAAATTAATGGAGCGTTGCATCCACAAGGCATTGTATAATTACGTAGTTGAAAACTCCATCCTCACATCATTCCAATCAGGATTTGTTAAAGGAGATTCGACAGTTAACCAATTAGCATATCTTTACAATGACATATGTAAAGCTTTAGACGAGGGTAAGGAAGTACGTGCAGTGTTTTGCGATATATCCAAAGCCTTTGACAGGGTCTGGCACCGCGGACTTCTCTTCAAACTGTCGTGTATAGGCATCAGTGGTTCGTTGCTCCAATGGTTTTCTTCTTACCTATCACAAAGACAACAACGAGTTGTCTACGCAAATGCAGCCTCTACATGGTCAACAATAAATGCGGGAGTTCCACAGGGCTCAATTGTCGGACCTCTTCTCTTCCTCATATACATAAACGACATAGTCGAAGACATAAAATCCAATATACGACTGTTTGCCGATGATACCAGTCTCTATATCATAGTGGATGACCCACAATCCTCCTCCGTCCAACTAAATAACGACCTTAGAACTATTCACCAATGGTCTCTTGACTGGCTTGTTACCTTTAATCCATCGAAAACAGAAACAATGATATTCTCAAGGAAGCGAAATAAGCCAGCGCACCCTAACTTAATAATGAACGATGTTGTACTAGACCCTGTCATCGAGCACAAACATCTCGGACTAACCTTTACCGATGATGGAAAATGGAATACCCATGTGTCACTGTGTATAAACAAGGCGTGGAAAAGCATTGGCACATTACGTTCATTAAAATTTGCTCTAAAAAGATCATGTCTTGAAAGACTATATATCAGTTACATTCGTCCGCTCTTGGAATACGGAGATATTATTTGGGACAACTGTTCAAATGAACTTAAACACGAACTTGAAACTATTCAACACGAAGCTGGAAGAATTGTTACTGGAGCAACCAAATTATGCGGTCTTGATAAATTGTATTGCGATTTAAAATGGGAGTCCCTAGAAAACAGACGTAAAAAGCATAAACTAATTCAATTATATAAGATGAAAAACGAGCTAACACCTAACTACCTGACCACTTTAATTCCAGCTCCAATCCAACCTCGGTACGTACTCAGAAATGCCGATAATATCCCATTGATACACTGTCGTACTGCTTTGTACCAAAATTCATTCCTACCCTCCACAATTCGTGACTGGAATAGCCTTACTGAAAATACTAGAAACTCATCGTCTCTCTTATCGTTCAAATCTTGTTTAAATAAAGATGTTCCAAAGTCATCTCCACTATTTAACGTTGGGTGTAGGCGAGACCAGATTATGCATGCCCGTCTACGCTTATCATGCAGCTCCCTAAACTACGACCTTTATAGAAAATCAATAGTTGACTCTCCATTATGTACATGCGGCGCACAGGAAAATGTAGGCCATTATTTGCTGCAGTGCCACAAATATCAGCGACCACGCCAAGATTTACTATCACAGTTAGAGTGCCCCCCACTTGTTGAATATCTTCTAAACGGAAATGAGCATCTGACCTTTGAGCAAAACAAACATATGTTCCTTCAAGTCCAAAAGTTTATAGCAGCTACAAAACGTTTTTTAGTAATTCATGAAACAATATTCGAGTCGATAATCTCCCGATCCTTGCGATAAATCATAATAACTGTGTATTACAACATTTTGCGACCAAACATGTCTAAAAATAAAATCCAGACAAGTACACCACAGAGCAGGCCAGTCTTATCTTCGAGACGTGATTGCACACTTACTATGTTGCTTTTTTTTGTTATATGTAGTTTTCTCTCTTCATGTTCCCTTTTAAAGTATTTCAAATACATCCAAGTTTTGTACATGTAGAATATCCACCAAAATAATAGATGCTATGTGCATGTGTGTGCTGTGGACCGCACGAGAAGTTGTGCTGGCACTCAGTGACTCTGCTGCATATCATGCTCAGCTACTAGAGTTCAACAACCAGAGTTCGTGGGTGCCACGCGCTGAATTATTACAAGATCGCCACAGCACACGCATATAAACTATTATCTGTAAAGTGTTTATTTTGTCATCTCAAAATGTATTCCAATGTAATTGTATTTTTGCATGTATGTACATATTCGTCATTTTTGACCCAACGTTAAAGTGTCAATTTACCATATCTAGGAAATGAATTTACATAAGCATGTATTGCTTGTTTTCAAATCCTATCATGTTGTATTGTATTATGTTGTGCCATTGATGAATTAATAAATATTGTTTAAAGTAAGTTACGCGCAGTGGCAGGAATGGCTAGTAACAAGTGTATCATTTCGTTTCCTTAAAGGAATTCACTTTCGGCTGAATGAAAGTAAAGCTAGAAAAGTCTGAAAATTGGAAAGCTGTCAAGCTATAAGTGTAACAACGTGTGAACTGGGCGAATGTACTTGGATTTGTTTATTTCTGACTGAGAACATCATACGGCTTGCAGAATTGCATATTTGAGTGCAAACGCTACTATGAGCTACACAACTTACGCTTACGTGTATCTATCTACAGGTGAACCGAATAATTATGGCAATGAAGAAGATTGTGCGTCGTTTCGGCTAGATTCCAACCGCGGAACGGGGAAGATGAACGACTCCCCTTGTACGAGGCGCATGCGATATATACTCAGCGACAAAAGAAACCCAACAGTTTTTAAAATATGATAACTAGTTTACTAGAAAAGTTCGAATTTATTTTTCCATCAAATTTGAATGGAGAGGAAATTTTTCAACCGATACAATACACACTGTGCCGACTAATATTGCATAACAACCCTCATATTGGCCAACCATCGTTTGGTATTTTCTTCCGGTGCACCGTTACGGTCCAATGATTTCGTGCAATATTTGGACCTCGCACACCTGCGAGATAGCCGAATAAAACCACAAGTCTATATGTGTTCATTCAACATGATGTATGCTGTTAAGAGCCGAACCAACAAAGTGACAGGTTGCCATATTTATGAACTGCAATAGAAGCACCAACGTGGACCTTTGGAATCGGTACCACCAACAAGGTAAAATTCAGGATCGGGCCAGAAGTTGGCGGCCTCGGGTAACTACTGCCAACCAGGACCGCTACATTCGCTTCTCTCATGCTGGTAACCACGTTGGGCGCCACTTCTAGGGAGAAGATTGGTACGCACGGTCCAGTTAACGAGCACGCGGTACGCCGCCGTCTAATGAAGGGAGGCGCTCTACACGTCCTTTTGTTGGGTAAATATTGACACATTTGGAGACATCGTCGTTCCAGACTGGTCTGGGCAACGCACTCCGGATGGGCTCGTCCGGGCTGGACTACGGTACTATTCAGTGAGAAAAGCAGGTTTAACGTAAGTTTCGCAGATTGTCGGTTTCGGGTCAATAGACGGTCACGTGAACGATGTGCACAGTGTAACTGTTGCACCGTTGAGGTGAACAGAATCAGCGGGGTGGTGTAATGGTATGGATAGGAATCAGCCGCGACTGTAAGACTGAGCTTCATGTAATGCATGGGCGTATTGACGCTGTGGACTACCGAGATAACATACTCCGGCGAACAGTAATTCCTTTCATGCGGTTTGGCAATGTTGCAGCACGACAACGCTCGACCTTATACTGCTGGTGTCACTAGACAGTTCCTACGGAATAACGGCGTCAACGTCATATAATACAGTGGCCAATGAGTCCAGATCTTAATCCAATCGAGCATATCTGGGGCGAAATTGGACATCAGGTGAGAGCTAAGACCGGTTCCACCGGTGAACGTCCGTCAGCTGGAAGACGCATTGTTACAGGAGTGGGCACATATACCACAGACCGTCACACGCAGCATAGTGCATTCGATGAGACAAGGCTGTGCATTTGTCGTGGCTTCTGTGGGTGCGCATACACGGTGTTGACGGACTGAACATTTAAAACATGTTACAGTCAAATAAAGTTGTTTAAATGAATTTCTGGTATGCTTTCTTCATTTGCTTACTTTTGAATTCGACCCCGACGTCACTTATTGACGTCGTACACACTAGCAAATGTTGCAATAGTTGATGTTAGTTCATGATCTAGCCCACACATGATAAGCATATACAAATCCATAACTATTTCAATAATTTCTCATCCACAATTCCAGATAATCCACTTGTAATGCAGTGATGGGTTTCTTTTGTCGCTCAGTATAAATGTGAGGTATATTAATTGGAGGAAATTATTTATTATAAAGTTAAAGCATATGTCAGTAGCCGCAATGCTTTTGTATAAAAACAATTTTCAAGGTATATATATATTCATTAATTTCGTTTAGACATATGATTTTCTTCGCCCATTGTCGAAATTATAGACCGTCCGGTTATTGGTATAATTTCGTTATAATAAGTGAACTTCCATAAATCCACTTAAACCAAATATAACAGTTTCATTTCCAACAACGTAACATGCTTCTAAGTCATGCTACGTTGTACGGGTTATTCCATTATGATGATTATCTTCAGATAGATTATATTAAAAAATGGCTGAAATTAAAGCCAAACTCAAAACATTTATTCGTTCCGTATGTCGGCCATTATGTTGCCGTTCGAAGTGGGTGGGGGGCAAACTTCGTTAACTAAATGAAAGAATGAATGATGAACAGAACAACATGTTAAATATATGTAAAACATGTATTATTTATGTGATGTAGTTTGTAGCGTAAATATGAGATAAAATTTCATTAATGCTGCGTTATCGGCAACGGCGATAAACAAACAGGCGGTTAAACAACCGCTTCGGTGGAATTACCGCATCAGCGGTTGAACCACCGTCATTACATAAACGCTCAAACCGCCGCACATGTTACCGCGCTGTCGTGTAACCTAACGAAAATGGGGTAATGCATTCCAACCGCAACCGAACCGCCATTTAGCAGAGGTTGGAATGCGTTAGGTTAACCGCAGGAATGCGTTATATGTAAAGCTTACCGAAGTTCCCACTGTATGACTGTAATTGCTCACTTTCACTTTCATTTAACACGCGATGCCATTTCAGGGATGTTCCTTGTGTTTTCATCCGTAAATACTGAAGTGAAGTAATTATTCAGTTCCTCAGCCATACACACAGAATCAGAGATCACTGTTCCGTCTGAAGTCTTTAGTGGTCCGATACTGTCTTTCACTTTCTGGTTTTGTCTCATATATTTGAAGAAGCTTTTGCTGTATTGTTTAATATTGTCCGCTAACTTGGTTTTCAAAAGTTCTTTTTTTGCATTTATTTTAACTCATAACTTTGCTGTATGCAACTGACTTTCGTAGCGTTCTCGATCATGTTCATTATTTTAATGTTTGAACTTATCCACAAATTGTGTTTCTTACGAACTTCCCTAAGTGCTTTCCGAGTTAGCCACACTGGTTTAGTATTTTTCTTCAAGGAGCGTTTAGGAATATGTTTCTCTGATAATTCATTAATAATATTAACAATTGAGTCCCAGCTCTCTGATGCATTCTTTGATTCAAGAAACTCGTCCCAACTGTATGATGCTATCTCCTCGCGCATACCATTGAAGTCTGCTTTCTTGAAAGCTGGTAAAAATTGTTTATTGTCACCACAAATGAATATCTTAGCATGCACATTACATATAATTGCTTGATGATCACTGGATCCCAGCGCTCCAATAGTCTGAATGTTTGATACCATTCCGGGTCACTTAGTAATAACAAGATCTAAAATGTTATGTTCCCTAAGTTGGAATTGTGACATGTTGAAACATAAATAAATCATCAAGCAAGTCCAGAAAGACCATATCTGCTCCGCTAGCTGTCTGAAGTGTCCAGTCAATAGAGGGAAAATTAAAATCACCCATCAACAATAAATGTTTGCTCGCCAAATGCCGTAATATATCACAAAGTTTATCATTATTCTCCTCACTACTGTTTGGTGATCTATATACACACCCAACTGTTAGTTAGATGAAGAATCTATGCCAATATCACAGAAAACACTGTTCGTAAAACCGTCAGAAACCTGTAAATTCACCTCGGCACTTGGTAAAAATGTCTTTGATATATAATAGAACACCGCCTCCACGACCATTTAGAGTATCGATTCTATCTTGACGATATAAATTGTAACATGGAATGTGTAGTTCTGCATTAAGAATGTCACTATGTGTCCAAGATTCTGTAATTGCAATAATATCAGGTTTTACAACTTTTAACAACTGAACTTTTTAAAAAGTGGAAGTCAAACTTGTATCCGAACAATGTAACAATAACGTATTTACATTATTAGAAGTGCTAAATGGGCACTCTAGTTCAACTTCACGCGCACTATCCTCCTGTTCCAAGGAGGGCCCCGCACGACATGTTTGTACTCGTTTTTTTTCAGCCCTTTCTTTCGCATTCAGCACCTGCGTGCAGGAACATTTTTTTTTGTGAAATACCTACAATTTAATACGCTATTCCCTACTATGTCTCGGTGTGGCCAGTTCTACAATAACAACTGACTGGTGTATTACACGGGTAATATAAATAGAGGATAATTAATTGTTCGGTGTTGAATAGCCTGCAATAATACAACGAGTGTTCGTACGGTCTCC
>MOXH01000148.1_pt1 | contig 10232 bp, 11 predicted proteins | sample 1471181 | NCBI WGS metagenome assembly MOXH01 (sample SAMN05806436, study PRJNA327811) | mollusc metagenome | isolation source: Phylotype A (SB4) bacterial symbionts from gill | host: Thyasira cf. gouldii | place: Canada: Bonne Bay, Newfoundland | collected 2010-05-07
GCCTGGTGTTGCTATTACCCATAAAATTGATTTAAGGGGAAGTTGGCCTGCTCAGAGAATTATGTGCGTCAGCGCTGGCATTTATTGGTTTACGTTGACATGAATAAGTATTAGTTATATAGTTATCAATTACTTAAACAACTAACTAATCTTCTTTTAGCGGTAACTATCATGGCGTCTTCGGTAAAAATCACAGGGTATTCAAAAAGTAACGGTGAAGTCCTTATGGAGATGGAGCCACTGTGGTGGAATGCGAAAGAGCTGAAAAATGATGAGCGCTTTGCCGTGTCTCGCAGGGGGAGGCTCTATCACGATTATGGAGCCAATCTATCTCTAGCCGAACTCCAGGAACTCTACGACAGGTACAAAGGCAACACGACTACCACGCAGAAGTTGCTCTGCTTCAAATTGTGGCGACTCTCCTTACCATGCAAAAAACTGTATGACGCCCTAAACTCTCGCCCACAAAAGTATTCACACTTCCATGTAAAGGTTGTTGAGTGGGAATCTGGGCTGTAGATTTAGCTGCCTTGTCACAGGTAACTAATGACAAGTTGTAACTTCTCAAAAAGTCCGTGCCATAGGGGTGCCGTAACATCTTTTCAGGAGACGCAGTGAATAGGTTCCTGTACGCTCACAGCCGCATCCCTGCTGCTGTACGTACTGAAAAGGTGTCACTGCACCGACCTGAAAGTTATCCATCTGCACTGAGTTATTGAGAAGTTACGTTACGCTTCGATAACCGACCAAATCAACCTACAAAGAGCGCTTCTTCAACACCCTCCGCAAGAAAAAAGAACTGGCGTTTTCATAGTGATTTTCCACGGAAGACGGCTTGCTTCAGGAAACCCCAATAGAGTGCCTGCGGCACTGACTAATCCTGGTTTTTATCTATACTGAGGAGTAACTATTCAGTGGGTGCACGGGGTCGGAGTCAGTTATATTTAATGGCTCACTTCCTTGTAGGAGCGCTTTCTCAAAGCGCGATGAATATGTCCACCATGATGGTTGTTTCATCACGGCCCGAGAGACCGCCGCATGTTCTTCGCCAACAAGCTCGCTCCCGCACAGAACTACAGGATTATTGTGCATAGCCATTAAATATTATCGTTCAATTCGAACAGGATCATGAAACCAAATCACCGCAGCCTTATCCTGAGCCTTCTGGCAGGCACGTTCCTCTGGTCAAACGGTGGAGTGGCGCTCGCCCTTGAGCCGTTAACCGTTCAACTAAGGTGGTTCCACAGTTTCCAGTTTGCTGGTTACTACGCCGCCATCGAGAAGGGTTACTACCGGCAAGAGGGTCTTGATGTAGTGCTCAGGGAGCGGGATCCTGCAACAAGCTACGTCGATGAAGTGGTAGAGGGGCGGGCGGAGTACGGTATAGATGACGCAGGGCTGCTGGCGGAGCGGGTCAGGTTGCTAGATCCACGATTGGCAGAGTTAATTCATGAGATCGCTGAATATCTCGATTTCACCTCCCTCATCAAGGCACTTTGAAGGTCAGTCCGGGGAGTCTTAGCCTGATGAATCACTAACAGGTCAAATCAGAGCGATGGATCAGAGGTGCAATCCAGCAAGCCACTGGAACAGCTGAATCCCGGCAGGGGAAGAATTCAGCTGTTTCTGGTGAGTAACAATCCCTCTTCTCTACATCAAGCCAGGGTATCTTCATCCATCCGGGTAGAGGCGAGATAGAATTCGTGGCACAGATCTCTGACCTTATCATCGCCCCTGCACTTCATAGCGGCACGGGGATGCTGATTGAGGTGACCACTGATACCGTAGATATCGTTGAACCCCCACTCAATCTCATCCCTTAAAGGAACAAGGTGCTCCTGGATCGCCTTGTAGACCGGGCGCACATCGAACTTTGGGTTCTTGAGGAAGTTCAACAACAGCTCAAGATTGCAGTTACCGGCACCGCGACCAATGCCGTTAATGGTGGCATCGAGCATATTGACGCCGTCAATAATCGCCTGCTGGGTGTTTGAGAAGGCCAACTGCTGGTTATTGTGGGCGTGAAAGCCCAGCTCTTTGTTCGGTGCATACTTCTTGTACAGCTTCAGATAATCGGAGACCTGCTCAGAGTAGAAGGCACCGTAGCTATCGACCAGGTAGAGGTAATCCAGCTCTTCCACCTCATTGATCTGCGCCAGACCTTCGATCAGGTCAGTACGAATAGCCGCCGAAGGCGCCATTATGTTGATGGTGGTGAGATAGCCCAGATCCTTTGAGCGTTTCGCAAAATCGATACCCTTATCGATATCAGCAACGTAACAAGCGGTTCGAATCATATCCGACGGTGCCTGATCGGCTGGCTTCAAGACGGAAAAGTCGACCCGGCCGACATCAAACATTACCGCAATCAGTGGCCGATACTCGCTCTCATGAGAGTCGATCACCCGTTTCAGGTCATCATCGTCACAGAAGTTCCACTTACCGTACTTCTCCCGGGTGTACTCATCACTCTCGGTGAGCTTCTTCCCCAGCTCAATCACATCCACGCCTGAGTCACAGGCCGCACGGTAGACCGCTTTCACAAAGTCGTCCGTAAACTGATAGTTATTGATCAACCCGCCATCTCTGATGGTACAGTCCAGAACCTTGATCTCTTCGCGATACATCTAATTGACCTCTGCCGACAAAAAATAAATAGCGGGGAGTCTAGCACAATTTCTACCAATTACCGGTTGATAGTGCGGGTTATTTACAACACCTATCTAATCACGGCGTAACTTCTCAAAAAGTCCGTGCCATAGGGGGTGCAGTAACACCTTTTCAGGAGATGCGGTGAATACTTCCCTGTACGCTCACAGCAGCATCCCTGCTGCTGTACCTCCTGAAAAGTGGTTACTGCACCCACCTGAACGTTATCCATCTGCACTGGGTTATTGAGAAGTTACTAGGACGGAACCCGAAAGGCTTCTGCCAATAATTTACACCCGATGCCAGAATTTGCCAGGAACCTTTCAGGGTCCGACCTACAGGATAAATCTGATTTGCAGCACACTTCCCGGTAGGAGCGGCGCCTTCGCCGCGATGAACATCGCACACTCCCTGCAAATCCCCGTCGCCCCGAGGGCGGCGCTCCTACGGACATAGGAGCGCTTTCTCGAAGCGCGCTGGAGGTTTGACAGGTCACCGAGTGAGCACCTCAATCGCCTTACCCTATAGATAGTAGTGGTATAGAGATTTTCACTACATATCATGTCATTGCGTCATGTTTTTGAATATGTGTGACATTTAGCACTTGCTAAAAATTCATGATTACATTCTACAAATTGATGTGATAAATTGAGTGGATTGTGCACTGGCGTGATACTTACCACTGCTCATTGGAGTGTGATTTCGTTCATACCGGATCGTCATCATAGTCCTTAATCAAAAGGGTAATGTGTTGAGAGGTGAGTTGTTCGCTTTTCGAGATATTAGGAAGTGTGACCAAAGTAGATTTCAAATCCAACCGGGTGGATCTTGTACAACTATAAGTAACTGGAATCACCCAAAGGAGTGTTTTAACATGTTGAAACAATCGATAACGGCTATCTGGCAGCGGCTATTTGCTAAGCAGAGTGACCGAGATCCACAGCAGGCACTGAACAATAATGCCGGCGTTACGAGACGAACTTTTTTTAAGCGTGCCGCCTTCGGTGCGGCCTCCATCACAGGTACTGCAGGACTGGCAAAGTCAATTGTCGATTCGGCTCCACGGCCTGATATGAAAGGCCCCTACGTAAAAGATAATCACGCAGGCGAAGATGAACTACGTAACCGTGAATATGTGCTGATGTCTGACGAAGAGAAGGCTGAGATGGTGAATTCATTCATCGACAGCTACTCCAGCAAGGTATGAAGCGCTCATTGGCAGGTATGAGATTCGCCTCTCAATCAACTTTCAACCGCTCCGGTTTACTCGATTTTAAATCGACCAGGGGGTAATTTTATGTCCAAAGAAGACAGCAAAACAAATGGAGCAGAGAGTGCCTCCCGTCGTGATTTTTTGCGCAAAGCAGGCACTTACAGCGCAGCATCGCTTTCTGGAGCCGCGATGCTCCTCTCCACGCCTAAAGAGGCCAAGGCGACAACAAATGTCGAATGGTCCGAGCATTTTCAGAAAAACTACCGTCTGATGACGGATGAGGAGAAGCAGGAAGCGATCGACAGGCTTGAGAAACGCTACTCTGAAGAGTTTGGCAAAGAGGTCACCGTCGACGGCTCACTCGCAATGGATGGTGTGCTCTTCGGCTATGCACTGAACATTCAGAAGTGTATTGGCTGCCGACGTTGCGCTAAAGCGTGTGTCGCCGAGAACAACCAATCCCGTGGTGATGAGCAACAGATCGAATGGATTCGAGTGCTGCGCCTGGAAAAGGGGCAGTTCTCTACGGAGGACCGCGACAATGCAGGCTATCCTGGAGACTACGGTATCCAGGTCGGCGGCAATGCGTACAAGCCTTCAGGGGTCGTACTTGAGGGTCAGCACTACTACGAAGCCAACCAGGTTCCTGAGAAGGATGCCTTCTACATGCCCATGCAGTGCATGCAGTGTGAAAAGCCTCCCTGCGTCAAGGTATGCCCGGTTCGGACCACCTATCGTGATCCCGACGGCATTGTCGTCATCGATTACAACTGGTGTATCGGCTGCCGTATGTGTATCGGCGCCTGCCCCTACTGGGCACGCCGTTTCAACTGGGGTGAGCCATCGCTTCCGAACGAAGAGATGAACCCAGTGACCCACTACCTGGGCAACAGACCACGCATGAAGGGTGTCGCTGAGAAGTGTACCTTCTGTGTACAGCGTACCCGTAAGGGCCGCTGGACCGCCTGTGTTGAGGTATGTCCGGTTGGTGCACGCAAGCTTGGTAATCTACTGGATCCTGAGAGCGACATTCGCACGGTATTGCAGACCAAAAAGGTCTTCCGCCTGCGCGCCGACCTCAATACCTATCCCAAGTTTTTCTACTTCATGGATTAAGGGGCATCACGTGAAACGCTTTTTCCAATTCGCAATCGATTTTATCCGCGCCGGTTTTACCGGTGGTCTCATGTTCTGGGCCTGGATGCTGTTCCTCTCCTTTTTCATCATGCTCTGGGGTTATGGTGAATATGTTCAGATCCGTGACGGCATGATCGTCACTAACCTCACCGATCAGGTCAGCTGGGGACTCTATCTAGCCAGCTTTGTATTTATGGTGGGTGTCGCGGCAGCGGCGGTAACCGTTGTGTTTCCCGCCTACGTCTATCATCACGAAGAGCTACACAAGATCGTTGTACTCGGAGAGATGCTGGCCATCGCCGCAGTAATCATGTGCATGCTGTTCGTAACCGCCCATATGGGTCGGCCGGACAGACTCTGGCATATCTTTCCGGTCATAGGGATCTTCAACTGGCCCAACGCCATGCTGACCTGGGATGTACTTGTGCTGTTAGGTTATCTGATCCTTAATGTTATTGGTGGGTTCTACTTTTTGTTCAAAAAGTACTCCAACAAGCCACTCAACAAGCCGTTCTATCTGTCAGTGGTGTTTATTGCCATCGTTTGGGCGCTAAGCATCCATACAGTGACTGCGTTCCTGATCAACACCATGCCAGCACGACCCATGTGGTTCCACTCAGTGATGCCGATTAAGTTCATCACCACTGCGTTTGCAGCCGGCCCATCTCTGATCATTATCGTCTTTATGCTAGTGCGCAAATACACTCCCATGAAGATCGCTGATGAGGCACTACATATGCTCTCTCAGATAGTTGTCTGGTGTCTCGGTATTGCGCTATTTCTTGCCCTGTCAGAGGTTGTCACAGAGCTGTACGCCAGCACTGAGCACTCTATGGGACTGCAATATCTAATGTTTGGTCACAATGGACTGCATGGACTGGTGCCTTTCTTCTGGACCGCCATGGCATTGATGATCACCTCATTTATCCTGCTGCTGATTCCTCGGGTAAGAAAAAACCTGACTATCCTCCCCTTCCTATGTGTCGGTGTATTTGTAGGAATCTGGATTGAGAAGGGCATGGGCCTGATGCTTCCCGGCTTAATTCCTACGCCTATCGGGGAGTTCACAGAATACGTACCAAGCACGGTTGAACTGATGGTCGTAATCGGCGTCTGGGCAATTGGCTTCTTCATCCTCACTGTCCTTATCAAGGGTGCGGTTGGCGTATTGCTCGGGGATATTAGCTACAAAGAGAAGGCAGATGCGGCAGCAACCTAAGCTGGGTGGTCAAGAACCGACCCCAGCGCAGTGTTGCGTACCGACTCTACCTATTTCAGGAGACAAAAGACGATGATTAATTATCGGTTATTTAGTTCAGCTGTGGGCCTCACCCTGCTGGCTACCGTGTCGACCTCCCCCGTTTTTGGGGAGGCGCCCGCAAAGGGCAAAGAGTGTTTCGAAAGCAGGGATGGCCGAAGCCAGGTCCAGCAGCGTGAGATTGCCCCTGGCAAACTCAATGTTAAGTGTTCACCGACAACCGGTGGCGTTCTATGGTGGGGCGACCCCTTTGACGGCACCATCCCAATGGGAGATATGCCGGGGGATGGGGATTACGCCAATGAAGAGGCCGTAGTCAAACCGCGTGAGCCAGAGATCGATAAAAACAAGCTTTTGACGATCTGTGCGATAGCCTGCCACAACGGTGAGTATGTACCGGTTCCTCAAAACAAACTGCCACGTCCATTGTTGATGCACCAGGATATTGTGCCCGATTCAATGAATCTGCAGCACGGCAAAGGTGCCCTCTGGTGCTTGGATTGTCACCATAAAGATAATCGCACCAAGCTGACGGATAACTTTGCCAATGAGGTGAGCTTCAACCAGCCTCAGAAACTTTGCGGAAAATGTCATGGACAGGTTCTGCGACGCTGGCGTGAAGGTATCCACGGCAAACGTATCGGCATGTGGGGCAAAGGTGGAAAGAAGCGGTGGTGGACCTGTACCGAATGCCATAACCCCCATGATATTCAGCAAGCTGGCAGAAAATCGGGCTTTGCCCAATTAATTCCTGAGCCTGCACCTAATTTACCAAAAGGCATGCTCAATGCCGACCATGAGCGCGTCAAGCATGGTCCGGGGCATTAGAAGCCTCTGATACAAGTGACACCCCAGTAATTATTTTTTCTGGATTAACTCTTCCCGGCGACAGCGGGATTGAGTGTCACAGGAGACTATTCTGGCAACATTAATTGATTATGCGTAGAGGGAGAGGATGATCGGACTCAGGATAAAAAGTACATCTGATGCTCAACTGATCTCCCTACGCCCCCCTTTTCTTTCGTCCAACTTCTCGATTTTGGGGATTTATGCAATGACGACTAACAAGACACTTATCGCAGCCCTTGGGGCCATTAGCGTTTCACTTTTAGCTGGCCCTGTACTGGCACTAGATGCTGCTGGCCTTTATGTAGAACGTGCCTGTATCGCCTGCCACGGTGCCGAAGGCCGCGTACCTGCCATGGATGAATATCCCAAGCTTGCTGGGCAAAAAGCACCCTACATGCTCGCCCAGATGAAGGATATCAAAAGTGGCACACGTACCAATTCGCACTCTATGGCGATGAAAAGCATGATGTACATGATCAGCGATGAAGAGATGACAACTGTTTCTGATTGGCTTGGTGGCCTGCCGGAAAAGCACCCGCTATGAGTGTGGTATCGAGCGCGAGCGCTGAAGATGCCCCTGCCCCTGGTTCACAGCTCTTCGTCGCCAAGGCCTGCTCATCCTGCCATGGCCCTGACGGTCGCACACCTATCATGCCTATCTATCCCAAGGTTGCAGGACAGAGTGCTGGCTATACCTACAATCAGCTACGTGATACCAAAGATGGTAGCCGTGGTAATGGCCAAGCTATGGTCATGAGAGGTATCATGGCTGGCGTCACAGAGCCAGAGATGCGTACTATCGCCGACTGGCTTGCCACACAGTAAATAGCGCCGTAACTATTCAGCTGTACCTAATTTTGGGGCTGTTTTCACCAGGGGTCGAGTCGATTTGCCCACATTGATGTGAGCAATCGACTCCGAGCCCGAGCCCAGCTGAATAGTTACCCTAATGAATACCTATAGCCTGCCCTATTCTCGGACAGGCTTATGCTACTGGACCGCCAAGAGCACACACCCTACCGATCTACCCTCCTTCAGGCATCACCCTAAGCGGACTCTACCCGCCATCTGGCCAGAGAGCGTCCGTCAAGGTGACAATTTGCTCATAGTAAGCATCGCGATCCATACCGAGAATAGCTGAACCGAACAGTTCTGCATCGTCAGCAGTGGCCAGGTCACCGTAGTTGACCAATACCGACTGATAGAGGATCAGTGCGGGCAGCTGGTCGGGAAGATTCTCGAAGTGGCTGTGCAGAGAGATAAGGTAACCATCGTCGAGTCTCTCTGAGAGAGGCTCTGTCTTGGCGAAAAGCCCCGGCTCAATACCCTCGGAAACAAATTCAATCTTGACCGGGTATCGAATACAGCGTCTATCCTCAAGAATACGCAACACAACAGGGTAGTCTATTACGGGGCCGTAAAGGGTGCGGATCTCTTTTGCCTTATCAATTACATGCTTTGTGACAGCGCCATGAATCACTTTCCCAGGACGTTTTTTGACCTTCTTGTGTTCCATAAATTTACCATTAGCTCTTTAATATGTAAGTTGCTGTAGAAACTTACGCCAACAGTTTTATAATAACCCAAATTTCCGGCTATGAATCACGACTATATAAGGACACCCATGACAGAGTACAAGCTTAAGCTCTCCGATGAAGCTGAAACAGATGAGTCTCGCCAACGCACCCTTGATGAGCTTCATCACTTCATCGCTACCATGGATGGACGCCCTCTTGCCGTTGTCACACTAGATGACGAACAGAGCCTACAGTGGGATGAAGAGGGTGATATTGACTATCAGGATGAGTATGGACGGCAGATCGTCGAGCAGGTCAGTGACGGCACCACCGAAACACTGGTGATACGCAACAGCGAAGGCCTGCCGGTGGCACTAGCAGCCCTCGACGATAATAGTGGATGGCAAGGGTTAGGCATAGATAAGCGGCTGCGCTTTGAGATTGCCACCATGCTACAGAATGATGAAACTGAGCTCTATTGAACTCCCCTAAAGCATAAATCAGCACCGCACAAAAAAGGGGTGGCCGGAAGGCCACCCCTGATTCACCACTTAAGATAAAGTTAAATCTATTGCGCTTATGAAAACAAAAGTATTTAACTTTACTCTGCCCCGAATGACGCTTACTTAGGAATAATCTTACCCGTCTTACTTGTAGGAGCGACTTTAGTCGCGAAGGAATCTGGCACAATGTAAGGGTTTGGTGCGACGTTCATCGCGACTAAAGTTGCTCCTACGGTATAAAGACCGCTTAAGTAAGCGCCATTCTACTCTGTCAACGGGGTATAGCGGCGACCAGCCCCCTGCTCTTGGTGTCTGCCAGTCTGTTTACGGCATTACTATCGCCAGAATTCGGTTTGTCAGGGTATGAATACCCCTGCTGACGACAATGAAATCGATTGACTTTGTGGGCTGGAGTTCCTACCCTTTGTCCTCTTGTAATGAATATAATTCAATGCCAGATCAAGGCGTTGCGTTTACTCAACTGTTTCGTGACGCGGTAGCATCCACCGGAAGGAACTTCAGTCTGAATTTTTAACCGGCAGGTGGAATATGAAAACCGTATCGAAAGGTTCACACTGGCCATCAGTGTCATCCTCTTCTCTTCACCCTCATCCGCCCTGAATCTGGTATTCGACCCGGACAGCGGAACTCTTTCCACCGGCTCCACTTTCAGCAGCACTCAAACCTACAATGACGGTTTCACCATCCAGGCTGGCGGCCTCACCGGGGGGGTGCGCACCTACACGGTATTGGGTAACTTTAATATCTACAACGGTGATACGGTCAGTGCGGTGGCGGGCAGTGGTAATGCGGTGCGGGTGGTGGTGGCCAACAACGCCAATATTGCAAACGGGGCGACCTTTGATGTCAGTGCTATCGGCAATATCGGCCAGGCCGGTGGTGGAGCTGGTGGTGCAGGAAGTAGCGGTGGTGCAGCTCAACTCAATATTGGCACTGGTGGCGGCGGAGGTCTTGGTGGTATTGGCAGTACTGGTGGCAGCGGTGGCGCGGGCGGCGGCTGGTTTTATGAGGATGGCGATAATGGCAGTATGAGTTCTGGCGGTTCCGCAGGAAATAACGGTTCCACTGGTAGCAGTGGAACTAAT
>MOXH01000149.1_pt1 | contig 10172 bp, 5 predicted proteins | sample 1471181 | NCBI WGS metagenome assembly MOXH01 (sample SAMN05806436, study PRJNA327811) | mollusc metagenome | isolation source: Phylotype A (SB4) bacterial symbionts from gill | host: Thyasira cf. gouldii | place: Canada: Bonne Bay, Newfoundland | collected 2010-05-07
TCCGTCACCGACACCATCACTCAAACCACTCTTTTTAGGCTCAGGTATACACTTTTTGCCAAATACTATTGAAATCAATGAAAGCGGTTACGCCTTTGCTTAACGCAAATGTTAATGTAAATACTAACAGTCACCCAGTGACCTTGAACTTGACAAATCGATGTGTATGTGTGCTACCGAATATTATTGGAATCCGTCAAACCGTTCAAATGTTATTGCGATATCAAAATTGTTACGGACGCACGGACGGACCCCCTTTCGCCTATGGTGAGGGGATAATTATACTAGAGCTTTACACTGAGGGTTCAAACTACCATTCAGATGGATCAGTGATAATTTCTCTCTGGGTGAATCGGAGCTCATATCATCAATTCTCAACATGCTCTTGCCCCAAGATATGCCCCAATAGCAGGCAGAATACAAATGTCCCACAATTATACAGTTCTAGTCATTGTCGCAATGGCCATATATATAGTGGTAGTTAACTTCATTATCAAAATAATTCACTTTGCTGCAACATTATAGATACTGTTATGTGGTCGCATGACAAAGTTAGGGTACTCTGAGTATGCCAGACATGATCTGGAAGAGGGAGACCAACAGTTACTGATCTCCTTAATGCATTTGTAATGCACGGAAATCCTGAATTGAGCTGTGACACATTTTCTCTCGAAACAGATGCGTTTGTTTTCCTAATAGGGCACAATCCTACGCTTCCCAAGTCAATAACCATTATTAGGAAGAAAGACTTCCAATTTACGAAGTTTATACAAGACTGTGGAGCAAGCGATCTGATGTACTCATTGGTTGGTACTCATTCATAGGGAATGACAATACTGGGTCATTTGCTGGCATGTGGAGGCTGAGCAATATGAAGACATTTCTTCAACTGATAATTGAAATTCTGTACGTATTTGCTGCATTTAGTAAAATATATAATCTGTCAAATTGGATATATAATACAGATTGAGCAATAATATTCCATACCCTACATAATTGGTGGCATCAGTGCTTCAACTGTCAGACATTTCAAATGGCTATTATTTACCAAATATGAAAACGTAGGGCACAGCTACCCAAAACAATTACCATATTAATTCCCCCATACACTCCAGCTTGCTATATAGCATGTCCACAACTTCCTAAGAAACATGCTACTTCTGAGAGTCTGTAAATGACGGATTCCAGCCTGTGCACAGATACAACAATATTAGGGTTACCTACTTATCTTTGATGGCACACAATTCTAATAGTCCAGGCAAAGTAGCATTTTGCTTGGAACAAATTGCAACAGAATTTATTTTATGGCTATGCATTACGGTAAAAGTGTCCTAAACAACATACTAAAAGTCCTAAGAAATTCTCCCACGCAGATCGCAGAAATTTGCATAAATCCAAAATGGCGGCCAAAATAGACAATGTGTGTCATACGCCCTGCTCAAAATTAGTTTTCATGCTAATTTCATAAAATAAATTGCGATTTGTCGTATATCTTAGATTTGCGAATCATATTGAATGGAAACAAATGAATATAATCACATAAAAAATCAAATATGGCCGCCAAAATCTATTTTTAGTAATATTTTAACACCAATTAACCGTGATACGCACGCATTTCTTCCGAATCTAGCAATCGCATAGCATATAAAATACCTTTACGAGAACAATGATCCAGTGTCATTCACATTCGGACATTCATATAATAAAGCCAACATGTATATTAAGAATACAGCGTTGTTGTTGGGAGTGATACCCGTGTCCGAACTTCGAACGTTGTCGCGCGATGTGATAATTAATATCAGTGAAAATATAATACATGTAGGCTACGAGTACACACAATATACAAGTGGTATAATGACATGACGTCATTTTGGTACGTTTGGCTCCATACAGAATAACAACGCTAACGTTTATTTAGCACATTAAATCTACCCAATATCAGATTCTGCATCAAATCTGCACAAACGGTTGATTGAAACTGTTCTGTACGCTTGTGTATGCCTACATACTAGTAGTGAACATGGAAAACTGTTGCTTCTGTAATAAATCTACAGAAGACGGACGGGAAACCGTTATATTAAAACAAAAAGGCTGTGATGGCATAAATTGTGCAAGTGAAGAGCGTGGCAGTAATCTGCACGCATGTCCCGGACAAATTGTCCATTCAGCCTGTCGGCGTGATTACACCAAGAAACAAAATATCACGCGCGATTCAGCAGCCCTAGATCACTCACCTGAAAGGCGGAGTGAACTTCGATCAGATGAAACAGTCTTTGACTTTCAAGAAGACTGTCTTTTTTGTGGGCGACCCGCCAAGTACGGCTTGAAAAGGAGGGATGTAGATATTTTTCAAGTGCGCACTAAGGACTTCCAGGTCTCCGTTCTTGAAATATGTTCTACTAGGAAAGATAAATGGTCAACAAGTGTAGCTGGGAGACTTGCATCTGTGAACGATCTGCACGCGGCTGATGCTATCTATCACCAACAGTGTAGCGTTAATTTCAGAACAGGGAAAGATGCCCCAACTAAATATACAGTTGACTCAGCCAGTTCCTCAAAAAGACCAAGCTTGGATAGACCTGAGAAAGATGAAAGAAATAGAAGCTTTTCTGAAAGTCATGGAATATTTAGAAGAACACGATGATTGCCTGTCAACAATCGGCGAGTTGGTTGACAAAATGACCGAGTATCTATCAGAAAGTGAACAAGAACCATACAGCTCAAAATATATGAGAAAGAAGATCCAAGACCATTTCGGAGAGAGAGTGGTCATGACTTGCCTAGGTACAAAAGAAACGGTCATAACAGTGCGTGAAACTGCTAGTTCCATATTATATGACTTCCACAAGCAGCAGACTGCCGAGATTGGGGATGAGAAATTAAGTATCATCAACACAGCCGCAAAACTAATAGTCAGCGACGTAAAGTCAATGGAGATTGCTGGTGAGTGCTACCCATCCACGGACGATTTGAAAAGTGTAGATAAAGCCATGGAGTACATACCAGATTCATTAAAACGCCTTCTGCGCGCAATGTTTCCAGCTCAAAAGAAATGTATGAAGCTAGCTTCTATCGGTCAAGCCATAATCCAAGCAATCAGGCCAAGATCCCTCCTACCTCCCATCCAACTTGGTCTTGGGGTACAGATGCACCACCATAATCCATCCCGCTTTGTCATTGAAACCCTAAGGGAACATGGGTTTTCGGCATCTTATGCAGAAGTGAAACGGTATGAACGGAGTGCAGCTGTGTCGCATAAGCCAGTCATTCCAAATGTCGGCATGCATTCCTCTGTGCAGTATGTGGCAGATAATGTCGATCACAATGTGGCAACACTAGATGGAAAGGGAACATTCCATGGCATGGGAATCATTATGACTGTTACACCAGGCTCGCAAGCAGCAGATATCCCTATTCCAAAGGTGAATGCTAGTGCTGAAGACATTGTTGCTGTTGGAAAAATCAACATTGAGTACTTCAAGTTCTCTCCCAAATTGGCTCCCCTCATATATCAGCCGGTTGTTCGTACGATAGTGTCAGATCCCACATCAACTTTGGATACACTATGGAAGGCTTCTTTCTTGCTGCAAAAGCCACGACCATCTTGGTCTGGCATGATGCAAATGCTCCAACATGCTGACTATCCCGGACAGTCATGTGTCACATTTCTCCCGATGATTGACCTTGATCCCAGTGACCCATCATGCATATTCTCTACACTAAAGTTTGTATCAAGCCAAGCTGAGAAACAAGGTGTCACGCCAGTAATTACATTTGACCAACCGCTATACTGGAAGGCCCTAAGCATTACAAGATCACAACCACATCAGCAATGTCTGAAGAACATAGTTCTTAGGTTGGGCGGGTTCCATACTGAAATGAGTTTTCTGGGAAGCATCGGTCACCTCATGGCAGGTTCTGGTCTGCAGGAAATCCTTGAGCAAGTATATGCCAGTAACACAGTAAGTCACATGCTGACAGGTAAGGCTATATCACGAGCGGTGCGTGGTCATATGTTGGTGGACGCAGCACTGAACACAATGCTCATCGCTGATGTGTACGATGTCCCCGTACCAGTGAAGGAAAGGGATGAAGACACCGCCGAAGTCGAGAGTATGAGTGACAACATTCAAACTGTCGATGAAGACCAACAAGATACTGACTTGACACATGCAAGAACACTCTTCAATAAAGCAATGTCATCTGAGATACCCACGGATCAATTGTGCTCTGAGAAAGTAATACCTCGTATAGAGGCAAAGTTAGCAGAAAAGAAACGCACCCTGACCTCGAGAACTTCCATCCTGTGGCTGCAGTACATGGACATGGTTGATGTACTTCGAGCCTTCCTAAAAGCGGAACGAACCGGGAATTGGAAGTTACATCTGCAATCAGTTTGTGAAATGCTGCCATATTTGGCTGCGTCGGGGCACAATTTATACACAAAGTCTGCCCGCGTGTACCTGCAAACGATGAACGATTTGCCACAGACTCACCCAGATGTATATACCATGTTTGTACAGGGTCATCATGTGGTGAGGCGCAGCGATAGATACTGGGCAGGTCTGTCGACAGACCTTGTCATCGAACAGGCCTTAATGAGAAGCATCAAGACACAGGGTGGTCTAACACGAGGGCGCGGTATGTCAGAGCTGCAGCGACTGATTTGGATTCTTGCCATGCCGGCCTGTGCTAACATGAATGAAAGCATGCAGAAGCTCACTGGAGTCACTTATGAAACAAGTGAACAGCACAAGGATACTTCAACTGCTAGACAATCAAGAGATCTGTCTGACACCATGGACATACTTTCATTCATCAAGGAGCATGATCCGTTTGCAGAGAACGACTCGCTTGTCAACATTGCAAATGGCATGACAGCTGAGAAAGGTGTCAACGTCGAGAGGTCAGTTGAAGTTGGCAACAAGGTACTAGAATATATGGTCAATAAGTCCGTAGAGGAGTTCACCTTTCGGAAAGCTGACCATGCAGTGACCCTGGGTTCCAAATCAAACATTAAGGTCAAAGGACAACCAGTGAAAGTCGATCCACAACTAATCTTCCAGCGACTGGTCTTCTTAGGAGAACGATTATGTGATTTACCTTCACTCTTCAAGTATGAACTGTGTAGCCACCCGCCATCATTATTCGATGCACATGGTCTCCCTTTGGAAGCTAAAAAACCAGTGTTAGCTGACGTGATATGGAAAGGCATAACAGAGGAACACAATCAACCGACTGATCCGGTCCGTTATGTCCTAGATGGTGGAGCACTGTTACACAGACTGCCTTGGCAAAGAGGATCGACATATAGCAGTGTGATACAAATGTATGTCACATATGTTACACAGAAGTATGGATCGGCCGATGTCGTCTTCGATGGGTATGCTGAAGGGCCGACAACAAAGGATGCAACACACACGCGTCGAACCGGCGGACGTGAAGGTCTCGCGGTTCATTTCACAGGTGGTATGGTCATTCAGTCAAGCAGGGACGAATTTCTAATTAACCGCGCAAACAAACAGCGATTCATTCATCTCCTCAGTGCCGAACTTCAGAATGCTGGTTGTACTACACACCATGCAGAGCATGACGCTGATGTCCTCATCGTAAAGACTGCCGTCGCAACTGCCAGCACCCATGATACGGTTGTTATTGGAGATGACACCGATTTGCTTGTCTTATTGCTTCATTATGCAGAGCCAGACTCTTGTCAGCTGTTCTTCGCGCCAGAACCAAGACAGCGGTCAAAGAAAACCAGGTCATGGTGCATACAACAGACAAAGGAACTCATGGGAGAAGTTGTGTATGAACATATCCTCTTCGCACATGCAATACTCGGGTGTGACACCACGTCTCGTCTCTTCGGTTTAGGAAAAGGAATTGCTGTCAATAAGCTGAAGAATGATGCAACCTTTCGTCAGACGGCCAAGATCTTCAGCAGGACTGGACAGACAAGGGACACTATCATTGGGTCTGGTGAAAAGGCTATTGTGTTGTTGTATGGCGGAAAGCATGATGACGGATTGGATGCATTCCGATACCAGCGGTGTTCTGATAAGGTGTTGAATGGCGCTGTTCTGGTGGAGCCGCAATCCTTGCCTCCATCATCGGCCGCTGCTAAGTACCACAGCTTCCGGGTGTACTACCAAATTATGGAATGGTGTGGAGAAACAGAACTAAACCCGACTGAATGGGGTTGGCGTTTGCAAGATGGTCCGTATGTTCCTGTGCAGACCGACATTCAGGCAGCTCCATCAAATCTCCTCGACATTATCTGCTGCGCGTGTAAGACGGACTGTTCAACGCGAAGGTGCAGTTGTAAGAAGTATGGTTTACCATGCACGGCAGGTTGTGCAGAATGCCGCGGCACGAGTTGTACTAATTGTCCGGTGATTGACATGACAGATGGTTAGATTAGCCAGTGATTTGTCTGCAGAAATGGAGCCTGCATATTCCGCGTATGAGCAGCGGTATACAGCAGAGACAGCAGTATGCATACTAAAGCATGTCATACGTACAATGGGTGTCTACAATAGGGTTAATTTAGCAAAGTAGTGTGATGCAACACACGCAAATTGTAAACATGGCGAAATTGACGCACGTAACTGTACATAAAAACGCATTTTTTTTTTTCGTTGTCGTTTGGCCCGTCTGCATATGACCCAATGATCAGACAGACGTAAAACCCTCTCACTTTGACTTATGTTCAGTACATGCTATATCTTAGATTATTCTGGCGGCCATCTTGAAGTTACATTTGCACCAAATCAATATGGGTTAAGTGACGGCTTGCACATATGGATCATTTAACCCACACAACATCATAATATATTCAAAATATTGATAGGCAATTAGACAGCACAGTACTAGCTAGTATGTCATGTTGCCATATTGGCGGCCATTTTGGATTTATTCTGACACTATTTCACAGTATATACTTAATCTATGATACCATTGTTTAGTGACATAACATCATTGTATTTGGAGTTTAACATGCGATATATTTTCTTGCAAACCACTCAGAACACGTCATAGAATGCACATTCTTTTTCCATTTTGAATTTATTTGAGTACCGTACATCTATATATGTGAGACATGATATCATTTAGCGAGTTGGCCCCAAAATTCGGTGTATACACTAAAATACATAGCATATGCTGCATCCACAGCAGTATATAACAGCATAGTATATACCACTGGTATTTTGGCGGCCATCTTGGATTTCTCAATTTCCTCAAGGGTGCCAAGGTGGCATCACTCGGATTCATAATTAGTGGACATTCAAGTTGTAAAAACCATCAAAACATATTCCGCGGACGGTGTTTTTGGGTTTAGAGGTAAATTGGCGTTTCGCAACTGCACTACTCTGTACGGTGGTGAATTGCAGGTAGAGATCGCCCAATCGCTCTCTCACTATTGTACAGTTGTCGTAGTAGCGTCATAATTATGATTTATTATGATGCTATTGAATAACTGTCATGTTGTTTGTTCCAGTTAATACTTAGAAAATGGTATACAATATAAGATAATAGAGGATGAAGCGATATAATTGTTGCTTTCATTTTAATGTCACTAAAAATAGATATATGGCAGCCATATTTAATTTTGCAAATGACGAATTTGTGTTTTCTTTATTTAAAACAAACCTACAACCATAATAGACTGCAAACCCGTGTAAAAATAATGAAGTTTGCGCGAATTTTCATATTTAGAGACGGGATATGGCAAATAATTGACTTTTGGCGGCCATGTTGGATTTATGCAAATTACTCCGATCTGCGTGGGAGGATTTCTTAGGACTTTCGATATGTTATTCAGGACACATCACTGAAATGCATAGGGGTACAATTCATTCTGTTGCAATTTGTTCCAAGTTCAGCTATAAAATGGGCTGGTTTGCTTGGACTATAGCATAATATACTTTGATTTCTCTTGCTGGTGCTCAGTTGGCATTACAAACGGGCGTACCCGGATACCAGCGGCCTACTAGCTTTATTTTCTGACCTTTGTACGTGACCTTTCAGTTTGCCATCTGATTGGTCAGTCAACTGATCTAAACAAGATGGCGGCCGAATTGAAATCTTCAGTAGCCATCGCTTCAACCGAATTTTGTCGAATATGTACAATAAATCTGAATTACCAAACGAAAAATACCTCTTTATTGTGTTTCCATTGCTTAGTAGCGGAGGTGTTCTGTGTACAACTGGCAGAACATGGTTGATTTTTTCGTAAATACATCTGAAATCAAATCTTCAGTAACGCTTGTTGTTATCGTGGAGGCGGCCATTTTTACAGACGTCACGTAATTACGTCACGATATTTGACAGTTATAACGTCAAAATATGACGTCAAACACGTGAAAACAATTAAGAACAAGGTTGCGGTATAAACTAAATACATGGTTAGTGTCGCTGAATACTTTATTCGCTAAAGCTCGCCCCAATAAAGCTGTCTAGGGCTCAACCGAATATATTTTATATTCAGCGGCACTAACCATGTATTTTACTATATTATTAAAATTTATGAATTGATGATGTCTTCTACCATTACTTAGGAAGTTAAAACCGAGCTGAAAGCGACGTCCAAATGAAATAGAAATATGGAGAGAAAGGCCCTAGAGTTCAAATGTACGAGGGGTGATCCAGAAATACGAGACTTTTGCTATGCTGACCATACTGATGATTGAAAGTGGACATGTTACACATCAACATACTATTTAATATCGTCCCTATGAACGCTATAGATCATCATAAAACACTACATGTACAACATATTTTAAAAATACAGAGTTTTGAAAAACATACATACAACGTACACGGAGCAAGGTAACAACGTCAGCGACGTCACACACGGTTTTACGTTGTCTGATGAGCATGACACGTTAAACGGTGTCAACTGCTCAGTGTCTATGCTGCCTATGCTGTTGGCATACAACCGACACACTCCAGAGAATGTTTCTTGTGAATAAGGTATAGATCGAGAACAGACGTCTTTTGTTACATACGTTCAGCTTACCGCATCGACCGGTATCACACCTCCCCTCAGCCTTTCTCGAAATATTCACCATTTGCGTCTATGCATTTCTGATGCCTCGCCAGCCACTTGCAGAACGTGTCTCTGTACCACTGTTCCGTGTACTTCGTTACAATGCTTCGGGTAGCATATCTCAGTTCATCCAAAGAATCGAATCGTCGCCCTTTCAGATGGGGATTTAACTTCTGGGAAGACGCGGTCCATGGGCGCCAAGTCCGGGCTGTACGGTGGTGGTCTAGTAGCTGGAACCCCAGGAGTTTCAATTTCTAACAACGTTGATCCCGCTTTATGGGTCGGCGCATTGTCCTGGTGTAGTATTATACTGTCCAGATCCAGATTTGGTCTCTTCTTTCGTATGGCCTGTACGAGATCACGGCTTGGCACCTTTGAACAATATGCGGCGTTGACATTCTGGCCTTCGGGAACTGCGTGGCACAGGATCATTGCTTTTCTGTCCATAAAGAACACAAACATGTGTTTCCCGCCCGACTTAGATACACGCGCCTTCTTTCGGTGGTGGTGAATTCGGCGTTTTCCACACTTCCGACTGAGCTTTTGTTTCAGGATCGAAATGCCGTAACCAGGTCTTGTCGGTAGTGATGATGTGGTCCAGGAACGCATCTCCTTCCCGCCCAAACCGAGAAAGAAACTGCCGTGACGCGATAACTCTGTTCTCTTTCTGATCCTGTGAAAGGAGCTTCGGAACCCATCTAGCGCTAACTTTCCGCATGTTGAAATCTTCAGTTATAATTCTGTGTACTGTCCCATATCCAGCACCAACGGAATCTGCGATGTCTCTCACAGTTGATCTTCTGTCCTCATCAAGTAACTTCCTTACGTTTGCCGATAATGTGTCAGCAGAAACAGCATTTCTCGCACATCTAGGATCATCGTCAATCGACTGTCTACCATCTCTGAATCTCTTATGCCATTTGAACACCAAAGCGCGACTAACTCTCTCCATGTTTGAACGTTCAATCATGTTCAATGTCTGTGTCGGCGTGTGCCCCAAGTTAACACAGAATTTTATGATGACACGCTGCTCCGTGGCGCTTGACGACGTCATCATTTTTTAGCTTCTTCGTTGAGCAACACTGTTAGATGTTTTCCTGTTGTTTTTCAACGGAACCGGATG
>MOXH01000150.1_pt1 | contig 10134 bp, 11 predicted proteins | sample 1471181 | NCBI WGS metagenome assembly MOXH01 (sample SAMN05806436, study PRJNA327811) | mollusc metagenome | isolation source: Phylotype A (SB4) bacterial symbionts from gill | host: Thyasira cf. gouldii | place: Canada: Bonne Bay, Newfoundland | collected 2010-05-07
AACATTCCCTCTCCCTATGGGGGAGAGGGCCAGTGTGAGAGTGAATTAAATCAACGACTTATCTATGACCCCCCTCACCCCAACCCTCTCCCCAAAGGGAGAGGGAGTTAACGGGACAGCAGTGATCTGAAACTGAATAGCGAGAATAGGCTAAACTTATAAGAAGTACTCGACAGAGAGCGGTTTCGATAAGAAGAGGCGAGAGTTATTTCCATGTCGTTGGCAAGAGCGGTTGTTCAACACTGTTATGACCTTGAAGACTACCCCCCGCTATAAGCGGACGAAACGCTTCTTTTTGATGTGATGGAAAACCCTCAATCAAGGATCCGCCCCTATTTCGATATCTTTATGATCCTGCTGGTGCTCTCCAGCGTCTCTGTTCTAATCTATGAAGTGAAAGTTGATCTTGGCGTCCCAGGGGATATTTTCGAGTGGTTCGCAGTCTCCATCTTCCTGACCGAGTATCTGCTACGCCTCTGGCTCTACAACGATATCCACAAAATCTTTATTGATCACTACGAGCGGGCTGAGTTTGTCGGTGGTCGCTTTAGCCTTGGCGCGCCCTTGAAAGAGGTGTTGTTGAAGAAGTGGGACTACATGTCCACGCCCATCGCCATTATCGATCTGCTGGCGATCATTCCCAGTTACCGCCCTCTCCGTTTTCTTCGCATCTTCCTGCTGTTTCGCCTATTCAAGCTCTTTCGCTACGCCCGCAGCATCAATGAGTTTGTCAAGATCCTTGCTGAGAAACGGTTTGAACTTTACACCCTGGCGATTTTTATAGCCTTTATGGTGTTTACCTCTGCCTCCGCCTTCTACTTCTTTGAAGCTCAGGCAGAGGGGGGGGGGATTGATAACTTCTTTGACGGTATCTACTGGGCGCTGGTGACACTTTCAACCGTGGGTTATGGCGATATCACACCCAAGACCAGTGAGGGGCGTGCTATTACGCTGGTGCTGATCCTTAGCGGCATCGCGGTGTTGGCATTCAGCACCTCGGTGATCGTGGCCGCCTTCAGTGAGAAGATGGATGAACTGAAAGATAACCGCGTCTTCTCCGAGTTGGAGAAGAAGAAGGGGCACCACACCATTATCTGTGGTTATGGACGGGTCGGCCAGATCGTCGCCGAGCGCCTGGCGAAGGATAGAGAGCACTTTGTTGTTATTGACCGAGAGCCGGAATACATCAACAAAGCGAAGCGTTTGGGTTATCTGGCTATAGCGGGCAATGCTGAGAGCAATGAACTGCTTGAACAGGTGGGAATAAGAGGGCGGGCCAGCCGGATCCTCTGTCTCACCGGTGACGATGTGGCCAATGTCTACATCACGTTGACCGCCCGTTACCTCAATCCCGATATAGAGATTGTATCTCGTGCCAACCGGCAGGAGGCGGTGCGTAAACTTCACCAAGCGGGAGCAAACCATACGGTAGCGCCATTTAAGTCGGTGGCGCTGATCGCCGGGGAGTATGTGGGACAGCCGGTCGCTTTTGAGGCGATTCATGGCATGTTATCGGGAGAGAATGGTATCGGTTTGGATACAGTGGTGGTGCATGGTGGCTCCTCCATTGATGGTTTGACGGTTGGTGAGATCGACTTTTTTGCCAACAAGCTGATTCTCTTTGGCGTCATTAGCCAGAAAGATGGTAAAAAAATAGCCGGGGGGGAGATTTATCAACTGAGTGACCGTTCCCTCCATTTTAATCCCCAGCAAGGGTTTGGGCTGGTTCCAGGAGATGTACTGGTGTTGATTGGGCATGAATACAGTATCACCCACTTCAAAGAGCGCTTGGAGAGGGGTGTGGAGTTGAGTAAATAGTGATCAGAAAACACAAAATTATTATTTTTGGCTGTAACTCTCTCAGTGCCGCAGTGGCAGAGCAGTTGAAAGAGCGCTCCTGGGAGCTGCTGGTGGTGGCGCGGGACAAACAGTGTCTTGAGAGTATGTCTGCCCGCGGTTTTGATACCCTGTCGGTGGACTACACCGATGATGATGAGCTTCGGGCGCTGGGTATAGGTAAGAGTGTTGAGATTGTTTTCACCTTTTTTGAGGATGATGCGAAAAATGTCTTTCTTACCATCAGTGCCAAAGATATCGATCCGCAGTTGAAGGTGATCTCTCTGACTCAATCTGGAGACTCATCCCACAAGTTACTTGCCGCAGGGGCGACAAAGGTTGTTGACCCCTATGAGATCAGTGGGCGAAAGATCTACGATATGTTGAAGCGCCCGCTGATTGCCGAGACTATCGAGAGTGTCGTTTTTGGTCAGGACTACCTGAATCTTGCCGAGGTGGCGATAGAAGAGGGGTCATTCATGGATGGCAAACGGTTGGGTGAGCTGGCACTATCACGTCACTATGATCTGGTTGTTCTGGGGGCAATCGACAGGGAGTTGGGCGATGAGTTCATCTTTGCCTGTAGTGGCACGGACCACAAGCTCGATCAGGGGGATGTCCTGGTGGTGATAGGTCAGGCTGAATCAATCAAACGGTTCAAGAAAGATGCCCTGTTGCCAATAGCAGAGCATTGACAGCGGTTGAGTTATGCGGGTGCCTGGGTGAGCAGGCCAGTAGCCTGTTCAGCAGAGATCTTTCCGTAGGCCTCAAGTGCCATGGAGCCAGCCGCCTTGATCTGGTCACGTACCCGTACTGCCAGGGCTGATGCCTGATCTGGATCATGAAGCGATGTCCTGCTGTTCTCGGCAGATACTTGGCTGAGTGCTTCACCCGCCTGACTCAGGCTGACGGTATCACCCGGTGCTTGAGCAGCAGGATCCGTCTCCTTCTCTGGAGCCGCTTGTGAAACCGCACTCTTCGTGCTTGATTTGTCACTATCTGAAACCTGAGTTCGATCAGGGATCTGTGCCGAAATCTTGTCACTTGGAATTGAGCCGACCATCTTAATTTCTCCCGAGATGCCATTTAACTGGCGCTCTCCATGAAGTGATTCTCTGTTACCTTAAGTTAAGCAAAAGAAGGGCCAAAAATCTACACCCAAACTCAACTTAATTTGGCTTATCCAATCATATTGTAGCGGATTTTACAGAAATATCTGGCTCATATTCATCCTAAAGGGGTCTGTTCCTGCAAATAAAACAGGTAACTGAATAGTTACCCTATTAATTATTGTCAGATCCATCCAGTTTTAGTTTGCTGATATCGGGGATAATTGCTGGCTCAGGCTCAATATGGCAATCCTCAAGACTTCCTGAATTGGCTGGATTGAGGGTGAGTTCACTGGTATCGATATCGGCAACAGTGGCGAGAGGCACCTGATCAAGGTCACTGCCGACAGGGGCGAGGTCTATGCCGCTAACATCAGGGATCTCGGCGGTAGGGCGCGGTGTCTGATCAAACTCACCGCCAGCGGGGGCTAGATTGATGTTGCTGATATCGGGGAGATCGGCAGGCTGCTTCTCTATGGCGCAGTCGGCAAGGCTGCCGGTACGTGGTGGCAGCAGTGTCATCTCCTCCGTTGCAGCGGGAGAGAATGCCTCTGCTACCCCTGCTTCTGCAGAGGCTTGATATCCATCAGCGCCCCAGCATTTCGGAAGGCGACGCGGTATTTTATTGCGGTATCCTGATCCACGCCGCTTTTTATTTTTACCGGGTTGCCTGAGAAGAGCTGGTTCAGCAGGCTATCTTTGGCTTTGAACATCCGGGCAAGGTTGCTGCGTACCTCTTTCGGATCCTTGTCGCCCATGATCTCGCCAGAAAAAAAGAGATCATATAGTGGTTCAGACATAGTCGATTCCTTAATCTGAAGAGTTTATCTGGTTACTTACTATTTGCCTGAAGAGTTGAGTGAAATAATGCTATTTTTGATTGCTTCCTCAACATAGTAGTAGAAGAAGGCAGGGGTAGTATAGCCGATAATACTTTTGTTCAGGGCATGGCCGTTCGGTGAAAGGAATAAGAGTGTTGGGGTGAAATGGGCATTGTAATCTGCCGCCAGATCCCGACCGCTACGCACGACCCCAGAAAAATCTTTCACCTCCACTCCACCATCAATGGAGAGTTCTCTGATCATCAAATTCCCCTTAAAGTCCTCTCCCCTGATCATCGGCCGAATGACATCCTGTTTGATATCTTCACAAAAGGGGCAGTGCTCCTGAGATACCAATACCATAATGACCTCCCTCTCTTGCTTGGCGGTTGCACCATCCGACATCAGATCGGATGCCTCCTCGACAGTGACTTCAGGAAGTGAAGATTGAACATGATCATCGGCTGTTGATGCGGTAAGTGGAGTGAAGAGGAGCATTAGCAGGAGTATCTTAAGTCGCGGTAGGGTCGGTTTCATTATGGCTCCAGAAGTTTTCGTGTATCGTTCATCGCTTGGTACTCTTCTATGTCGATTCCAGCAGCGGGGAGGTTTATTGCATCGGGGTATCCACTCGCCTCTCGTCCCCGCTGATCGGCATCACAACACCAGTCAGTCAGCCAGCTGGAGAGCCGCCGGTATTCAATATCAGTCAGCCTTTTACCCACATTTCCAAGAATGTCATGAAAGCCATTGCGGGAGAGCTGTCGATAGATGCGCGCAATCTCATGGCTACTCTCTCTGAGAAGGGCTGGGAGTAGTTCGTCTGCATACTCCTGCAACAAATTGGCACGTGTCTTTTCCGAGAAGCTGTCGATGATTTCAAGTAGTCGATTATAGGTTGCCGTGTACTTCTCAGTCCCGGCATGCTCGGTTATAAAACCTTCAAGGGTAATCAGTGCCGCATGTTTTCTCGCCGTATTGCTGCTGTTGTTAACGATCTTTCGGCAGAAATCTGTCAGCTCCTTTGCAGAAATAAGTAGGGTCAGTGGTTCGGTGCTGGGTTCCATAGATTGAGATTACCCGTTTCGGACGGCTTATGGAATGGTGCTCTCGAGCCAAGGGAGCCGTGGAACAAGTTGAGAGCGACTGCCTTGCTCTCTGGAGATGCCGTATCGGCATCGAAACTTTTGCTAAAAGCCTGCTATCAGCAGTTCTGCTGTGGTCACCTCTGGTCGATTTTAAGGTACAATTCCGGGCGCCTGTCCGAGGATAGATCAACCTACTGCGAAAAAGAAATTTTGGCCCATTTTTCAGATCATTATTTGTTGAATTAAGAGTGACTATTCGCCTCAAATGATCAAAAAACTGGAGTCAAAATGGCATTCCCTCGCTAGGTCCCTATTCTCGGACAAGTTCCCTGGATGTTAGGTGCGGCGAATGGTCACTATTTTCAGATGGTGGCGGAGCAAGGGATGCGGCTGCTATCGGAGCGGGTTGTCTACTGTCAGTCGGTACAGAACAGACGCTGCAGACTCTTATTGAAGTATCCCAATGATCATGAAAGTTGTTTTATTACTGCTGTTGATGCTGTTTCCTGTCACGCTGGTCGCCCTGGGTATGGGGGAGATAACCCTAAACTCAGGGCTGAACCAGCCCCTTGATGCAAGAGTTGAGCTGGTAGCCGCAACGCCTGATCAGTTAGAAGATATCAAGGTAAGGCTGGCATCGGCTGCGCAGTTTGAAAAGGCTGGGGTGGAGAGGCCCTTTGTTCTCTCGAAACTCCGCTTTCAGCCTAAAGTATCCAAGATTGGGGGGCTGTTTATTCAGATCACTTCACGCCAAGTGATTGTCGAACCTTTCCTCAATTTTATGATTGAAATGGACCTTACGGGTGGGCGCTATTTACGCGAGTATGCCATTCTGCTGGATCCCCCTCCCTTCCGCTCAGCTGTAGAGCCTGGTGCCAAGCCGTCGTCTGCGGTTCTGTCTCGTGTTTCTGGAGAGCGTTATGGCCCGGTTGCCGCAGGTGAAACCCTGTGGGGAATTGCAGAGAGAACCCGTCATCCTGCGGGTGTGACTGTTGAGCAGATGATGCTTGGACTTCAGCGGCACAACCCCCAAGCGTTTGATGGTGGCAATATCAACCGTTTGAAGCGTGGGGTGGTGCTGGATATTCCTGCGCGGGGGGTGATGCTCGCGATGGGGGCGGCTGAGGCAAAGAGTGCATTCAGGCAGCAATTGCAGCAATGGCAAAAACGGCCTCCACCCCCTTTAGCGGTGACAACGCCTGAGAGGGTGCACTCTCCTGGTAGTGCAGAGCCCACGGCTCAGGAGCCTGCTGAGAGTGAGCTTAAGCTGGTGGAAAACAGTGGAAAACAGTCAGCCTCCGGTGAGGGGCGTGTTGCCTACCCCGTGGATGAGTCAGATAGGCTCCATGAAACGATCCTCGATACGGCGGGTGACCTGGCGGCAGCACGCGATATCAATAAGGGGTTGGCCGAACTCAAAGATAAACTAGCGTTACAGATGGACCAGCTTCGCCGTGCATTGGAAGAGCGAGATGAGGTGATAGCGAGGCTGTCACAGCAACTGGATGAGCTTGAAATGACAGGTCAAGCCGCCTCAATGAGCGAATCCCTGCTACCTGCTGCAACGACTGCTGAAGCGCCTCCTGCAATAGCGTCGCCATCTACCGCTTCAGAGGCGAACAGTAAGTTACTGTCGATAGATTTTTCTCTACCCTCTTATAACAGTGGGCGCTCCTGGATAAGTGATTACTGGCTGCTACTTATCACCATAATAGTGATGATAACGGCCATAGTACTGGGCATATTGTGGCGCGGGAGAGGACGCCATGATTTGAGTGACCCCCATGCAGATATGGAGCTGTTTCAGGCGATTCCTATAGATATGCCGGTAGTAGAAGACTCTCTCCTGATGGCGACGAAGCTAGATAACCCAGGAGAGAGCGCTCTATACCAAGTGAGCGAGAACCTCTCTAACGCTAACAGCGATGCCGCATCGGTGATGATGGAGGTGGATATCTACCTCGCCTACAGGAGATTTAGTCAGGCAGAGTTATTGGTCAATACGGCGATCACGACCTTTCCGGAGAGTGTCGAGCTTAAAGCGAAGCTACTCGAAATATACCTGTTTCAGGAGAATAGAGAGGCGTTTTCCGACTATCTGGATGAGGTCCGCCCGCTTCTCACAAGAGCCCCTTCCGCTGTGTGGGGACATATCGTTGAAATGGGGCTGGATTTAGTGCCGGATCACCCTGTGCTGGTATCACTGGCTGTAGCGTGGGAGCAGGGTGGGGCATCTGAGGCTGGTCAGCTTTTAAATAGTGAAAGCTTCATTGCCGGTGATGAGATCGACAATATGGAGATAGATTTAGAGATCGATATCGATTCCCTCCTTGATACCAGTTCAGTATTGACGAGGTTTGCTGATGATGAGCAGAAAATACCTGCTTTGGGCGGGCGTGGAGGCGTTCTAGGGGGCAGTGCCCTGGATGCGCTAGAGCAACCTGAGGTCACTGCCCAAGAGGTAGTGACTGATGAGTTGATCTCACTAGATGCCCTTAACCTGTCAGATCTGGAGGCGATCGACTTTAATCTAGATTTAAAAGAGGAAAATAAGGCCTAATCTACTTGCTACTTTTCGTTTGGACAGAGATGTAGTATACCTACACTCTCCTGTATGAAATAACCACAGGATCACACAAACCGGCCCACAATAAGAGCTGGAATTAATGAAAACCATAAAAAGAGGATGCATACCATGCAGGTTAAAGAAGTAATGAGCCACTCCCCGCGGACTGTCACTCCCGATACAGAGCTGCTTGAAGTGGTGTCGCTGATGTGTCTTTATCGTTACAGCGGTCTGCCGGTGATGGAGGGAGATAAGATGGTTGGATTTATTGCCGAGAAGGATGTGCTGAATCGGTTATTTCCAACCTTTGAAGATATGATGACTGATGGACTTAGTGGTGTCGATTTTGAGGCGCTGATGTATAGCTACAAAGACGTGGTTGGTCTCAAGGTAGAGGCGCTGATGGTGAAAGGTGTCATCACCGTTTCACCTGAGGAGCATATTTTAAAGGCAGCTACTACTATGGTTCGCAACAAATTCCGTCGTATTCCTGTGGCTGAAGAGGGGCGTCTTGTCGGTATGCTTAGCTTGGGTGATGTTCATAAAGCGGTTTTTCAGGCCAATATTCACAAAGGTATCTGCAGGTAGTCCAGAACTCGCTCCATCAGCCGGTATTGATGCTGGCTGATGGCAGCCTACTTCTCTGCTGAGATGTAGCAGATCCAGCCAGCGTCCGCTTCACCCTCCTCAACCGGCTCAAAGATCCCATCGGCTTCACCCTCTTCGTCCCAACCTTGCCAGTAGATGGTGATATTGCGGAAGCCGGTCTCTTTTAGTAGTTCCCTTACTTCCGGCAGCGTCCACAAGCGCCAATCATAGCTGAAGGCGCGCTCCATCCGTGATCCATCTGGAAAGGCGAAGTCGATATGGCAGATAAGACCGCCACTGATGGGCTCGTATTTCTCCTGGTCCCAGATATAGGTGAACTCACCATCGTTAATCTCTCGCTCTTCTCTGATTTCACGAAAGGAGTCGTAGCCACCATAGGCATCCATAAAGAGGATGCCGTCAGAGGCAAGCGCTTTATGTACCTGGGTGAAGTAGCTCATTAGTTGAGACCGCTCTTTGAATAGCCAGTAACTAAAATTCATTGCCGAAATTATATCTGGCGATGCGGTCTTGGTTTTAAGTACATTCGCCTCCAGCAGTGATACCCGCTTCTGCTGCTCCTGGCTGAGTTTTTTTACCCGATGTTTAAATCCCCAGCCGAGCACTTCTGTATCGATGTCGACACCGATAGCTCGGTTGCTCTTACGTTGACGTACCCACTCGCAACAGACATTGGCCGTGCCGCAGAAATCCTCTCTCAGCAGTTTGGCCCTACGCCCGCGAAGCATTTTGTAGGTGTCATCGACAAATTCAATCTCAGATGCAGCATATTGCACGGAGAGTTCATAGAGGCGGTGGCGGTCTGCTTGTTCCGCTAAGGTTTTTATATGCTTTTTTTTCTTTTTTCTGATGCTTGATGTCATTAGTTACTCCCCAGAGCATCCTTAATGCTCAAGCGGACTATACTCGAAAGTAAGGGTGAGTGTGAATTATTCACTTCATTCTTACACAGCTCAATTAACAGGGTTGTAAATACTTTTTTATAGATAAAAAGTAACTGTTCAGTTGGTGCTCGGGGTGAAATAGCTTCGTAACAGGGGCCTCTGAATAGTGACGATAAAAAATCATATTTACGGTTGAGTTGTTACAAAGTGAGAGGAGAGAGCTGATGGGTATTGCAATCACCCTAAAAGAGTATTTCGATAATCATGGAACAGCCTATGAGTTGATTCCTCATCCAAGAACCACCTCTACACTGGAGAGTTCGGAAGTGGCTCATATTCCGGGTGATCGGATGGTGAAGGGGGTTCTTCTTGGTGACCAGGATCATTATCTGTTGGCACTGATCCCTGCAACACATCACCTTAATATCGGTCGAGTGAATCAGATTCTTGGCTGTAAATTGGAACTGATTACAGAAGACGAGCTGGCCAGTGCCTTCTCCGATTGTGAAGTCGGAGCGATTCCCCCGGTTGGCGAAGCTTATGGCATAGACACCCTGCTCGACAGCAGCCTGGCTGATAAGAGTGAGCTCTACCTGGAGTCTGGTGATCACTCGGTATTGATTCGTGTAGCGGGAAGCACGTTCATGGATCTTGCAGGTAAAAGAGAGTCGGTAGCCATTAGCGAGCATCTCTGAGTAACGTTTTTTCAACAGAACGATTGCACATAGCCTGCTTCTGTTATACCCTTGCGCCTCGAAATTTGGAGAGGTGTCCGAGTGGCTTAAGGAGCACGCCTGGAAAGTGTGTATACGTTAGTAGCGTATCGAGGGTTCGAATCCCTCCCTCTCCGCCAGGCATAAAAAACCCCTGTCTTTAGTGGCGTAGGTTTTTATGGCTGGGGCAAATGGGGCTTTGGGGTGAGCTACGGGGGCAGTAATAAAGGTAGCGAACCCTTCAGCTTCACAGTGGTAAACATTTCACAATTTCCCTATTCTTAGCTTGCAGACCTCAACCATGATAAGGCCCATCAGAACTAATGATTATCGTCATCTCACCCGCTAAGACACTGGACTACGAAACACCCGCTCAGACCCCCAGCTTCACCCAGCCAGACTATTTAAACTCATCAAGTAGGCTGGTTGAGTGAGCGTGACCTCAATAATTGATGTGCCCATTTGCACACTATTTGATGGTTCTCGAAGAATGATGGTTGGCATTTAC